>Ga0180432_10009410_pt1 | contig 11929 bp, 7 predicted proteins | sample SS_ome_10_FD_132414 | JGI IMG/M metagenome (GOLD analysis project Ga0180432, IMG submission 132414) | Hypersaline lake sediment archaeal communities from the Salton Sea, California, USA - SS_1_MS_2 metaG | ecosystem: Environmental > Aquatic > Non-marine Saline and Alkaline > Hypersaline >...
CGTCGAAGTGGGGGAGCCTCTTTCTGACATCACTCCCCCCGTGGTGCATATTTTTATAAAATCCGCTCCTTCCCGCAATTGTTCGCGTGCAGCCCTGCGGCACTCAGCCACCCCATCTGCTCTTCTCGCAAAGCCTCGTTCCGCAACCCAGGACATGGGCAATGAATGCGGAATATCAAAATGACCACCAGTCTGGCATATGGGTTTACATGACGTAAGTATCCTCGGCCCTATTATGGTCCCTTCCTCCACTGCTATTTTCAAATGAATACTAGTGGGGCTGCCGCAATCTCGAATTGTTGTAAAACCGTTATCAGCCAGCATCCAAACATCCATCACTGAGCGAATTGCCTTGAGTTCGGATGATTCGATTATCCAGGCCATAGGATCAAGCTTTCTTATTCCAGCAGGGTGGCAATGGGCATCAATAAGACCAGGGATGATTGTCTTTCCTGTAATATCAATAATTTTGGCTTCAGGAGGAATTTCCACCGAGCCTATCTTTCCTACATACTCAATTCGATCGCCCTTTATAATTAAAACTGAATTATCAACAGGAGGTTCACCATTGCCATCAATCAGCATCCCATCTTTTAAAACAGTTATAGAATCTTTCATTTCTACATTGCTTGACAAGCAAATAATCCAATATAAAAGCAAATCCAAATCACTTAGATAAAACCCCTAAAAGGCATGCGTACAACTCCAAAATAGACCCAGTTGATAAGACTGATCATATCAAAAACCGGAAGCCTAGTAGCATTCTGAATAGCCCACGCGTAAGGGGGGAAGTCACTGCACTTGAAAAGAAGTGCGCCAATCTCCGGATGATCTTTTATCGATTGACTGACTAGCTCTTTCAGCTCTTGTTCCAACTTGAAGCTATTAAATCCTCTTTCATATCGATCGATTTTCTGCATTTCAGGCAAATCTTGAGCTCCTATGATGACCAAACGGGAAGGATCCTTAATGTCACATTGGTCAAAGACTTTTTCCAGCTGTTCATCAGACGAGGCTGCTACAATGCCAACTTTCTTTTCCGGCATCAATGACTGAAGTATGAGGGGAATTTGGAGCATAACTGAAAGAAAGGTGGGAACACTAATCGCCGCGGCCGCTTCCTTTTGGTAATTTGCAAACGATCCGCATGAGCCCACAACAGCACGAACTCCAAGCCTGATCAACTCATTCCCTCCTTCAATTATCAACTTCAAGACAGAAGGATCACCGCTAAGAATCTCATCTACCGAAGTACCTTTTAAAACCTTATAGATCACTGGGAAGTTGTACGTGCTCGCATTGGCCACATTTCCTGGAAGCAAGGGGTACCAGAGATCTACAACCAAAATGCCGATGGCATGCCCTGCTGTTGTTGTCTGACCCTCTGGCATTATTATTTCAGTGTCTGGCTGATCAGTCCCCATTAAATATCCATGTGTCATTTTTACCCCTCCATAAGTTGTATCATTCCTTGCAAAATTCAGATTTTATATTATTGAGTCACCTTAAAGCTTAAATGATTTCGTCCAAACTCAAACAGCTTGATTCAACCGGGGCACTTCCTTTCCTCCTTTGTATACCTTAACAATATTCGACTTATCACATAAAACCTTTATATCCTTGAGAGGATCTTCATTCACAACAATCACATCTGCCAGTTTGCCGGCTTCCAACGTACCCAATTTATCATCTATCCCTAATGCCTCAGAATTGATTTTAGTAGCAGAGACGATAACATCCATTGGAGTACGCCCTATTCTGACATGTATAGCCATCTCAGCAGCATTCTTCCCCATCGGAGATATTGCATCTCCCATATAATCAGATCCTATCCCAATCTTGACACCTGCTCGCCATGCCCTGTCAAAAGATTCAAAGTGCTGCGCCTGTGTTTCCCGAAATCTGGTGAGTGTTTTTTCATCTGCCCCATCCTTTGCCCCCTTGGTCAAAGAGGCTTCGAGATATGCAAAAGTAGGGATCAAGACGATACCCTGCTTGATCATTTTCTCAATATCCTCATCATCCATATATGGTCCATGCTCAATAGTGTCTGGTTCTGCTTTGATGACTTTTTTAATAGTTTCGGGCATATAAGCATGGATAGCGGTCTTAATCCCATTCTCTCTAGCCTCTTCCACAATAGCCTTGATTTCCTCTAGAGAATACATGTCATAAGTCTTTATACAATCAGCCCCAGCCCTCAAATTTTCTCTTACTTTTTTTCGACATTCATCCACCCCATCCGCAACTATAAAGTAGGCATTCCGCTCCTTAAACCAATCAATCGGAATAGAGCGGAGAACATCGATATGAGCCCAGGTTGTACTTAAAATGAAGCCACCACAGGAAAGAATCCTGGGCCCCACGATACTACCTTCCTCGACAGCCGTTTTCAAAAGGACACCGTTGGGATAGTTGCCACAATCCCGAACTGTAGTAAATCCGCAATCCACAATCCTCCAGCAATCCATGACTGCCCGCATCGCCCTGAGTTCGGGAGGATTAATCAAGCAGTCTTTCGGATTTGAAGTTTTTATTCCAAGCAGATGAACGTGTGCATCGATAAGGCCTGGCATAACGGTTTTTCCCGAGACATCAACTACGTCGGCTCCTTTCGGAATTGATACTGAAGACGCCTTTTTAGCCACTTTGATTCGATCATTCTTTATAATTACTATAGAATTCTCTACAGGAACTCCCCCATTCCCATCAATCAGTGTTCCTCCCTTTAGCACTCGGTATAAATCTGTCATAATCACATCTCCACAATAAATTTATTTTTATATTAAGTAATTTTGATTTTTCACCATTCTTTTATTAGGTTGTTGTTCTAACAAATAGAGCTCTCTATCCTCCCAATTAAAAAGATATCAGGAAATTGTATCCTGGTCACTTTTATACTCACCAATAAAAAGTCCGTTAGATTTCCCTCTCCCAGTTTCTCTGATAATAAGACCAATTGCAGCCGAGAAAATAACGGCAATAGAAAGGAAAATAAACCCGGGCCACGGTGATCCAGAAATGTCCATACTTTTCCCTGTAACAACAGGCCCTAAAAAACTTCCAGTATTACCCACCATTAGGATTACACCTACAGCAGTGCCAGTTAGTGATGGGCCTATGGATTTCAACTCAACAGGAATTATCATCATTATTGGAACCAAGGTTCCTAATACTGCCCCGTAAACTACTAAAGCAATCACAAGAGGAACTCCATTAAATAATAGAAATGCAGGAATACAAATACCATGCGCAATTGCACCAGTCACAAGGAATGGCTTTCTCCTCCCTGCTTTATCAGATGCAATGCCGCTTATAATATTAAAAAGGACTGAAGTTAACATCATCAATGAAACAAGCTCACCAGGCTTGACCACACCTCTTTCTTCTAAAACAATAGGAAGCAAGCTTAGAATGGCAACCCAGCTCATTCCATTTAACAAATTGAATACTGCAATGATCCAAATATCTCGGACCTTAAGGGCCTGTTGAACATTTATGAGAAAATTTTTAGATTTTTTCTTAACAGCTGTTTCTGTTTTATTGTCCCTATAAAATAAAACCCAAAGAATTCCTAAGGATAAAGAAATGGCACCAAAGAAAACGACGACACCTCTCCAACCGCCAAAAGCGGGAGACATAAAGCCAACTGCGGTTGCCATAGCAATAGAAGTCCCAAACCCAACCGATGTCATACAAATCCCATTCGCTCTTGCCAGCTCATGCGAAGGGAACCATGTCCCAAGCGCTTTTGGCACATTAGGGAAGAGAATATTAAGACCTGCTCCCAGGAGAAACATACAAATGATAAGTTCGGTCGCACTGTTTGAAAAAGTACGGAATGCTCCTGCTGCAGCGATTATTACTGAAGCTCCTCCAAGCGCCCAACGTGAACCGATTTTGTCACTAAGAGCACCTCCAACTGGAGCAAAAACTATAGAGGCCAACACCACAACTCCCATAACCGTGCCCATCTGAGCTTTGGTTAAAGGTATTTCCTTCCCAATTTCAGAAAAAAGAGGTGGGATACTGTAGATTGCTATCACACACAAAAAGATATTAAGAAAAAGCAATATAAGGACTACCCAACGAAATGGACTTTTTTTAGTTTCCATATATTATCCTGATTGTATATTAGTAAACGCCTCTCAATATCCCTCCGCGAGCCCATTGAGCCCAGAATGGACACCCCCTCGCAGCTTACCAGTTTGCGAATCGATGTGAATACCTGCCCACCGGCCATAACCCTCTATACTCACTTTTGAGCCCTTGGAGGGAGGGGTTATCTCCAATTCCTGTCCTAGTTTCCGCACACCTTCAAGAACCTCTGCAGAAAAATCTTTTTCTATAAACTGCTTCTCATACTCCGTACGATTGTTTATACTTTCGAGCGAGGTCATATCTTCATCTCTGAAAACAGGAATGCCAAATTTAGGCGTTTGCTCTGCTGTTTGAGGATCCATTCCATAATCAAGGACATTACAAATATTTTGTACAGTTACCTCATGTACGCCCACACCAGTGCAACTGGACGCCAATACAGGTTTTCCATTTTTTAACACAACAAGCGGATTAGTCATCTCGGGAAAACGATTTCCGGGACCTGCCCTTTTGACTTGAGGTTGCTGAAAACAGGCAGAGTCGGGAATGGAGATCCCATCCACAAAGATACCGCTTGTTCCCCAACCCACTGAATTAATCGTGTGACAAACAGATGCTATATTGCCCTCCTCATCCACAGCCACAACCGCCGATGTGCTCCCTGACTTCATTCTCCTCATTTTTAAAATTTCTTGGTTCAAGGGAATCCAGCCTCCCATTTCCCGTAATCTACTCCAGAGCAGCTTTGCCGTATCCTTTTTTACTCGTGACTTTAATGAGAAATCACCATCAGGCAAATACCTCTTAACAAGCTCAGGATCAATGGGGAGCCTATCCATGTCTATATCATCGGATAAATAGTAGTGGGAACGGGCAATTTGAATGAACCAGAAAAGCTCCTCGGGAGATTCTGTATAATGTTTAGATCGATCAAAATCAATACACTCCAAAAGATTAAAAGCCTCAATTGCTTTAGCCCCACCGAAAGTTGGAAAATCAATCGCACAGACTTCATAATCCCGGTAGGTTGTTTTAAGCGGATCCGACCACAAAACCTTGTAGTCCTCAAGGTCTTTCAGTGTCATCTTGCCCCCATCTCTCCGAAGGGATTCCACTAACTTCTTTGCCCACTCTCCCCGATACATATAGTCCGCACCTTCCTCAGCTATTTTACTCAGTGTTTTTGCCAGTTGAGGCTGCCTGAAAAGATCTCCCTCCCCGTAGAACTCACCATTTTCCTTTGTGAAGATTTCTCTCGTCTCCGGCAGCCGGGAAAGCACTTTCTCTCTCGTACCAAGAGGATCCATCCACCACTTAATAACTGGATCCAGCACAAATCCCTTCTCGGCAAAGTAGATGGAAGGTTCAAAAAGTTTGGCAAAAGGCAGCTTTCCAAAACGGTCATGAGCAGCTTGCACACCAGCCATAAATCCGGGGACTAAAGTGGCTCGACCGCTGGGAGTACCAAAAAAGGGAATACTCATAGGATCTTTTTCTTCCTGCACAGTGTTATTAGCAGCATTCATAGAGTGAACCTTACCTGTAGCAGCATCGTAATAGACCATGTTCAGGACACCTGCAAAGCTTATTTCGCTACCGCCGCTCAGTACAATCTGGGCAAGTGATGTAGTCATCGCTGCATCAGCAGCACTTCCCCCCTGTTGTAAAGCCTTAAGTCCTGCGTGAACAGCCAAGGCTCCAGATATGCCGGAAATCATTGCAGCGCTACCCTCTACCGGCAATCTAGAGTATGCATACCTGCTATTCAGTTCATCGTATTTCTTATATTCATCCTTTGGCCATAAGTATCCTCGCTCACTTGCCATTACTAAATCTCCTTTACGCATACTGAATCCTGCACAAATTCCTTTCAATTTTATCGTAGACGAGGAATCTCTCTTCCTTCTTTGTAGACTTTTACAATATTCGTTGCATCCTGTAAGACTGTGATATCCTTAATGGGATCACCATCCACCACAATAATATCAGCTAGCTTACCTGCCTCAAGAGTCCCCAATTTATCATCTATCCCCAAGGCCTCGGCATTGATCTTGGTTGCAGAGACAAGGACATCCATTGGAGAACGTCCTCCATCGATTTGCAGCTCAAGCTCTCTAGCATTTTCCCCTATTGGGGCAAAAGGATCATACGCATAATTACTCCCACATCCGATTTTGATGCCTGCCTTACAAGCTTTTTCAAAGGATACACGTTGTGATCTATCACGCGCCTCTCTGAGCTCGCTTACCATGGCCTCCGGTAATCCAGAGGAAGATCCATGTCTCACAATTGCCTCTGCAATAGCAAGAGTGGGCATCAGATAGGTCCCTTGCTCAGCTATTTTCTCAATAACATCGTCCTCGAGGTAATACCCGTGTTCAAGCGTATCTACACCCACACTTAAAAGATCTTCAATCCATTGCTGGGTACCCTGTATTTGACAAGCAACTTTTGCACCAGAATTATGTGCTTCATCAACCATTACCTGTAGCTCTTCAACTGTAAATCGGGAAGTTTCAGGATGGTCATTTTCCATCATCACTTCACCAGTTGAAGCGATCTTAATGAAGTCAGCACCTGCTCGCAGCTTATTTCGAACAATCTTGCGGCACTCCTCTACCCCATCAGCAAATTGAGTTGGGCCCCTCTGTTCCTCCCAATCAATAGGAAGAGTGCTCGGAAAAAATTGTCCATAACCACCTGTCTGGGAGATAATCCCCCCACACGTCAGGATCCTTGGTCCGATGATGCTTTCTTCCTCAATGGCAGTTTTCAAGAATAAGCCATTGGGACTGCCGCACTCCCGAGCAGTAGTAAATCCACTGTCCACTAATTTCCATACATCTAAAACCACCCTCATCGCCCTCAGTTCGGAAGGATCAATGAAATATTCCATTAGATCCATGCTTTTTATCCCAAAAAGATGAATATGCGCCTCAATAAGACCCGGCATAACTGTTTTTCCTGTTGTGTCGATAATCCTGGATCCTTCAGGGATATTTGTGGAATCTATTGTACCCACTGATTCTATGTAGTTATTTTTAATAACAACAATCCCATTTTCTACAGGATCTCCACCACGCCCATCGATTAAATTTCCTCCATTTAATACTGTGAATTGTTCTCTCATTTTATTATTCTCTTTCTTAGCTCCTTAACACCTCATTCTGCCAACTTTCGCTATTGTTCTGATGTTAAAATGCTACTGCCTCCTTATCAAATGGGGTGCATGTTTGCACAATCTAAGGGCTTGGGATTAAAAGAACTTGTTTGCATTTCTAAAAACTCATAATAGTCAGATTTCTATTCAAGTTTAGAAAAACAAACGAAAGAGGGAGCACTATCTTAAGAAAAATGCTCCCTCTCATTCTTTCAGATATAACTTCTCACTTAGTCAGAAAGTAAATCGAGCGCTTACTTTGAAGGTTCTTAAACCATTCGCCGATGTATGTAACCCATATTGAGGATATTGAAGAAAGCTCCCATCGGGCAAAATCCAGCCTCCTGGATCCTGTTCGATGTCATACCAATTTTCCCCAAGCACATTCAAAACATCGAGAAATATCCCAAGTCTCCCAAAATCACTTATATTGAATATCTTCTCTAATCTGAGATCCAGAAAGTTTCTCGACTTCCGCCTTCTTTCTCCCGGAGCTTCTGCATTGACATCCTCATAGGCTGAATTTGTTGGATCAAACCGAGGATCATCAAGAGGGAAAAATACTCGAAGAGTTCGAGCCCATGGAGCACCTGACAAATGATTGAAATAACCACTTAGCATGAAGTCATATGGAAGTATGGCAGAGCCCTGTAGTTTTATCTGTACTGGTCGGTCTAAATCAATCCTCCCATATCTGTTAACATTCCAATTGGGAGTATTAAAAGCTGTATCCATCGCTCCAGTTGCCCAATATGTTGCATTTTGATTGCCTTCAAATTTACTCAGCACTAAGGAACCAAAAAACTGCCATCGATTGGACATTCTCTTATCGACAATAAATTCCATAGCCTGATATTTTCTCTCCCCATTGCTGAGATTAGTTACCCACAGATGGCTTGGTGGAGCTCCGTTTTTTACACCATACACGGTTATTTCTTTATCATCAGAAGTACCGTATTGACCATCCCATCCTGGCTCGTTAACAATATAAGGGACCCACCATCCGCTATCAGGAGTATATCCACGAAATTTTTCAACATCATCCACTAACCGCTTGGACTTCTTGTAGATATAAGAAACTCCTACCCTGAAATCCTTAAATAATTCTCTTTCTATCCCAATAATAAATTCATCCGTGTATGGAGCTTTTAAATCTGGATCAGTATAATCATCAGGTACACTTTCGTCTGGGGACTTTGGCATAAAAAGATTTAAAAATCCATCACTCGCATCAATTACTCCATCCATATTGAAATCTAGCCATAAATATTCGGGGTAATTAAGATTGAAAGGATTTGAAAAGAAGAAATACATCATAAGCATATACATGTTATAGCGGGACCATGAAGCTTTCAGAGATGTGCTTCCATCACCCAAAACATCGAATACCGCTCCTATACGTGGAGAAATATCTTTCCAAACCAAAACATTTTTTCTCTCAAGATCTGAATAAGCCTGAGCGTAGATTTGGGGCGCTAACATAGACAATACGGGATCATCCGAATGACCGGTGTCCCAATAATCTCCCATTGCATCACCACGGGTTTCATCATACCTCAATCCTAAATTTAGGGTTAATCTATTTTTTATTGTTACACTATCTTGAAAGTAGACACTGAATCTCCGCGTAGTGTTATGATGTTTCGTTCCCCCTTGTTCTACAGCAAAAGGCGAAAGCAGGAAATATCCCATAAAAGGAGCAACATTCCCCAATCCCCAAGGCTCTCCATTTAAAGTAAATATTATGTATGGATCCGTTTTCCATTGCTCCCAATCTTGAGTTGATCTTTCCACATCGATCCCTGCCTTTAACTCGTGATTAGCTCCAAAAATATTATCGGCGAAGTAAGTTCCATCAATCTTGAATTGCCATTTTGTATTTGGTGTAAAACTATTTGGCCAAGGTCCCCCGTATTGTATTCCTGTGCCCAAATCTATAAATAATGGGATATCAAGAAGATCCTCTTCACCGGGTCTATTTGTTGATAAATAGCCAACATATGCATAGTTCAATCTTAAATCAACAAACATATTCTGACTCACGACCCAATTTAACATCCCTGTAATAGCATGGTTTTTATTATGATTGAGTCTTGATATTCCAGATTTGGCAGTGTAAAAATCAATCAAATCTGTTCGATAGGGTTCATCAATATCATTGAAACTCCACATTCCAACAAATTTCAAATTTCTGTGAGGTTGAAGAGTGAATTTTACCAGCGACATTATTTCCTCGCGGCCAAATTCATAGAGACCATCTACCGCATTTTCAGTCTCTCTGTTCCAATCGACATAGCGACCGCTTGTGAAAAACCACCATCTGTCTTTTATTATATATCCACCTAAAGAAAAGCTAAGTTCTCCGAAATTTTTAAATCCTGTAGGCTTTGTCAAACCAACAGCCGAAGCCTCTTCCTCTGGAATTAATCCTTTGGTCATACTATCATTGAAGTAATAAACAGTAGCCTGTCCATGAAATTCATTCCCTCCAGATTTCGTGACAATATTAACGTAAGCACCATCGATCAATCCAACTTCTGCGGGATGAGCACCCATTTCCATTTCTATTTCATCAAAGGTATCAAAAGAAAATCCTGTTCTGTGAACACCCAAATCTGGGGTCATCGTATTCACACCATCAATGGCAACTAAATTATTTCTAACTCCAGAACCATGGGACGAAAAAACTCGGTACTGAATCCACTCGTCTGGATTAACCATACCAGGAGCAGTAAGAATAATATCGTGGTAGTCTCTGTTTACAGGAATATTGTTAAGAGTTTCTTCAGAATAATTTACACTCAATTTCCCACTCTTCACATCTACAAGTGGAGTGGAGGCAGTGACAGTCACTTCTTCTTCAAGGGATGATTGTTCCAATTGAATAGTCAGGCTTATTGTTTTTCCCACTTGGACAAAGATTCCTTCCCTGTTTACAGTCTTAAAGCTGGGCATTTCAACCTTGATAACATAATCTCTGCCTGGTGGCACAGCTGGAAACCGAAAATCCCCTTCTTCGGTCGTGGTAAAAGCTAGAGATCCCATTAGTGAGGGCCCACTTAGAGTAATGGATGCACCCGGCAGAGGAGATCCATCAATCTCTATAACTTTACCAAATATTGAGCCTGTCTGCCTTTGCGCACTTAAAGTAGTTACTACTCCCAACGACACAAAAAGAATCAACACAATGACTATAGTCTTTTTTCTCATTTTTCCTCCTTCTTCCCAAAATTTAAAAGTTTCATACACTAGCTTCATTTATCGAAACAGCGTTTATTTATGGAGGCCCAATAAGTACGCTATTTATTTTTTTCGACGCTTTTTTGAAACTTATCTATGGTTCGCTTATAGGACCTTAACACGCTGTTTAACAATGATTTATCTTTATTTTTAATCGCTTCAATTGTACTCTTGTAACCCTTCAACTGAGTGATAAAATAGCGTTTATTTTTAGACCATAGTAAATAACCATGATGATGATAAGCTATATTAAGTTCATCAAGTAATTGTTTCAGTATTTCAACTTCTCTCGTATTCTTGAATTTGCTCCTAAGATACGTATGAAATTGGTTGGCTTTTTCAGTAAATTCATCAAAGTGTTCAATATTACTTAATGGCTCAATTTCGCGGACTATCTCCTCAAGTTTTTGAGCGTCTTCATCTGTTAAATCAAAAAAAACCTGCTTCAATGCATGATCTTCTAAGACTCGATAAAGCTCTCCAATTTCCCAGAATTCTTCAAAAGAGATTTCTTTTACAATTGGATGTCGATATTGATTGATTTCCACGGTCCCCTTTTCTACTAGCTTTAGTATCGCTTCCCTTACAGGAGTCAAGCTTACGTTAAAAAGAGCCATTATATCCTTTTCGTAAATTCTCTCTTTAGGCTTAATTTTATTCGTTAGAATTGAATTCCAAAGATATGCATAAATTTGATCCCTTTTGCTTATTTTTTTTGTACTTTGATTCTCCTCATTATTATTCATTTGATTCCCTTTTCATTATTTTATTTAAAATAATAAGTATTATTTTCTATTTGTCAAGTATTTTTCATATATATTTTTTAAGTTATTGATAATAAATATATAACAAATTACTTGATACAATTCTATTATATTTATTGTGTTAATTATTTATTATTTATATTGATATTATTATATTTTAGAGCTAGTTTAATTGTAATTTTTATTAGTTTTTAATTGTATCTATTCCTGATTTCAGAAAATCACATGCATTAGTTCATGAGTCATAGTGGTACTCAAGTACCCAATTTAACTTTACAGCAACGGAACAACTGAACCGGAATTAATAGCCTTTTCCTTAAAAAAATTCACATTTTCTTGCGAAAAGAAACTCAGGACTTAATCGATGGACTGCCTTTGTACTGTGGAAAGGGTTTAGGGCAATTAAGTTTTCATCAACTCAAATGCTGTGTTATTCACGAGAAAACAAAAAGCACCCAACAAAAAAGTGACTATTACAAGGGAAAAAGGCTGATAACAGGAGTGCCGGAGGAGGGAGTCGAACCCACACTCACCGTGAGGTGAACTGGATTTTGAGTCCAGCGCGTCTGCCAATTTCGCCACTCCGGCAAAGACGAGCGAAAATTATATCACAACCTCTTATGCCCAACAAGATGACAACAATAAGTTGGCTTAATGATTTGAC
>Ga0180432_10009411_pt1 | contig 11929 bp, 8 predicted proteins | sample SS_ome_10_FD_132414 | JGI IMG/M metagenome (GOLD analysis project Ga0180432, IMG submission 132414) | Hypersaline lake sediment archaeal communities from the Salton Sea, California, USA - SS_1_MS_2 metaG | ecosystem: Environmental > Aquatic > Non-marine Saline and Alkaline > Hypersaline >...
GCCTTTAGTTCTTCTAAACTCCATAAGGAACCAGTCGATCATTGGCGAGCGGAACTTCATTTCTCCTTCCATGTGACGGAGAGGTTTAATATAACGGAAGAAGCAGCTCCAATCCGGAACATTTACATGAACATGAGCGTGAGGTAATAGTCAATGGCTTATGTAGAACCACAAGTTCGAATTTATCAAATCTTTGAAGCAGTGCCTACGTCTGAGGCTCAGCCGCTGCATACGACTATCGTCGGCCCGCAGTATGATCTATACCTCGTAGATCCAACTGACCCGGATAGTGATCTGCTTCTAGGGACGTATGACAATACTCAAGAAACTACTTATTCTTGGCCAGCAGGTAGTAACATCGACCTGGACTACGCCGAGCTAAACTTTGTTGACGCGAAGCTTAAGTATTTTACCGATCTTATTGGTTCTGGGCAGACAATTGCTCCGGGAACTGAGGACAATGAGATCGAAGCTTCGACGCTGTACTTTATTGGACAAGCGGCTTATCCGCGGTCAGCGGTAATCCCGGACGACGTTCGAGTTGGTGATTATGCTTATATCACTGACGGTCTAGGAAATGAGCTACTTAGTCGGATCATTGGATATGACTATGACACAGTAGTCGCGACAATCGGAACAGCGACAGCGGAGTCCGCTAATCAGGCGAGCCAAATGGCTTCGTCTTCTATTTCGGACACAGGAACCCCAACTGCCTCAGATATCGTAGCGACTGAAGACGCGACATCATATGATGGTCTCGCTGACGGTCAGCTTGATGAGACATATGTGGTTGAGGTTATTTCGACAAACGGTGTTCCTGCGGGAACAACGATGTCTGTCACGTCTGCTAGTGGAACTGACGATGTAACGAGCGTAACTCCATCGTCTTGGGGCCTCCCAACGTCGATTGGAACGCGTGGACTTACAGTTACATTCTCAGAAGCTCCGGGCGGAACAACTGGTGATGTTGCTTTCGAAGAAGGGATGCAATGGACAGTTGTTGTTGAGCAAGCCTATAACGAGCTAACTGCTACAGAGGGCGCGTCCTACACAGGATCGTTTGACACGACCTATATTGTGACAGTAACTCGCGGCGGTGAATTCGGTGGAGCGACCCCTCCGCAGGTAACCATTTCTACCACGACAGGTGTTGATGGTAGTGGCCCGACAACTGTAACTCTAGGATCACCTGTTGCGGTTGGAAACTACGGTCTAACTGTTACGTTTACTCAGGGAACAACCACAACTTCAGCAGATGGTGGAATGGTTCTTGGAGATCAGTGGACAATCGCTGTAACAGCGGCAGGTAGCGGTGGTATTACGATTCTCCGCCTTGCTGACAATCTTTCAGCGGCCCTGCAACTGGCAGCCGATCTTGAACTAAATCTGTATCGTCTTGCCAATGTTGTTGTTCCTCAGGCGCAAGCTGATTGTACTGAGAACTGGGAAGCTGACCAAGACGGAATTACGGTTAAGGCCGGTATCCAAGTTGACTACACAATCGGAACACTAACAGGCAATAAGGTTGTTCGTGACGGCGATATGTATATTGAGTATCGCGCTCTGAACACTTCAAATAACGATACTCTGCTGACAATCGAAACAGCCGAGCAGGTTGACGATTATCTTGGACAAGTTCATCCAGACAACCCGGCGGCTTACGCGGCCTATGTAGCGCGTAGCAATTCCGGTGATGTCGATGTCTTTGTTCAGACAATTCCTACAGATGACCTTGCCGGATATAGCACAGGTCTTGAGCAGATTACTGAGAGCCGTCTAACTTGGGGTATTGTCCCATGTAGTCAGGACCTCGATGTAATTAATGCGACTAGGTCTCACGTCCTGTCTCAAAGTCAGCCGGGCATTAATAAGTTCCGTACGGCGTGGGTATCAGTTCCTCTGACGACGACAGTAGTTGTTACAGATGAGAATACATCTGGTAGCACATTACTGGCGACGATTACTCCGGGCGCGAATAACAAGTCAACTGTCGTTGCGACAAGTGTTGACTTTGTTGAGGACGGAGTTGCTGTTGGAGACACAGTTCGTTATGCGTATACGGTATCTGGATGTGCGTCAGCTACCTACAGCACAGCGACGATTACTCGCGTTATCAGCGGGCAGAGCCTAGAGGTATCAGGACAGATTACACAAACGCCGGCTTCGAAGATTGAAGTCTGGCATACAATGTCACGGTCAGAAGGCGCGGCTCAAATCCGTAGTGCTTCAAGATCACTAACGGATACAGTTGGTCGTGTCCGTAATATCTGGCCGGATAAGGTTAATATCGGAACCTTTACGGACGTTCCTGGCTGGGCGCTAGCAGCGATTGAGGCTGGCTTGCGCGCTGGGACTTATCCGCATCAAGGTCTAACTGCTTATCCAGTTCCAATGGTTCTGGCATCGTCACCAAGGTTTAGCTATCTGAATAGCCGGACCCTGCTGAATACGGTTGCTGGCGGCGGAACTTGGGTTGTTTACGTAGACGATGACGGCGACGTTATTAACAGGCATCAACTAACCACGGCGTATGACGAGAGTGACCCAGATCCGAACATTAGCGAAGATTCAATTATCGCTAATATGGATCATCTGTCATATCAACTTCTGGATGTTTGTATCATCGGTCGCGCGAATGTTACCGAGAGTTACATCAACCAGCTACGTCATAACTGTAATGACATCCTGCGTCGAGGAATGACTAACTCTCCGAATAACCTTATCGGTCCTCAGGTTATCGAGGGGCAAGTTGTAGACATCGCGCGTGATCCATTACAGCAAAATACGCTGGAAGTTGATATCGAGGTTGATCTTCCTGACGCCGTTAATATCATCAACCTGACAATTAAAGCATAAGGAGTAGCCTAATATGCCTCCTCTTGACATTTTCTCTGTGCCGGTTCCATCGAACCTCAACGTAATCAGAGGGGACATAGCGCGCATCGCGTTTGGCGGTCCCGGTCAAGAGATGAGTCTTATTGTTAATCAGTATACGATTGCGTATCAGCAGAATGTTGCGCTGCAACGCGATCTATCAGATCCAGATGCAGTTGTGATCGTCAAGCGATTCCCGAATCCTGGACAGATCACAATTGCATCCCTGATAGGTAGTATGCAAGAGCTTAGAGCATTTGCTAACTACTATGGAGACGTCTGCGAGACGGCCGGCCGTAACATCACCTGGATCGTTACGGCTGCCGCCGCAGATTGTGATACTGAAGAGCTAAGGCTTATCACGCACCACTGTACTCTGGTTAATACAGATATTTCCGGAAATGCGCAAAATCCGTTTGTAGGAGGCGCATTGACTCTTCAGTTCCTAGCTCTTGAAATGCAATAAGGAGAGCCCCAATGTCTTTTGACATCTACGGATCAAGAATTCCAAATAAGCTTCGCATTCTTCGGGGCGACCGTGCTAGGATTATGTTCTCAACTGGCGACGGAGCTGGGCTGAATATGGGTATCCAGCAGTACGGTATTCGTTACGCACAGCGAAATGATATGCGCCCTGATATGTCTGACCCAGATGCTCGTATTATCATCAAAGGCTTTCCAGATGTCGGGCAGGCTACATTTGTCTCTAGCGGATTTCGTAAGAATCACCTACTGTCATTCATCGCGAGATTTGGAGATATCTGTAACCTAGCCGAAAATAACATTACAATGGTGGTTGACTCTCCCATTAACTGTGAAGATGTGAATACAGATACAATTCTGTTAAGAGGTGTGTGGCTAAATTCTATGAATCTAGCTATATCACTCGACAGCCCGCTGATTAATGCGACGCTAGGGTTGAGTTTCATCTCAATGGAGATTCCATCTACGTAATAGTCTGGTGTAGCCATGCTATATGTCGGCCGGATCTTGTATCCAATATTCGGGCGAGGCTTGTACTTAGTGACTGGCCTCGCCCTTATTGATGAGGCGACCAGCAACCTTGTTTCGGCGGAAATTAGTAAGCTCCGCCAAGAACTGCAAATCAATCAATCAGCAGAATTCTGGGCTGAGGGAACACAGTTCTACAAGGATGTTGATAACTTCATGTTCATCCCGTCGGGAAGTCTAGCGGTTGATGGCGCTCACTATTCGCCTTTTGGTGTCCGAGCAAATTACGGCTATTTCCCAGATGACCAAGTAGTGTTATATCGGTCGCGTATCGATAACATCCTTGTCATAATCGCCCGCATTCCTGACATTACTAACACCATAGTTAGTGTTCTCGACCCCGACTACGCAGATGCTAACTATGAGTCCGCCTCACACGAGTCTCTTCCTACCGCTATTCGTGAGTCTGGACGATTTGGCTTTGGAACAGAGGGGCTATGGGATAGTTATGCTGGCGAGTTAATGTATACAACAGCTCTAGGGGGAAGGTTAGGGCTGTCACAGTTTTCAGCAATTATAGCCGCGTCACCTGTAGTCAGCCTAGAAATGTTTAAGCAGGGAGGGCATTGGAAGTCACGCCACATCTTTTATGAAGAAGATGGTGCGGCTAACTCTGTTGTTATTAACCCTACAGGTTTACGGACAGATATATTCGAGGAGTTTGCTCCGTATTACTTCCTGCGCTTAGGAGAAAACTCATCTACTGGATATAACCAACTTGTTAATACTCTATATCAGGATGACCCCGGAGAGTGGGAGTGGAAACATCCTATTTGGACACGTAGTAGAGTATACGGGGAGTCTGTAGGCGGGGAGATAGAAATCTTTCGTAATGGGCAGGTTACTGAAGATAGCCCAAATGTAGACTCAGATCCTCTTCGTTTACTGCCGCCGACATTAAAGATTACGAAGCATCAAAATGGAATATTCGCTGTTCAGGCACGCGAAGCGATCCTGTTCTCTAAAGCCTGTTATATTTCCGACTATAACCCATTAGATCCAACTGGAGAAAAAGAAGCGAGCGGTATATTGCCGCATACTTTCTCAATGTCCGAGACGGATTACGGGTTGTTTGGTCTTGATTATAATGCGTATGTTAATAATGATCTGGGCTTTAGCGTGCCTGAGCAGCGAGAAGAGTGGGATATAACCACAGAAGAAGATCAGGCAGACGGCGGACAAGTTCGTGTTCCTACTAGTTCACACGAGCAAGCCCTTCCAACTACATTTACTGATGCTGGGCGCAGATATTTCCTTAGCCAGTCATTTGTGGGGCAGCTTCCAGATGGAAGTATTCTTCTAAGTGACGGCTATGGAAGTGAGATTGTTATGTCTCGCGGTAATATTACAATCACCTGTCCGGGGCATATTCTGGCATTTGCTGGAAATAATTTAGTGTTTCACTCAGGAAACGACTCAATTATCCGGTCCAATGGGAGTGTGGATGTAACTTCCGGTCAGGGAGATGTAAGGCTAAGAGCATATAACTCAATGCAGATATCTTCCGGGTCATCTGGAAGCGGCGGTATTCTAATTGAAGACAAATCTTCAGGCGCATTTAGTTGGGAAGAGGATGGCGAACAAACTCGTCCCGGTGGTATTGTGCTGAAGAGCCCTGTTCTGTATACCTATACAGATTATATGTTCACTGAGAATACTGAGATATCTGAGATTAATTATGGCCGCAGTGTTCTATATAAGGCTGATAGGGCTGGGTTTGAAACCGATAGGCTATTTATTAAGGTATCGGAAGATAGAACTGTCAGTGTAGACCGGAATATATTTTACGTTCCAACTGAGATTCAAGTTGATGGACAAGCCCTGTTTACAAGAGATATTATTACGAGTCGTAGAGTGTTGGCGAGTTTGATCTTGTCAGTTCGTAACAGATCTCTTAATGATGATCGTGATCTGCCTCAAGAACAGAGACGTAGATATGTCAACTCTATGAAGCAGGAAGATCTCGATGATCAGATTATTCGATTCGAAGAGCAAAGAGATCGTATTCTAGATAACGTGAAAACTATTATAGAGCAGGTTGAAGAGTGGTCTGTAGAGTTGCCTGAAAGCGAGGATGTAGGATTCTCGTATCGTACTGTTGAAGATTATGGTAGCTCTGGCTTTAGATGGAAACAACCGAAGTGGCAAGCTATGCTTTCTGGTCTTGGCGGTGGAAATAATATTTCTGTTCAAGCAGAGCGTATGCAGGGCCCAACAGGGCGCGAAGGTGGCCCTTGGCCGGGGCCAGATATTGAAGATGGTGGTGGATCTTATGTCGCTGTAAGTGACGGACATTTTGACCGTTTAGGCCTGTTTTGCTATAATAATGATAGTAACATTATTGTGTCGTCCTCATCGAGTAGTTTCGCAAGTAACTACATCATTCCGTAAGCGCTCAATAGTTGAGCGCGCTCAACTTTTTCGGAGGCAATTATGTCTGACGAAGTTCAAGATCTTAATGTTCAATTGTGTGAGAAGTGTGGATGGACAGTAGGAGTTCCATATCAAGCAGAGATAACAACTAATGACAAATTAGAGTTTGTATCTGCTATGCTAAGTGGGCGGAGATGGTCAAAAACGTTCCCCCTATTTGGCGGAAAGATGTCTGTTCGCTTTGAATCTCGTAAGGCGAAAGACTCAGATATTTTAACTAATGCTATGAATGAGAAGTTTGGCCCGACGCCATTTAATGAAGATAAGATCAGGGCGTTCTATGAGTATGGATTTGGGATGTGTTTGCGAGAGATTCGTCGTAGTAACGGTAATACGACAGAGTTCCCGAATCTTGATCTTGTAAATCTAGATGGTATACGAAGTCGATTAGACGCTATTTCTAGTCAAGAAGACGAAGCTGTTATTATGGCTGCAAAGGCGGCTTTTTCTATGTTTGAGAATATGTATCAACTTCTAACTGCGAGGGCCACAGACCCAAATTTTTACGAGGATGTCCTGAAGTCAGAAGACTCGTCGACCTCTACTTAGAGAATCCACAATTAATGCAAGAAGTTGATGACCGCCGATATCACGTCATTCGAGAGTTTTTGCTTTATGATGTGGCGTGTATAAAGAAGAGTATACGCAGGCGAGAGCTTCTAATGCAGGGCATGTTATTGGGTAGTGATTTTGCTAGTCAGTTAGTACAGGAGATATTAGCATTATTAGACTTTGATTTTGAAGAAGGAAAAGGATCTTCAGAATCCGAAACACCGGCTCCAGTAAAAGACAGTAATGCTGAAGCACAGAAACAACGAGAATTATATAGGCGATTTGTAAATCCAAACGCTACAGACGATGAGATCGAAATAGTGGGAGTGTAACATGCCGGATACCATCTTGAACTATAACCCCCTCGGCATGCAGCCGCTTCCACCGCAACAGCACATTAACCCGATGCCTTTCTCGATAATGTCGCAGCCGTTGCGTGCGCCGTATCAGCCTATGCAGCAACAGCCCCCAGGAGTCTTAGGATTCTTGGGGCCTATGGCTCCGATTGCTCGTCAGCTTATTAATATGTTTGGGGAATCTAGGGGGATATACATTCCACAAGCTCGTCGTGATCCTTTTGAAATCATGACGCAGCCAGCACTCTCTGCTATGCGTGGGATGTCTCAGGCGCAAGCTAACGCAGCTACTACGGAACATCTCACTAAACGTCTAAGTGATGTATTCTCAGCTATAGGAATTCCTGAAGAATATGCGAGTAAAGCCTCGCGTATTGGAATGAGTTTAAGTGGGATTCCTATTATTGGCCAGATGATGCAAGGGGTTATGCGTCAAGCTATGCCTCAAGGCCTCCCGTCCGATATGATTCCATCTGTCGAAATGGCAATTCGGACACAGTATCCTATGGCGGCACAGATGTTCGCCCCTCGTGGTGAGCTGGCCAAAAGACAAATTGCTATGTCTCGTGGTATATATTCTGTATTTGGAGACACGCCAGAGGAGCAGACACAAGAGATGCGGAGACTTAATCTGACGTTCCGTGATCTCGGTGACTTAACGCAGCAAATGGCAGCTAGAGGTATGTTGCCGCGTAATGTCGATAGCATGAAGTCTGCAATTAAGAATATGGCCGAGACGGTTTCTGCGATGAAAGAAATATTCGGCCCGAATGCCCCTGTTGCTCAGTTAATGAATGAGTTGAACAATTTAACTGGTGGGCGTATTCATCGTGTTAATCCTCAAATAACACAACAGCTTGTTTCGAATATTCGGACTCAGTCTGTTTTAACTGGAGTTCCAGCCGGAGTCACGGCGCGCTTATACCAAGAAGGCGCTCGTATGGGAATGCAGTATGGCGTCGGCAGTATGGGCGGTGTTGCAGCTACACAGATTGGAATGGACCTCGCCCGTATGTATACTGCCGGAACAACTCCAGGCCAGTTTGGTGCAGTTAATTTTGAGGAAGCTTTAAATCGAGGACAGCGGATAGGGATGCAAATCGCCGGTTCTCGCGGTGGTCGTGCTACAGCTATTCTTGAGATGATGCTAGATCGTGGGTATATCGACGATGATATGAAACAACACCCCATTGTTCAAAGATACCTTCGTGGAGATACTCCTTATGTAACAAGAGATATGCTTACGAGAGCGGAAGGAGATTTTGCTCCGCTTTTAACTGCGGCACAAGTTCGGGAATACGAACAAGATCCAGAGCTTATTTCTCAATATATGAACCGCCCGCGCTTCCAAGAGCGCATGACTCGGACAGCACACGCTACACTTCGTGCAAATGATCTTAAGCGCGTTGCTAGAATGACACACGGCCTTATAGCGGCAGAAGACATTCAAGCTTCGTTTGCCGGGCTCCCGGCTGATATGGCTGACCCTGCGGCAATGGATTTTATTCGCCGAGAAGGGACAAATTATTATCACCGGGGCCTACGAAATGTCTTAAACGAGGAAAACTTTACTAATAAAGATATCGCCGCAATTATGGAAGTGGGCGGTTCTGCAACAGGTAAAGATATAGATGCCGTAAAGAAGATGCTCCTATATAGAGATATTACTTCTGGGCGGACTCGCAGTCTAATAATGGAGTCTAGGGATTTCACAGAGCTTCAGAGAAATTTAAAAATAGATCTTGATGAACTGACAGCACAACATGAAAGACGGAAAAGTCGCTTTGGTGAGGATGTGGCTCCTCTACCTGAATTGGAGATGACAAAATCCATTATCGATGATCTAAAAAAATATAGGGGCGCTGACGCTTCTCGTGCGGTTGTTCTTAATGAATATATGAAAAGAGGAAATCAAAAAGCCTCTGCTCATGACATAATTACTATGGTAGGGGACAGGCTCGCTAAAGAAAATCCTGAATTAGCTCCATATATTCGAGGGGGTATACCTGTAACTGAGACAACACTATCGGAGTTAGCGCCGGCACAAAGGAAAGAATATGAGAAACTAAGAGCTCTTATGCGTATCAAAGAAGGCGGCAATATTGGCGATATGCTAGATTTTATGATAACCGAGGGCGGAGCGGAATATAACGCAGTAATAGATGAGTTAGGCGTCCGAAAGATAGCAACATTAGCAGCTAAAGATGCTTATCAGGCTCCGGGAGATATTCTATCATTACCAGAATTAGTACAAAGACGTCGAGATGCTTTTGCTAAGAGCCTTGCCGTTCGCACGATAAGACGGCAAATGGGGCATTCTTTAGATTACAACTTAGCTGAAAGTATGTCAGATACAGCTAATGTTCAGGGTCTACGAGAACTTCTTGAAAGGCTACCGGAGGAATCATTAAAGCAATTAAAAAACAACCAGATTACTCGTGAGCAATACGAAGCAAATATGCGAGCGGCTAAAATAGGCCAGCAAGCATTACGTAATTCCCGCATGGCTGCTGATCGTTTACAAGATAGTGCGTTTATGACCGATGAAGACCTAGAGAGGTCTAACCGTCGAAAACAGATTATCTCTACGATTTCAGAGGCAACGGGTAAAGGTGAGGGCGATCGTTTAATGCAGATACTAACGACCGACACACCAATTACTAAGATGTTTGGTGCGGTAAAGATTTCTGGATTTGCTATTGACGAAGTTCGGCGTAAAATGCAGCAAGCAGAGATAGGAAATAAAGAGGCATTGAAATGGATTGAAAAGAACGCGCCTAATATTTTCGACACTTCAAAATGGAAAGCAGAAGATTTTGGTCTCAAAGGCGGAACAGAAGAGCAAATGCTTCGTCAAGCTTTGGGATCTTTTTCAGCTGAGGCTGTATCAGGAGAAACGCCACAAGAAAGATTTAATCGAACGACTCGGCAGTTCTTCTTCTTAGAAGCTACTGGAAAAGCTAAAGGCTTTGAGATAGATCAGTTTCGTAAATTTACAGAACAATACCAAGCAGCAAAAACAGACGAAGGCCGGGAGAAGGTCTTTACTGATTTCCAAAGCTTTTCTAAGAAGCGTCTTGCGCTACGAGAACATGGATTCAAAAATGTTATTACTCGGGCTCAAGAGCTATCAAAGGGTATACATAGCCAAGGCGAGCTTATAACAAAATTAGTAAATGAATTAGGACTAACTGGGCGTGAAGCAGAGATGGTTGCTGGTAAGCTGTATCAAGAAGGAATGGAAAAATTAGACGATAGAGGCGCTACTTTCCAGGATATTATAGAAGCTGGAGCAGGAGAAATAGACGCGTATTTTATTAGACGGCAGAATAGAATGCTCCGTGAGGAAGGTCGAATTGGCGGGGAAGAGCCTGGATTAGGCGGCACAGCATTCCGAGAGATTATTGATATGTTTAAATCTATGTTCAAAGAACTTTTAAGCCAAGTTTCTATTGATATTACTGGAACTCGGTTTGGTCTTGGTGATGCTAAAATTAAACTAAATGTTGATGGTGGTAAGTAATGAGTTATCTATTTACATCACGAATTGGCTGTGCGACGAAGTATAATCTTCCAGTGCGCGCTACCCCGGCGTTCATTAATCTTGCCTCAGATCAGATAGGGAACGTGCCGGAGCTTCGTCAGTTTATCATTACCGAGTTTGCGTTACAGCTTAGTAATAACTTGATTACTACTATTACAATGCTGAATCAAACAAATATCTATCCAATGGGGGATAATCCAGGCAGATTACGACTAAGTGGAATGATGTTTATTCGTGAAGACGAATCAATTCATGTCACTGATTTGCAGAAATGGTTAAGATATGTTGAACAAGAGAAAAAAGTTATCAAAATTGTAGTGGGGGACTTAGTCGTATCCTTCGTCCCACAGACGGTTGCAGTATCGGGGTCAGAACAATATCCCGCACTTGCTGTTACGATTGCAGGATTAGTTCTACCAAGACCTAGACAAACAGCTAATATTAGCACTGGGAGTGGCACTGGTACTGGAAGCGGCGCTGGTTCTGGTAGTGGATTTGTGCTTACATCACAGCTATCTGAGGCGACGGGAATACCGCAATCTGAAATCCAAAGTGCAGTAAGCGGTATTTTAAATTCTACAGGGTAATAGTTTGGAGAATCTATCATGGTTGGACCGCAACACGTATTCAACAGGAATGTTCTGCCCTTCTATATCTCGACCCAATATACGCCAACAACGCGTATAGGTCTTGCTAAAGATATTGACACTGCCCTTTTTGGAATTAATCCAGAACCGCTGTTTCTAACCCAAAGATTTTACCAACTATACGATATTGTCAACCACATAGATCTTCAAGAATTCGTTGACCACCAAGCATGGTATATTGCTAAAGAAGAGTTGGATATGTCTGGTTTTACACACTCTATGACAATAGACCCGCCGTCTACAGGGAGATTAGTATTTACGTCTGACGCCCATGGAGACCCAGTAGAAGGACGTTCTATGTATTACTTCGTAGTAAGTGGAACTTCTACGATTGCGAACGTCGCAGACCATAATGGGTATCGGAGTGGGAATAGAGTAGAGCCTATTGTGTTAAATGAAAGATTCCAATTGGCGGGCGCAGATACCGATTTCAGCACTGATATAACAATAGAGTTACTAGCCCCACCCCTTGTATATGACATTGTAGAACAATACGCAGAAGAGTTTATGCA
>Ga0180432_10009413_pt1 | contig 11926 bp, 10 predicted proteins | sample SS_ome_10_FD_132414 | JGI IMG/M metagenome (GOLD analysis project Ga0180432, IMG submission 132414) | Hypersaline lake sediment archaeal communities from the Salton Sea, California, USA - SS_1_MS_2 metaG | ecosystem: Environmental > Aquatic > Non-marine Saline and Alkaline > Hypersaline >...
AATGGAGATTCGCCGCGACACCGAAGAGCGGTCCTCGACACACGACCGCCGGAAGGAATCATCATTATGCTTTGCAACGTCTATTGGGCAACACGAATCGCGATCCGCACACTGGTCGCCTGTTTTCTTCTGTCGGCCGTGCATCAGTCAGCCGTTGCGGATGATGCGAAAACGGCCAACGACCGCAAGTTCCAACAGAGCAAGGCCCATCGTTTCGACCCCGTCGTGCGAAAGATCGAAGGCTGGACCGTTCACATCGATCCACGAATGCTCGAAGGTGAACATGCTCGGCAGGGGATTCGGTCTTTGAAAATGTTGGCCAACCACCTGCAACGCATTGCCATCTTGATGCCCGAACCGCAATTGGCCAAGATGCGCAAGCTGGAAATCTGGATCGAGCACCACCATCCGACGCTAGGTTCCATGCAGTATCACCCCAACCCGGGCTGGCTGAAGTCTCACGGCCACGATCCGCGTTTGGCCAAGAAGGTCCACATACCGCGGGCGGCGGCCTTGCTCTCGCGGCACCACATGCTAAAGCACCCGGCCGTGGTCCTTCACGAATTGGCCCACGCCTATCACGACCAGCACCTGGGCTTCGACCACCGTCAAATCATTGAATCCTACAACAGCGCGAGGAAAGCCGGCATTTACGAGAAGTCGCTACTGTACGACGGCCGCACGGTGCGACACTACGGCCTGACCGACGCGAAGGAATACTTCGCCGAGGGCACCGAAGCCTATTTTTACCGCAACGACTTCTACCCCTTCTGCCGCGCTGAACTGAAGCAGCACGATCCGAAGTTGCACGAGGTGTTGGAGGAGATATGGGGAACGCTTGAGTGAGCGACGGCGACATTCGAATGCCACGTGTCTCTACACACACGATTCAACAACAACGAAAGGCCAAATGAACGACAACTCGACAACATACGCAATAATCTTCGACATGGACGGCGTCCTGATCGACACGCATCAGGCGCACTACGAGAGTTGGCTGGTTATGACCGAAGAGGCCGGGCTGAGTTTCTCTTATGAGGACTTCCGCCGGACGTTCGGACGGACCAGTCGGGAAATCATTGTGCATTTTTGGGGTGAAACGGGCTTAAGCGACGCGGATGTCGCGCGGATGGACGACGCCAAGGAGGTCGCCTTTCGGCGGATCATCAAGGCCGACTTTCCCGCCATGCCGCATGCCCGGGAGTTGCTCAAGGAACTTCACGAGGCCGGGTTCGCGATGGCCGTCGGCTCGTCGGGACCGCCGGAGAACGTGCAACTGGTGGTCGACCAGTTCGACGCGAGGGATCTGTTCGGCGCCCTGGTCACGGCCACCGACGTCACCGAAGGCAAGCCCGACCCGCAGGTGTTTCAAATTGCCGCCGAGCGATTGGGCGTCCCGCCGGAACGTTGCGTTGTAATCGAAGACGCCGTGCACGGAGTCGAGGCCGCCCACCGGGCCGGCATGACCGCCGTCGGGCTGGCCGCCGACCAAGAAGCCTTCGAAGCACTGTCGGCCGCCGATCTGGTCGTCGATTCGCTCGATAAGCTTTCGGCGGAGAAGCTGCGGGAACTGGCGGATCGCGAGTAGGGTCATTCGTCAGTTTGGGAACCGGCCCGACCAGTTCGTAGTCCCGCCTTTAGGCGGAATGGAGGCGGGCTCATGCCCGGGCAGAAACGCGTGTCCATTCCTCCTAAAGGCGGGACTACAAACATAGGGCATGGCCGCGCTGCTCGCGGGACATGGTACCCGAGTAGTTGCAGCGGAAACTACTGCAAGTGCTGAATACTCTCCCAACGAAAGCCCAGCAGTTCCGCCGCGCGGCGGTCGAGGGCTAGGGGGTCGAAACCGGCCAGGAGTTTATTGACTGGCGGGTCGCAGTGGGCGCCGCCTAGATGGAAGTCGGGCATGCCGACGGTGGCGTCCATCAGCGACAGGTCCGGCGTGCGATAGAGGTTCAGCTCGGTGATCGACTCGTGCATCTTGCCGTGAAACACGGCCTTCTTCCAGGAACCGAAGCGGCCCGAGTAGTACTTCGGAGGCGCCAACCCGATCATGTTCTTCAGCGTGCCGGTTATCTCGGAGAAGGAATGGGCCTTCAACACCGGCACCGACAACAGGTAATGCGACAGTGCGATCTCCGGCAGCCACATCTCTTTGAAGACCCGGCACTGCCCGTTGGTCAGTTTCTTAAGCGGCGCGTTGTTAAGATCGATAAGCTCGACGTCCAGCCGCCGGCAGAGTTCCACGTAGCCGAGCCGCTGGAACACTTCGTCGGTTTCCATGTCCTTGTCGCCGCAACCTTCGCCGACGACGATCTCGGCCGATGAGCATCCGCGAACGTAGTTGATAATCGCCTCGACACAGCCGGGCGCGGTCGTAATGGGAAACGGCGAGGAGTTCACCAGATTGGGCTTGATAAGAACGGCCGTCTGCCGGCGCAAAACGTCGGCGGCACCAATGGCGTCGAACGCCTCGGCGACAGACTGTTCATAGGATGCGAACTCGATTTCAGCAATATGGCTCATTGGGGACTCCGTCGCTAACTACTAGCAAACCGCTGCTTGTCACAGTATATTCTAACAGTTGTTCGCCCGCCCGGGAATCGGGCGGATTGCCTTTCAAATCACACAGCCGAGGCCGTTATGCCCAATTCGGACCAGAACTACAAAATCGTCAATCTAGCGGAAGTCGAGCCCGTGGAGTGCCCCTGCGGCGCGACGCGAAGGGCCTTCACCGACGACCCCGACCGGGTGGCCTCGCTGCACGTGGTCGACATCAAGGCGGATTCGCGGACGCATTACCACAAGCGGCTGACCGAGGTCTACTACATCCTCGAAGGCACCGGGCAAATGGAACTCGACGGCCGGCTGATCGACGTCGGCCCCGGCAGTGCCATTCTGATAAAGCCCGGCTGCCGCCATCGGGCCATCGGCCGGATGCGAATCATAAACGTGCCCGTGCCGGCTTTCGACCCCAGCGACGAGTGGTTCGACTGAAGACTCAAGGACACTCCGCCATGCCGCTCAACGCCGACCTGTATCTGGACCGGATCGATCTTGCCAAACACATGGGCGAGACTACTTGCGAAGTGTGCCACGTCGATTCGCTGGAGGAACTGCTCGAGCGACTGCGATCCGGGCGGATATGCGAGGGCAGGTGTGTCCACTGGTCGCGGCGGCGGATCGAGGCCTTTCGGGCGGCCATCGACGCGGGCGCGACTCTGCCGGTGATACCTTCGCTGAGCGCACCGCGCCCGACCGACGTAGGGCTGTTCGACATCGGCGGCGCGGGCAGTCAATCGCCGCTGTTGGTTACGAGCAACTCGCAACTTACGCACGAGGTATTGCTGGCCGTGTTGTCGACCGGAGAGGCGCCGAAGTGGCTTCTGTCGGTCGACAGCGGCGGCAACACGGTTGATATGTCGATGGTCTACGGAACTTTGACGGCGGAGTCCGTCTCCGCGACGATTACGACGGCCGATTTCGGCGAAAGCGTTTTTTACGGCCGGGTGATCCTGCCCGGGCTGGCGGAATCGCTGGCCGGGTCGGTTTCCGAAAAGCTCGGCCGAGAAGTCGAGATCGGCCCCGTTTGCGCCGCCGAATTGCCGTTGTTTCTCGCCGAGGAGTGGTAGATAGCTTACGTGGTCCCGGCTTTGGGAGGTTCGTCGGTGTGATTACCCAGTGGGAACCCGCATTTACTCGGTTTCATTCCGCCTAAAGGCGGGACTACGAACGGACCGAGCATGGATCCCGATCTATCCTTGGTCAACGGCAACGGATGAGCTACGGCAGATCGATGTCCTCGATCGTGTACTCGAACTGGCTGGTGGCGATTGTGCCGGGGGCTTCGTATACGAAGGTGTGCTTCTCGGGTGGTTTCTCCAGCACGAACATGTAAGCGATGCCCACCTCGTCTTCCGTTTGGCGAGTGGTCTGCATGCCGTCGTGGGGTATCCTCTTGCCGTCGGCGTCCTTTAGGTACGCTTCGTTGCGGAATATCCAGCCTCGGTGGGACTCGAGGGCGCCGCCCGGGGTGTCGAAACCGACGCGGATGCGAACTTCCCATATTTGGTTGTTTCGGCGAACCTTTTCCAGCGTCACCTTGGTGCCGGCCAAACGCTTCTCAACATTCTTCGCCTCGGTAAGGTTGTCGAACGTGAACAGTTCCTTCTTGCCGGGAATGGTGGGCTCTATCTTGCCGGTAAGCTTGCCAATCCGCTTGACATCGCGCGACGGCAGAACCAGCGGCAAGCTCAGACTGGCCGTGCTGTCGTCCTCGACCGGCACGACTTCCAACTTCACGGAGGTGGAGTCTACTTGAATCGGATCGCCGTTTTCGTCCACGACTTTCAGATCGGACAAACGCTGCATGATGCTGATCGGCTGCAGGCGCGGTTCCCAGGCGACTTCTAGAATGACCTTCATGGCCTCGCCGGCGGTATCGCGAAGATCGCGTTTGGCGAGGATGCTGGTGGTCTCGAAGCGGAATGGGCCGTCGTAGCAGGCTTTGCCCAATCGCGGCTTTTGGGTCTCGCTTCGACCGACAACGCCCACGCCGGCCGACTGATGGAAAGGATAAACGGTCAACTCGGCCTTGTCCAAGACCTCGTCCAGGGCCTTTAGAAACGGGACCTTGTCGAGGCTGACGTCGAGCTTGGGATCGGTCACCGGATGGCCGAAGTCCTCGCGCAGGTCGACGATCTCGTTGCCGGATTGCTTGCGCAGCTCGGCCATGATTTCCGATAGCGGCATGCCCTTGGCTTCGAGCGTGATCTGCGACGCGTTGGTGGCTGCCTTGGCGGCGGCCATTTGCAGCTTGTTTCTCACTCTGGCCAGCCGTTGTTTGGCTTCGGCCGACGCGCGGGCGGAGTCCGGCGGCAGGAGTTTCAGAATGCTCGGTCCCGCCGCGATCAGCTTCGCCTCGGCCTCCTCGCGGTCGGCCAGGCGCGGCGCGTCCAGTTGGCGGACCAATCGGCGAACTTGAATCTGAAGACCTTCATCGACGGCGGTTTCCGCCTGGCCAAGCAGCAAGCATCCAATCATTAGCATCGAAGCGTACATGGCATCTCCTCCTTGCAGTTAATTGTAACATCCTTGGCAAACGGATGACAGAGAGGTGGCGGTTGGAGCGGGGGTATTAGCCCCGTTTTCGGGAAGGAAGTAAGGCTATTTTAAGAAATCGGGCAGATAGCTGTCGCCCCCGTCTTCGCTTTCATCGCCGCCTTCGGATTCGCTTCTTTCCCGCTGTTCGGCTTCTCGTTTGCGTTGCTCGGCTTCGCGAAGTTCGATATACGAGCCGGACATCATGCGATCTTCCTTGCCGGGCCCGGCTTCGACGATGATGGCACTTTCGTCGAGCAGCTTCTCGGTCTTCACATTCATCGCATAACAGCGAGTTTGGCATAGCCCACAGCCGACGCACTTGTCGGCGATGACGACCGGCGCGAGCATTCCGGTTCCTTCGATGGGAGCGCCCCGCTCGTCGGTTTCGGTACCAACCGTCATGAACTCTATGGCGTCGTAGCCGGAAGCCTTGCACACGTCGACGCAGATCTGGCATGAATCGCTGCCGGCGTACGGCAGACATGTCTGCTGGTTGACCGTGGCCAGCCCCATTCGGGCAACCCGCTTCTCTTCCAGCGGAATATCGCGAATCGCGCCGGTGGGACATACCTGGCAGCAGTTGTTGCAACTCGGCTCGCAGCCGGACCAGTTGGCGTTCACCGCGGGCGTCCACAGTCCGGCGATGCCTTGCTCGAAGGCCAGCGGTTGCAGCACGTCGTTCGGGCAAGCCTGAAGACATTCTCCGCAACGGACGCACATTTGCAGGAAATGCTTCTCGGGAACGCTTCCCGGCGGTCGCACGGGGTAGCGGATCGGCGTATCGCCCGAGCCGGCGGCGGTTGCTTCGATGGCTTTCGCCGCGGCGGTGCCGCCAATTGCGGCGGTCGTGATGCCGACACCGGCGGCCAGGAATCCGCGTCGGCCGATCGATGCTTCTTCGGTCGCGGGTTCTTCAACCACGTTGACTTCCAAGCTGTGCCATCGGGGAACGAACTGAATTGCCGAGAGGCGACACGCTCCGCCGCAGGTTTGGCAGAATGCGCAATCGGCCGCCCGCGTGGTGAAATCGTCATTGATCGCGTCGAAGGGGCACACCTCGGCACATTTGCCGCACTGGACGCAGGATTTCTCGACCTTGCGTTCCGTCAATCGCAACATGCCCACAAGCGAGAATATGGCGCCGGACGGACAAACGTAACGACACCAGAAGCGGCGTTTCAACAGGCCAAGTCCCAACACGATCGCCAGCAGCACCAGCGACACTACTTGCCCCGAGTTAATCGGCGGAACCTGATGCCACGATCGCGCGAGCCCCGTTTCCAAGGGCGTCAACAGATAGGCGGCCGCTCGGGTGATTATGGGAATGGCGGCGAAGAAGCCGGAGATCAACACGCCGAATAGCGAACTGACGAGAACGCCGGCCAGCAGGTAGTATTTCAGGTTGACGTACCAACCTCTGCCGGAGACGTTCAGTCGTCGCGCGCGGCGGCCGATGGCCCAATCGAACAGATCGATGACGGTGCCCAAGGGGCATATGTATCCACAGAACCCTCGCGGCACGAACAGGCAAACCACAAGCACCGCGCCGGCGAAGGAAAGCGACCACACCCACGTTCGCGAGGCAATCGCCGTCGAGATGCTCACCAGCGGATCGACCGCCAGGAAAAGCTCGGCCGGCACGACCTGTTTTCGCAGAATGTCGTCGGCGTAATGCGAAGGCCAAACCGGCGCGGTGTCGGCCGCCGTCTGCTCAGTGGGCGGCGCGTCGGGAACGGCCGTGTAGGGAAAGCATACATACAGAAACAGCCCGAGGAACGCGAGCAGGGAAAGCGTCTGCACGGTTCTTCTTATCGGCGAATATCGCCAGGGCGCGGCGGCCCAATGTAACAAATGACCCATCGCGCCGACTGGCTTCTTCTTCGACGGGCCGGAAAACCAATTCAATCGCATGTCGGCTACTTCCCGGCTTTGGAGAGTGCCCTAGCCGTGGCGTTAATGATCGCTTCGGAGGTGATCGTGGCGCCGGTGGTGGCGTCGATTCCGGACAATCCCTGCTGCTTGACGATTTGCGACGTGGTGTCGGTGATGGCCGAGTAGAACTGTTTTTCCTTGTGGCTGGTGACCTTAACGGAAGTGATTCGGCCCTTGGCCACGGCGACTTCGACATACACGTTCCCGGCGTAGCCAGGCGCGTACCCTTGGTACTTTCCGTCCGGCACGGTGCTCAGGTCGAGAGAATCGTAGAGCTTGATTCCTTCGATATTCGCCCAAGCGCGTCGCTGGTTGCGTTGGATTCGCCGGGCCATTCGTCCCGTGGCTGGAACGTTCAACACGGATTTGTAATAGGCCGTCGCGTCGTCCAGTTTGCCGACGGTTCGGCAGGCGTCGCCGGCGCTTAGGTATGCCATGTCGACGTATCCGCTTTGAGCGAAAGCGTTCGCCACCCGCAGGGCCTTGTCGGTCTCGCCCATGTCGGCCCAGAGCTTGATGGCCGAATAGAAGTTGGGCAACTTGCCGAGCAACTCCTTGGCCATGTCCTGATTGCCCATTCTCCAATAGCATTCGGCCAAATGCACCGCCTCGGGCGACTCATCCTTGTCGACGCCGGACGCTCGCCACCAGAATGCGGCCCGGGGGTAATCGCGGAAGAAGTCGAAGTACATTCGGCCCATGCTCTGCATCACGCGGTTTCGCAACTGCTCGTCGCCGGCATGCTTCTTGAGCATGAAGTGCATGAACCTAACGCCCGACTTCCATCTGCTGGGGTTCGGGTTGATAATGTCCCAGATGTATTGGCCCACGTTCCGCTGGTTGTTCCACTGCCTGGAGGGCGGCGGCTGGGGCCAATTCAAATCGAGCGAACCGGGATAGTTCAGCTTGACCGAATCGAACCACTCCGGCGGCGTCTTGCCGACGGTGTTGATCAGCTTCTCGACCTCCGCCTTTGAGCGGGTGTTCTTGTTGGCGACCTTTTCGTTGTCCTTTTCCTGGCCGGGGGATTCAGTGGGCAACAGGAACAGGACGGCCATAAATGCCGCGAGGACAGTCGCGGCACTTGGCATGGTAGCGGATTTCATCGTCATCTTGGGGTCTCTGCGGGATTAGGCGGTGGGCTTTGAGGTGGGCGCAACCAAAATATCATTTATACCGGCTCATTGTGACTAGGTCAATGCCGGACAAACCCGTTTGGCGGCCCGGGCGGGAGAACATGTCGCTAGAGGGTTGGTTTGCGTTCTTTGGTTGGCCTTATTCTTGAATCCAGGTGGGAAGTGTTAGTGGGAAAGAAAACGGCCACCGCTTCTGGCGAAGCAGTGGCCGAAAGGATATGGATACAGGTCAAGTGACAGACGGGAATGCCTGCCACGCCAAATCCGACAGGCAGGAATGCCTGTCCTACTGATCAAATGTTTCACACGGCTGGTCGCACTCGGGCTTCTTCGGGACCAGACAGGTGACCGTGTACGGAACCTTCTTCGTCACGTAGCGAACCCGGTTGACTGTCTTCTGCACCTGCACGGGGTGGTTGACCGTGTAGGGGACCTGACGGACGCGGGTTTCGGGAACCATCTTCTTCACGCGAACCTCGTGCGTGCTCGTCTCGGGAACCATCTTTCGTACGCGAACGTCGCGAGTGCGAGTCTCCGGAACTAGGCTGACGACTTGCTCCGTCTTAGTCATCAGGCGTTCCTCGGGGACGATATAGGAAACCAGTCGCTTGCGCGTGCGATGCTCCGGAACCATGGTGCACACCCGACGGGTGCGGGTTCGCAGTTCGGGGACCAGATTGCATACGCTCCGCGTGCGCATGCGCTTTTCCGGAACCATGCTATGCACCAGCTTGGTTCGGGTGCGCGTCTCCGGAACGAACTTGGCGACGCGGTAGGTCGTGGTGCGCGTCTCCGGCACCAGCTTGAGAACTTTGTATGTCTCGGTGCGCGTCGAACGCTCGGGGACGAGTTTGCGAATCTTGACCGTTCGCGAGCGAGTCTCCGGCACCATTTCGCAGACCTTGTACTCTTCGTCGCGGAACCGCTGTTGGTTCTCATAGCGGACGCATTCGATCTGCTTCTCTATTGTTTGCGGGCAGCAAATCCGCTTGCAGTAGATTCGCCCGTTGCAGCATACTTGCACCGTCTTCCAATAATTAGACCGACACTCGATAGTCTTCATGTATTTGACCGGCACGCAAACGTTGTAGGGCACCGATTTGGTGCGGGTTTCCCAAACCGGCTTCTGGATGGTGTACGACTCCTCGCGGGTCTCGTATACCGGCTTCATGATCGTGTGCGGAACTTCGCGGGTGCGGGTTTCCCAGACCTCCTTGTTGACGGTGTACTCCTTGGTCTTCGTCTCGAATATCTTCTTCTGGGCGATGTATTCCTCCTCGCGGGTCTCGTATATCGGTTTCATCACCGTGTATTCTTCGTCGACCAGATCGTAAACCGGCTTCATGACCGTGTACCGCTCCTCGCGATTCTCGTAGACGGGATTCATGACGACGTAGTTCTCGTCGACGGTCTCCCAAACGCGTCGCTTTACCGTGTAATGAATGTCCCGGGTGCGCAGTTCCGTGACGGGTTTCATTACCGTGTAGCTTTCGGACCGCGTTTCATAGACCGGCTTCATTACCGTGCGCGTTTGTTCGCGAGTTTCCCAAACGGGTCTCATGATCTCGTAAGTCTCGTCGCGATAGCGAGTTTCCGGCTCGTATGTCGTGAAGGTCTTCAGCCGCGGCTCCACGACCCGTTCGGTTACCGTTCGGTAGCAAGTCTTCTCTACCTTCTCGTACTCGACCGGCTCGGGACAGGCAGGCGGGCAACAGCAGACAGTCTTGCAGCGATTTCGATGGCAGAGTAACCCGGCATCGGCCGCGACCGCCACGAACAGCATCACAACAACGCCAAGCAAAAGAAAACGTCTCATGGGGTACCCCTCCCAAAAACTGGTTCAGTATTCGCCAAAACCGTGCCGAATCCGGCCTTCTTGCGACTCTTCGCTGAATCCTAGCACCGTTGGTGACGCATAGGCTGTCGACTGTAACAACGTCCTGAACTGTTTGGCGAGTGATGTCTGACTTTGGGAGAAGCCTCGGGTGGCTGGCGGATGAGCGAAGAGAAGCCCCAGAACGTATCCGCTGAAGTACCACTTCGCCATGCCACGGCCACCCGACGAGATGAACCCGGTAAGATTTACAGTTTCAACTCGGTCGTCCGGCCGCCATTTCGCGTTAACATTCGGATTCCGTTTGAAGGCTTCGCGGTTTCTATTTACGATGGATGAATCGTCGTCGGTCGCCATATCGGACCGGCACACGGCCGTTAGGGTTTCTTTTCTCCCCCCACCGATTTACGCACCCAGAGACAACCGCATATGTTCGGAATCCCGCCCGTTCCCAGAATCGCTGCCTCGCACATCAACTCCCGTGGAAGCACCTCAGTAGCACGTGCATTGCTGTCTGTCACCATGCGGCAGGCAGCAATGTCCGCCATACCGGCGGCTTTTGTGCTGGGACTGTGTCTAGGTATTGGCGGCTCGCCCTGCTCGGCCGCCGAGCCGGGGATGAGGAACGTCTACATCAAGATGACGCCCGGGAAGAAGGCCGTCTTGGATCGCGTTTGGCGCGACAGCCGCAACGTGCCGACTCCTCGTTTTGCCGGATTGATCGACGGCAAGCATCCCGCCGTGGCGCGGATCGATGTCGAAGGGGACGGCGGCGCCCTCTATCACGGCTCGGGAACTCTGATCGCGGCCTCGGGCAGCACGGCAATCGTGTTGACCAATTGGCACGTGATCCGCGATGCCGAGGGAAAGTGTTGGGCCCGCTTTCCCGACGGTTTCAGAAGCGAGGCGACGGTGCTGAAGATCGATAAGACGTGGGACTTGGCCGCGCTTGTTATCGACCGCCCGAAGACTCGACCGGTGCGGCTGGCAAGGTCCGTTCCCAAGATCGGCGATCCGCTTACGGTGGCCGGCTACGGCGGCGGCACGTATCGCCAATCGTCAGGCCGTCTGCTTCAGTTCTGCGCCCCCGGCATGACGGAGCCGGAAGATATTCTGGAGATAACGACCGGCGCCCGAAGCGGAGATTCCGGCGGCCCGATCTTCGCCCAAGACGGCACGCTGGCCGGCGTCCTGTTCGGTTCAATCTCCGGCACCACCAACGGCAGCCACATCGGTCGGGTGCGGATGTTTCTAGAGTCGCTTATCGGCAATACGACGTATGTCAGCTATCGCGGATAGCCGCGATAGCTTGACGTTTGAACCGGACACGAGGTAATACTGGTTTCTCGGCCATCTAGAGGCGTTGCTTCCGCTCGCGCGTCAACTCATCTGACGTCGAACGTTTTTTCCTTTCCGGTGTCCAAGCTTCGGAGTCCATGATTCAAAAAGCTTGTGGACATGTTGGTCTTTCCTGCCTTAAGATATTGGCACAACGACGGATAGGAACAGTATGCACGGGGTTTCTCTAGCCGACATGCGATTCCATCGGATCAACCCTAGATGAGAAGCGGAGGACAACACTTGACGTTTGGCGAAAACGGGGGTAGGGTGGGAGTTAACCTGCGGAAAGGGGGCGGCTCCACGGCATCTTGGCCCCATGAGTACCCTGGAACACTTTCCGTTGTGATGCCTGTCCCTTTTTCGTGCTTGATTCGAGAGCTAATCCATATTTCTTAAGTCCGATTAGGGCGTCTGAAACCGGTAATGACCTTTATATGAGCAAACCTCGATCTATTCTGGGGAGGCTGAAAGCCAAGTTCGCCCTCAAGCGATTGCGCAAGATTTGGGCTCACCAGTATAAGTGCGTCAAACAGCGGTTCTGCCTGCCCGTGTGCCCGGACAAGACAGTCCTGTTCATCCT
>Ga0180432_10009414_pt1 | contig 11926 bp, 12 predicted proteins | sample SS_ome_10_FD_132414 | JGI IMG/M metagenome (GOLD analysis project Ga0180432, IMG submission 132414) | Hypersaline lake sediment archaeal communities from the Salton Sea, California, USA - SS_1_MS_2 metaG | ecosystem: Environmental > Aquatic > Non-marine Saline and Alkaline > Hypersaline >...
GCAGCAATGATGCAGAAGTCGCCAATTTCAACACCGTGAAGCAAAGTAGCGTTCATGCCTATGAGAACATTGTCCCCAATTTTTGGACAATTGAGAACAGCGCCATGACCAAGAATCATATTGTCCCCAATTACAACATCCGACGCCTCTGCAATCGACCCTGAATGGATAACACAGTTGTCTTCCACCAGACTGTTCCTGCCAATCTTTATCTTGCCAGCGTCGCCTCTGATTACGGCTCCAGGCCACACAGTAGAGTTCTCACCAATCTCCACGTCGCCAACTACATAGGCTGCTTCACTAATAAAAGCCGTCTCATCTATTTTAGGTGTCTTGCCATTGAAGCTTCTAATCATCTTGCCTCCTTATTTGCGTCAGCAATGAGAATGTGTTAGTTCACCTCCCAGATTATAGAATGTTTTTATGCTTCCAATTAACTTCAGAACGAGAGCGCTTCGCTTTATGGGCATGCCCGCCCCGGAAAAAATGTGAGGTATTTCGCCAGCTAAAGCCCTTGCTCTTTATACTGCTTGGCTAAATCGGGGTAGGCCTCAGGGTTAGCTCGTGTCCACCATAACTGTTTTGCCGAAGCTTCCCCTTTAATCTTTCCTGGAACACCGGCAACAAATGAGCTGTCCGGAATTTTCATCCCCTGGCTTACTAAGCAGCCGGCAGCAATGATGCAGAAGTCGCCAATTTCAACATCGTGAAGCACAGTGGAGTTCATGCCTATGAGAACATTGTTTCCAATTTTGCGACAATTGAGAACAGCGCCATGACCAAGAATCACATTGTCCCCAATCAAAACATCCATCACACCCGAAATCGATCCTGAATGTATAACACAGTTGTCTTCCACAGCAGTCTTCTGGCCAATCTTTATCTTGCCAAAATCGCCCCTGACTACAGCTCCGGGCCACACAGTAGAGTTCTCACCAATTTCCACGTCGCCAACGATGTAGGCTGCTTCGCTGACAAACGCTGATTCAGCTATTTCAGGCATTTTGCCGTTGATGCTTCTAATCACTTTGCTTTAGCTTATTATATACCGTCTGGGAGTATGCTGAAAGGTTAGGGAACTAAACAGTCCGGATGACATCAAAGTTGAAATAAATTCCCCTCACCGCTATAATACCACACGTACGACAATAATTGTTCTGCCTTACAATTACGCTAGACCGTATTGCGTTGAGCTGTCTGATGGATTAGGCAAAGAAGTCTTAGGTATACTACAGATTTAAGAACTACACCGGGAGGATATAGATTATGGCCAAAGGCGAGGTGATTATCAATGAGCAGCTTTGCAGGGGATGTGGTTATTGTGCCCATTTTTGCTCTCGAGGTGCCATAGAAATTCCCGGGGACAGGATATCTTCCCAGGGCTATTCGTTGCCAGTTTTTGCTCATCCAGAGAAATGTAATGGCTGCGGTGTTTGTGGCTGGTTGTGTCCTTCCTTTTCACTGGAGGTTTATAGGATTGAGGAGTAAAAAGGGCGCTATGGGGATATATCGTACCTTGTGCCTTTTGTGGGATGAAATAACACTCTAGGAGGTGAACATATGGGAGAGAAACTCTTAGTAGAAGGCAATGATGCCGTAGGTTACGGGGCTGTTGAAGCGGGATGTGATTGTTATTTTGGATATCCCATAACGCCTCAGAATGAGATTATTGAGTGGTTTTCCCGGGAATTGCCCAAGAGGGGTGGGGTGGTCGTGCAGGCTCAGAGTGAAACAGGGGCTATCAACATGGTGCAGGGTGCTGCAGCTACAGGGGCTCGGGTTATAATTACCACTTCGGGACCCGGTTGGAGCTTGATGCAGGAAGGGTTGTCCAACATTGCCACTGCCGAGGTGCCCTGCGTCGTGGTTTCAGTGCAAAGAGGTGGCCCGGGGACGGGTGGTATGCGTCAGGTCCAGATGGACTATAACACAACGGTGAAAGGCGGGGGTCACGGAGATTACAAGAACATCGTTCTGGCTCCCTCTTCAGTGCAGGAAACCTACGAGCTGGTGCAGCTTGCTTTCTACCTGGCTGACAAATATAGAATCGCCGTTGTGGTCCTTTCTGATGCTCTAATAGGTCAGATGATGGAGTCGCTGGAGTTGAAAAAGCTGGACTTCGGGCCGCTGCCTTCGAAGGATGGCTGGGTGGTGACCGGCAAAGCTAATCATAAAGACGGCGTGAAGCACACGAGTCTTATTGTTCAGGGCGTACCTGACTCTCCCTACCCCACCTGGCTCAGCTTTCCAAAGCATTTGCGCGAGAAATTTGAGGAAATAGAGAAAAACGAAGTCAGATACGAAGCTGTTGCCTTGGAAGATGCTGATTTGGTCATAATTGCCTTTGGCTATGTGGCCCGCATCTCTAAGGGAGCAATCAAAACATTGCGGTCGCAAGGTCTGAAAGTCGGCTTGATTCGTCCCATTACATTGTGGCCATTCCCAAAGGAAGTTATCAGTAAGGCTGGTGAGCGAGGTGTCGATTTTCTTGTAGCGGAAGACAATATCGGGCAAATGATTGATGATGTCAAGGCTACTTTATATGGTCATAGCCAAAAGGAAATCCATCTTCTAAGCATTCTGGACCGATCCGGAACTGCTGATGGTGCTCTTATCATTCCCAGGAGGATTGTGGAGGAATGTCAAAGGATACTCGAAGGAGGCAAGCAATGAGCCAGACGGAAGAGAAAAGGGTCTGGGTTAGTGGTACACCGAGATTGTGGCGTTACTATGCTATAGCTGCCCGGCAATGCGCAGGGTGCCATAGCCCCATTGTGGAGCGCATTATCTGTGAGGTAGTAGAGGAAATGGGCATTGAGGGCGATGTTATATGCGTTACTGGCATTGGCTGTAGTGCGTTGGCAAATTTTCTCTTTGATTTCGACTCCCTCAAGGTAGCTCACGGACGGCCAGTAGATGCCGCTACCGGGGTAAAGCGTGCCCTCCATGGGCGTGGGGTGGTCTTCACCTTGCAGGGTGATGGAGACTGTGTTGGCATCGGGGGTGGTGCTTTGATTGCTGCTGCCAGCAGAGCTGAAAAGATTACTGTAATCATGGCGAACAATACTGTCTATGGGCAGACGGCAGGGCAGATGGCACCTACTACCTTGCTCAATCAGGTCACCACTACCTCTCCCCTTGGCAGGGATCCGGAGATACAGGGTTATCCTATACACGCGGCTGAGTTGGTAGCTTCAATAAAAGGTACTGCCTATTCGGTGCGGACGGCTGTCAATAACCCAACAAATTATCAACGCACCAAGAAATGTCTAAAGGTCGCCTTTCAGAAACAGATGGACAACGTCGGTTTTGGCTTTATTGAGATTTTGGAGGCTTGCCCCACCTTGTGGAAAATGAGCCCCATGGAAAGCCTGCAATGGCTGGAAAACGAGATGATGGCTGAATTTCCTTTGGGTGAATTTAAGAACGTCGATAAGATATAGGAAGGAGAGCGTCATGGGAACTAATCAGGACAATACACATGAGGTAATGGTGGTGGGTGTTGGAGGCAGGGGCGCTTTAGCTACAGGCCAGATACTTGCCCATGCCAGCGTTTCTTCCTATAAGCATGTTCTGTGGAGTGCCTCTTATTTTGCCGCAGTAAGAGGGGGCGCCAGTGATTGCATAGTGGTCCTTTCCGACGAGGAGATCTATTGCCCCTGGCCAGAGGATGTCGAGGCTCTAATTGTGCTTGAGCCTCAGCGATGGAAGGATTTTGAGGCGTCAGTTCGTCCCGGTGGGGTGGTTGTTATGGAAAGCGAAGGCGAGGTAAAGGGGGAAAGACAAGATATTAAGGTGTATTCAGTTCCAGGTCGGGAGATAGCCAGGCGTATTGGCAACCCTGTGGGCGCGAATTTCGTTTCACTGGGGGCCTATGTTGGTATCACCAAGGTGCTGGCAATAGAGCATTGCGAACAGGCGATTAAGGAAAGATTTTCAGGTGAGCGCCAGAAACTCAATCTAGCGGCCCTGAGGGAAGGTTTTCTGGCAGCAGGTAAATTGTAGCTGTCTGAAAACTCGGATTTAAGCAACAGGATTAAGGAGGTATAACGGAATGGCTACGCCACTTGAAGGGATAAGGGTTTTGGACTGGACTCAATGGCAAATGGGGACGGTGGCTTCTGCCATGCTTGCTGATTTGGGAGCTGAGGTAATCCACATAGAGGACAGGGAACGGGGAGACCCCGGGCGCGGTATGAGAGCGGCGGGTGGGGTAGGGGTGGACCTGCCGGCGGGGCGGAATGCCTATTTCGAGTATGTAAATCACAACAAAAAGGGTATCGCGGTAAACTTCAAGAAAGAGGAAGGGAAAGAGATTATCTACCGGCTGGTACGAAATTCAGACATTTTTGTCCACAATTTTCGCCAGGGTGTGCCTGAGAGACTAGGCTTGGGCTATGACACTCTATCTCAATATAATCTCAAACTCATTTATGCCGCTCTCTCCGGTTACGGGCCAAAAGGCCCTGAAGCTCAAGAGCCGGCTTTCGACTATTTGGGATTGGCGAGATCGGGAATGATGACCCTTGTTGGGGCACCCGACACGCCTCCGCCTGGTTTTTCCGGGGGAATAGCCGACCAAATGGGAGCCATAATGGCTGCCTATGGTATATTGGCGGCCCTGTTTGCCCGGGAAAGGTCTGGCATCGGACAAAAAATCGATGTATCTCATTTGGGCAGCATGATGGCTCTGGAAGGCTTAGCTATTGCGTTCAGGCTTTTTACCGGGCGGGACATACCAAGAAAGAACAGACACAAAGAAGCCAACCCCCTCTGGAATCATTATCTCTGTGCTGATGGGAAATGGATTGTTTTAGGCATGTTACAGGCTGATAGATATTGGCCCGCTGTATGTAAGGGCTTGGGTATTGAGGATCTGGAGAAAGCCCCCAGATTTGAAAGTATGGATAAGCGGAGAGAAAACAGCGAAGAGCTTATTTCTATAATGGATAAAGTCTTTATTACCAAATCCAGCAAGGAATGGATGACGAGGCTTAAGGAAGCAGGGGATGTTGTGTGTACCCCAGTTCAGACTGTTTCTGACCTGGTTGATGACCCTCAAGTTTGGGCAAACGAATACCTTATTGAATTTGACCACAGTGTTTTGGGCCAGATGAAATTTATGGGCCTTCCAATCCAATTCAGCAGGACTCCGGGAGCAGCAAGGCCTGAAGCACCTGAATTTGGGCAGCATACCGAAGAAGTTCTTATCGAAGTAGGCGGCTATAGCTGGGAAGAAATTATTGTCTTGAAGGAGAAGGAAGCAATTTAAACCGCGAGAGCCTGTGCTGCCGAGGCAAAGCCGCTCATGTTTCCCAACGCCGCAATTTGTCCTAGGAGGAGTTTATGGTTCAGGAAAAGAAAAGGGCGATAAATAGACTGCAGACAATGCGCCCCATCAGGGCTGAGATAGATGAAACTTACAAGGCAAATGTGGAAGCCTCGAAAGCCGGAAACCCCATCGCTTGGGCTATGCTTACTATCTGGCTGGGTGATGCCATTTTCCATGCTATGGATATAGGGGCGACATATCCTGAAAGCTATGGCGCTGTTTGTGCTGCTTCGGGAGCGGCCCAATCCTATCTTGACCGCTCTGATGAAGAAGGTTTTCCCACTCACATGTGCGGCTATGCTAGAAACTGCATCGGTTACGCGGCCAGGATGATGAAGGATTGTGGGGGAGAAATACCACCGGAAGCGCCTATGGGAGGTATGCCTAAGCCAGCGGTATTGTTGAGTAGAGGTATGTCATGTGACGCGGGATTCAAATGGTTTCAGGCCCTGGCACGTTATATGGATACCCCAATGTGGACGTTGGAAATGCCCATCCCCGGCGTAAAGGAAGGCCTTTCGGAAGAGGTTCGCGAGCGGAATGTCGCATTTATGACTAAGGAGCTAAGGGATTTCGTCAGTTTTATGGAGAGCGTATTCGGCAGAAAGATGGACTGGGATAAGCTGAGTCAAACGGTTCAGGATCTGGAGGCAATCGGTCGAGTATGGTATGAGACCAGTGAACTACGTAAGGCGATACCATGCCCCATGCATTCTCGGGATTTCTGGACCTGTATGAGTGGACCTAGCACGCCGACGGGAGACCTCAAGAAGAAGTTAAAGCTGTATCAAGACCTCTATGAAGAGGTTAAGGATAGAGTGGAGAATAAAGTGAGCGCGGTCGTCCAGGAGAAGTATCGGGTGGGGTTTACCGAGCTTCCGCCATGGCATAGCCTAAAGCTCTTTGATACGTTGGCAGAACGGGGCTGGAACTTTGTGGTTGAGACCTGGGGTTATCACCCCGCTGTACCTATAGATTTGACGGGGGTCAACGATCCCCTGGAACGTTTGGCTAGGATTTCTTACAGTGGGCTCACAACCAGTTGCTTCCAGGGAGCAGCACAGGCCGGGGAATACATGGGATTTCTGGGCTATCCCAATTTGAAGTATGCTGAGGAATATAAACTCGATGGCTTCTTCCTCCATCCTCTCCTCAGCTGTCGTGCTGCCTCAGCCCACTTATGGTATGTGCAGGATAGACTGATGCAGAAACTAAAAGTCCCCTCTTTAATGGTAGAAGGTGATATTGTGGACGTAAGAATGTTTGATCTCGCCGATGCCTTGAAGAAGGCCGAGGCTTTCGAAGAGATTATGGACCACTATAAAGAAGTGAGGAAAAAAGAGGGGATGGAGTGGTAGCAGAACAAAGCTTAGTTATTGGAGGATACTTTGCCGGTAGCAGAAGAAACTAAAGGACTTAGTAGAGTAAAGGAACTGTATCAGGACCGACCTCAAAGGGTTAAGGAGCTTAAGGGAGAAGGCAGGAAGGTTATAGGCTACCTCTGCATCTATCCCGTGGTAGAAATGATGACTGCTCTTGACTTAGTCCCATACCGGCTATTCGGAGATATGAGAGAGCCGATAACTAAGGCGGATGCCTGTTTGCCCCCTATGGTCTGTCCCTTTCTCCGTAGTTCCCTTGACCTGGCATTAAAAGATAAATACCCCTTCTTAGATGGTATGGTTATGGCACACATCTGCGATGTTGGAGAGAGGATGGCCCACATCTGGAGAACTTACGTAGATTATCCTTACTTCTACTTTATGGATGTGCCTCATACGACTCATAAATCAGCCCTGGATATGTTCAAGGAAGAGATAAAAGGGTTCCAGAAGTCGCTGGAGTCTTTCACTGGGAAGGAAATTAGTGCAGAGAAGCTCAAGCAGGCTATCAGGGTTCATAATGACCAGCGGGCTTTGGTGAGGGAGCTATACGACTTGAGAAAAACTGATCCACCACTTATCACAGGAACAGAGGTTCTCCAGGTAATGGTAGCTCTGGCAGGTATCCCTGTTGGGGAAGGGAATGAGTTATTGAGGGACGTTATCAATGAGATTAAACAGCGTGAAGAAAAGTCCCCAAAACAAGCGGCGCGGCTTCTTGTTTGGGGCAGCGTAATAGACGATGTGTCTCTTATCGAGATTATTGAGAATGCTGGCGCTAATGTGGTGATGGACGATATTTGTGTCGGTACCAGGTCCCACTGGTCAGAGGTGGAACTTACTCCAGACCCCCTGGATGGGATAGCTTACCGTTACCTGGTAGGGATTAAGTGCCCTCGGACCTTCAGAGAGGCAGCCCTTGACCCAAAGGGGAAGAATTACATGGCGGATTTGGAGAACAGGTTTGGGTATCTAAAAGACTATGTTAGAGGATGGAATGTTAATGGTGTGATTCTGCAATCAGTCAGGTATTGTGATACCCATGGCTATGAAGTACCTGCGGTCAGGGATTATCTCAATAGCCTTGGTTTGCCCAGCGTGTATCTGGAACACGACTATAGCCAAAGCTCCTTGGCACCATTAAGGACGAGGATTGAGGCCTTCCTAGAGGTTCTCGGTTAAGAAGTGCCTCCAGTTGAGAAGATTCACCATGTATTTTGCTGGGGTTGATATTGGCTCGACCATGACCAAGGTCGTGATTGTGGATGAGGATGGGGAACTCTGCTCCAGGATTGTTGGTCCCACTGGGGCTGAGCATCGTCGGCTAGCCAACAGGGTAATGGAGGAGGCGCTAAAGCAGGCTAATTTACCCTTTAATCAAATATCCTATGTAGTAGCTACGGGATATGGAAGAGTCAATGTCCCCTTCGCCGACCGACAGATTACGGAATTAAGCTGCCATGCCAAAGGAGTGTCCAGTCTCTTCCCCAATGTCAGAATAGCCATCGATATTGGAGGTCAGGATGCCAAGGGAATGAAGATAATTAATGGCACTCTGGTGGACTTTGTTATGAATGACAAGTGTGCCGCGGGGACAGGTAGATTCCTAGAGGTCGTCTCCGACGCCCTGGGCATCAAAGTGGAGGACCTGGGAAGTATTTCCTTAAGGTCCACTAACAAGGTAAAGATTAGCAGCGTGTGCACTATTTTTGCCCAGCAGGAAGTGGTGTCTTACCTCTCTGAAGGGACACCACTGGAAGACATCGTGGCCGGGCTCCACGAAGCCATAGCTGGCAGAGTGGTCAGGATGGTGAAGAGGCTGAAAATAGAACCCGATGTGGTGCTCACCGGGGGGGTGGCCAAGAACATCGGGGTTGTTAAGGCTGTTAGGGAGAATATAGGACTTGAAGTCCTTGTCCCTGAGGACCCGCTGCTCAGCGGAGCGTTAGGTGCTGCCATATTGGGAAAGGAGACCGTTTTGAAGGCCTTGGCAAAGGGTGAACTTATCCCAAAGAAGGAGCGTCGTCTGGAAGAAGCTACTTTCTTCACATAAAGGTGGTCAGTTGTGGCTTGGTTTATGGGCATTGACATTGGTTCAGCAACCAGCAAGGGAGTCATAGCTAAGGATGGCGACCTTGTGGGTCACCACGTGCTTCCGTCTGGTACCAATTACAAAATGGCGGCGGGGAAGTTGCGGGAGGAACTTTTGTCAAAGGCGAGCTTATCTCAAGAGGAGATAGCTTGTACCATAGCCACGGGTCGCGGGGCAAATAATGTCCTTTTCGCTGACCAGCAGGTTGCGGATATCATCTGCTGTGCTAGGGGGATAAATAACATTTTTCCTTCAGTGAGGACAGTTATCGATGTCCAAGACCAATCCAGCCAAGTAATACGGATAGGCGAAGAAGGACGGGTGGTTAATTTTGCCACCAGCGAGAAATGCGCTGCTGGCAGTGGACGTTTTCTCCAGGTTATTGCTAATGTCCTTCGCATAGACCTTAAGGACATTGGGCCTCTCTCGCTCAAGTCTGAGAACCCTGTTATCTTCACCACGGGGTGTGCCGTTTTTGGAGAGACAGAGGCTGTTTCTAGGGTAGCTGAAGGCAATAGCAAGGAGGATATCCTGGCCGGGGTTCATAAGGCTCTGGCAGAGAAAATCTGCGCCCTTGCGGAAAGGCTTGGTTTGGAGGAAGAGTATGCTATTACCAGTGGCGGAGGCCTTGATATTGGGCTTATTAAAGCTATAGAGGGAAAGTTGGGCATCCAACTGCTAGTACCACCTTATCCCCAGCTTGTTACAGCCCTGGGTGCCGCTATAATAGCTGCCGAAAAATGCCCACCCAAAGAGGAGTAGCTCCTTCGTTATTTGTTGCTGCAAATACGAGGCTGATTACCTAAACAAAAATGCCACTGCCGCCAGCATTGTGAATGGTAATATGTTGCTTGTTCCTTGCCGCAACGATGATTACCAAGCTGAGCTTGATTAATCAAGCCATAAGGCAATCTTTGTGAACTATTTCTTCAAGATATTTCTCCTGGGGCTCCTTGTATCATTCGGAGGGGCCTTTGTTTTCTCCTGCTCAAATCTTGCGGAATCCCCGGTCCCTACAAGTTCAGATGTTATTCCACTCTATACGTACAATGTACTCAACACGTATCCTCATGACCGCAATGCTTCCACCCAGGGACTCGTTTTTGAAAATGGCGTTTTATATGAAGGAACAGGGCGTTTTGGACACTCGACATTGCGTAGAGTGGAATTGGAAACAGGAGAAGTTTTACAAATTCATGAGCTACCAGCTCAATTTTTCGGTGAAGGCATAACCATTTATGAAAACAAGATCATCCAACTGACCTGGCGATCCAATGTGGGGTTTGTCTATGACAAGGACAGTTTTGAGCTACTACAAGGGTTCAATTATTCAACTGAAGGCTGGGGCATCACGCATGATGGAAAGCGCTTAATCATGAGCGATGGTACGTCGACATTGTATTTCCTGGACCCCCAGACCTTTGAGGAAATCGGTCAGCTAGGAGTATTTGACGACGATGGTCCCGTAAACAGACTAAATGAATTGGAATACGTCCAGGGGGAAATCTATGCCAATGTCTGGCAAACAAACCGCATCGCAAGGATTGCACCTGGGACAGGTCAAGTGACTGGGTGGATAAAGTTGGGAGGACTTTTAAGTGGGGAAGACCGTAGTGAGCCGGTTAGTGTTCTCAATGGCATTGCTTATGATGCAAAAAACGACCGGTTGTTTGCGACCGGAAAGTTATGGCCCAAACTCTTTGAGATTGAACTGATTCCTGCGGGTTAATTGCCGATTCCCTCTTTTCGAGCTAAGGCCTTGCCTGAATGGCACCAGCGCTATAAGACTGGCTATCACTTTTCTATTCGACTTTAATTCCTTACGGACTATCTCCGTCCTCCTTTATGCATTCTGTAACAAACATCCTTAGCTGGAATTAGTATAGAGTTCGGATAAGTAATAGTTGGATATTTCGATGGACGGTTACCACGGCGCATTTGCAGGTGAGAACTACGATTTGTTTGGGCAGGTTCAATTTCTCTGCTTACGTTATGGCTCTGTGCTGTCTGAATCATAGAGTAATTGGCAATTTGTTTCACGGGTAAAAAGTGCAGCGATGGTCGCTATGCCCAGGCAAACAGGAAGAACGATCAGAGCGAAACGATAATCTCCAGTTTGCAGCGCGGAGACTCCTTGAGCGGCCCTTTCGGGGGAGCTCAGGACTGAAAGCCAGCCGATAACGGGCAGAAAAATGGCGGTGCCTCCTGCGCAGATGGTGTTGGCAAAACCCACTGAAATACCGGCTGAACCAGGTGGGCGGATATCATGACTTACAGCATAACCGAGGACGAGTCCGTTACAACAAAACCCCTGCAAAAAGAGCAGGGCGTAAGCAGCGGTCAGTGGCAAGTGCGGTAGGCCTGGAAGATATAGCATAATTGCCATGCATATCAATGAGGTGGTAGAAGCCATTATCATGGGTAACTTGCGGCGATGTGTGCGGTCTGACAGCCGTCCCCAGAAGGGACCACCGACGAGGCCGCCCACAAATAACATCGAGACCACAGTCGCGGCACTGACTTTATCTATTTGGTAGGCCGCCTGGATGAAGCTGGTACCCCATGTCGCGCCTATGGCAGTAAAGGTGATGTTCATTGTAGTAATGTATATACCGCTTATCCAGGACTGGGGTTTGGTGACAACGTGTTTAATGTCCTGCCAGGTCTTCGACTTGCCACGGCTATGCTCAGGGTGGTCTTCCCAACGGGCTGCTCCGGCTGGGTGGTCACGGGCAATAAGCCAGATGAGAATTGCCAATCCACCGCCGGCGGCAACAAAGATCCACGAAGTGCCGCGCCAACCGAGGTGGGTCACAGCGTCTGCAAGTGGCCCTCCACCAGCTACGGCGCCAATCATGCCTACCAGACTGGTCATACCAGCCATGGTGGCGAAACGGCTTGCCGGGAACCAGTTAGATATAAGCTTCAGACACGAGACATAAGCGAACGCAGTTCCAAAACCTATGAACAGACGGGAGGCCTCTGCCATAGGCATCGACTGGGCCATCACAAATAGAGTGCTTCCGATTGTTGCTACAAGTGCTGCGATTACCAGGGGCCTGTGCGGACCGAAATGGTCTGTGATAATCCCAACCGGAATCTGCATCGCGGCGTAGGACA
>Ga0180432_10009415_pt1 | contig 11925 bp, 10 predicted proteins | sample SS_ome_10_FD_132414 | JGI IMG/M metagenome (GOLD analysis project Ga0180432, IMG submission 132414) | Hypersaline lake sediment archaeal communities from the Salton Sea, California, USA - SS_1_MS_2 metaG | ecosystem: Environmental > Aquatic > Non-marine Saline and Alkaline > Hypersaline >...
GATGTTCCTGAACTCACTGTTCTCCTCCATGGCCCTGGCCAGGGTCATGCCGGGGGCATTGGGCACCAGCCTGGCAACACGGTCAACATCACCATAGGGCATGCCCAGTGCCCGGCCCACATCCCTGATGGCGGCTCTGGCACCCAGTGTGCCGAAGGTGATAATCTGGGCCACGTGGTCCTGCCCGTATTTCTGTGAGACATAGGAGATTACCTCGTCACGGCGGTCATCCTGGAAATCCAAATCTATATCCGGCATCTCCTGACGCTCCACATTGAGGAAGCGCTCAAAAACCAGGCTGTTTTCAATAGGGTCAACCGCCGTAATACCCAGACAGTGCAGGACAATGCTAGCCGCGGCGCTGCCTCTGACTCCAAAGAGGATATTATGCTCCTTGGTAAAGGAGATGATATCCCAGACCACCAGAAAATAATTGGCAAACTGGGTCTTCTCGATGACATCCAGTTCGTATTCCAGCCGCTGCTTTATCTCCGGGGAAGGGTTCGTATAATAATGGGGCAAGCTCTCACGGCAGAGGTCGGCTAAAAACTGGTCGGCAGTTTTTCCCTCCGGTAGTTCTATCTCCGGCAGATGGAGACGCCCGAACTCCAGGTCCAGGTTGCACATCTCAGCAATACGCTCGGTGTTCTCCAGCGCCTGAGGAATGTCCTGAAACAGCTCCGCCATCTCCTGAGGGCTTTTGAGGTAAAAGAAGTCCCCGGCCATCTTCAGCCTCTTCTCGTCATGAACGGAGGAGTTGGTGCCGATGCACAGTAGCAAATCGTGAGCCGAGGCATCCTCCCGATTAACGTAGTGGGTATCGTTAGTCGCCACCAGGGGAATATCCAGCTCGCGACTCATCGGTATAAGGTGATTATTGACTGCCTCCAGCTCTGGAATGGGGTGCTTCATGATTTCCAGGTAGAAATCACCAAATGTCTTTCGGTACCACAGGGCAGCCTGTTTGGCATCCTCGTAGCGTCTGTTCAGGATTAGCCGGGGAACCTCGCCAGCGAGGCAAGCGCTTAGAGCAATGAGACCCTGATTATATTGCTCCAGGAGCTCTTTATCCACCCTCGGTCTGTAGTAGAAGCCTTCAAGGTGTGCTTTGGTAACGAGCTGGATTAAATTCTGGTATCCGGTCTGATTTCTGGCAAGCAGAACCAGGTGATAGTTGCTTTTATCCCCTGCATTGCGGCTGAAGCGACTGCCCTGAGCAATATAAATCTCACAGCCGATGATAGGCTTTATGCCGGCTTCCCTGGCTGTCCGGTAGAACTCGATTACCCCGCACATGGCACCGTGGTCGGTTATCGCCAGGCTATCCATGCCCATTTCTCTGGCTCGCGATACCAGTTGAGGGATGCGGCACATCCCGTCAAGCAGGCTATATTCGGTGTGAACATGGAGATGGGTAAACATTTTGCCCCCGGCGCCGGTGTCTAGGTAATTATATCACAGCACCGACTTTTTGGAGTATGCTTTACAGGACATTTTATCAAGGGTGCCTCCCTTTAACACTTGCGAGTGCCTGCCCGGCTAAAGTATAATTTTGCCAAGTCTACTAGGCCCGCGCCGGCCCAGTCCAAGTTACTACGATATCAAGCCAGCAATGGTTAAATCACTATGGGCAGAGCAGCCGCGCTGCCCGGTAATCGGGATTTTATCCCGGGGGCCAGGGTGAACCGCCTGATGATGCGAGAACAAACTAATACAGGATAAGCACGAGCAACATGCAGGAAGAGCGCCTATGACGCCAGAGACCGTGACCGCCAGAACGAGGCAAGCCTTTTACGGCTGGTTCGCCCTTGCGGGAGCATCGCTCCAGCAAATTGTCGGTGCCGGAGCGTTTCTCTGCTCATACGGGGTCTTCCTGCCTACCATGTGTGATGAGCTTGGCTGGAGCCGGACGGCAGTCGCCTCCGGATTTTCCATAGGTCTGCTGTGCTTCGGGCTACCCGGCCCCATTATCGGGGCTTCTGTTGCCAGGTTCGGGCCGAGGATTAACATAGTTCTGGGCAACCTTCTGGTTGCGGTGGGGCTGGCCGGAATGTTCCTGGCTCAGGAAGTCTGGCACGTCTATCTATGCTATGGCCTTGCCGGGCTGGGCGGCGGCTTCGCGCAGTTCATCGCCGGTACCGCCATAGCCAACAACTGGTTTGCTAAGAGGCGCTCTCTGGCCATGGGAATTGCTACTGCCTCTGTAAAAATAGGCGGCCTCGCCTTCCCGCCCCTGACAGCAGCGTTAATTGCTGCTTTCGGCTGGCGGATTTCCTGGCTGGTTCTGGCGGGGATGGTTTTAATAGGAGCCAGCTTGATTGGCGGTGTGATACTGGTCAGAAACAGACCGGAGGATATGGGGCAGTTGCCCGACGGCATGTCCGTTTCACCCGCCGGGGAGACAGTGACAAGAGACTATCCGTTAAAAACAGAGGAAAGACCGGCATGGTGGCCGACTGGCCAGGCACTGCGAAGTCCTACCATCTGGTTAATCGCAGCTTTTACCTCGGCTAACTTCTTTGTTTTTACAACTATGCTCGGTCATCAGGTAGCCTATCTGGAGGACACAGGTTTCAGCACCATGACAGCCGCCACGACCGTGAGCGTGGCCTCAGCAATCGGCATCATCGGCAGTATGGGATTCGGGGTTTTAGCATTGAGATATAATATAAGGTATCTGGCGAGCGCCAGCTTCGCCATTCAGATAATCGCTTTTGTCATCTTGCTAACCACCAGGAATCTGGCCCTAATCTATATCTACGCGGTTCTCTACGGGATAGGCACAGGAGCCATAACAACGGCTCTAACCACATTCATCGGCACCTACTACAAGCGCACCCAGTATGCCCAGATTCTGGGGGTGGTAATGTTCTGCTACATGATTTTTGAAGCTCTTGGCCCATCAGTTGCCGGGGCTATCCATGACGCCACGGCCACATACACTCCAGCCTTTATTATCGTAACCGCTTTCCTCCTGGTGGGACTTATCTGCGCGTTTCTAGCCCGGCAACCAAAGTTGCCCCGGCCAGCAAGCCGCTATACGTACGCTGGGTAAGCGCTGTGCTTTTCTATCCTGACGTTGTAAAATCTAGATACCAGTAACCGGGGGTAGCATGAGGATTGCCGCTAAATGGCTGTTTATACTCTGTTTGCCGGCTCTGCTACTGACAGCAAGCATCAGCGGGGCGGCAAACAGTCTATGGCTGTATAAATATGGCTTCGACAAGTACAGTGTCAGCCAGACTACGGGCCTAGCCCCGTCAGAGCTGGATAAAGCAGCCAGGGGTCTGGTTGACTATTTCAACTCTGGTGACGAGACCATCAGCCTCACCGTGATGAAGGATGGCGAGCCATTGACGCTGTTTAACGAGCGTGAGGTGGCTCACCTCAGGGATGTCAAGGGGCTATTCCAGATGGTCTACCGGGTCTTGCTGGGTACACTGGTTTATGCCCTGGTCTATACCGGACTCAGCCTCTTTTTATGGAAAGACCGGCGGCGACTGTCGTGGGGGCTGGTTGGCGGCGGTTGCCTCACTCTGGTAATGATGCTGGCGCTGGGGCTGGGGACAATGCTCAACTTTGACCGGCTGTTCCGGCAGTTTCACCTCATCAGCTTCGCCAATGACCTGTGGCTGCTTGACCCGACCAGCGACTATCTAATCATGCTCTTTCCGCAGGGCTTCTGGTATGACACATCAATCTTCTGCGCCCTGGCGACGGCGGTGGGAGCGGTGATTCTGGGCGGGGTGGGGGGATGGTATTTAAGGAGCCGGAAGCCAGATAAGCTATAACCCCCCTGAGCTCGTGCCCGCCATGGTCTCAATCTCGTAGCTCTTGACCTGACTGCAGCGTGCCCCCTGACAGACAATCTCAAAGTCCCAGATTTCACCCGGCCTGAGGTTCATTACACTGTCGCCTGAGCTATCAATAAAGCTCCTGTCAGTATCATAAAAGCTCACTGTCACTTCAGCCAGTTCAGCTACTGCCGAGCCAACGTTCTTCACCGTTACCTGTACGGTGACGCCGCCCGCTTCTCCCCCGGTCATTTCATGGCTGATTACCGCCAGCTTTGCTGCCGGCGGAGTTGAACCTATACCAGTGCAACCGACCACCGGCAACATGGCGAAAAGAATGCAGGCAATTGCCATCCTTTTCATCGTCTAGTCCTCTATCTCGCGTGGCTTATAGACAAAGGAGACAACCAGTAAAACGACCCCGCCAATCAGCAGCCCGAGGCTGAACATCTGCAGCGGCGCCAGCAGGTCGCCAAATAGCCCCACCAGCCACGCCTGGAGCGACGGCGGTATCCCCTGCAGCGGCAGACCCGCCGGGATAGCGGTTCTGGCGACAAGGACGCCGACAAACTCCAGAGCCCCGTAAATCAGGAGGTCTATGCCCAGCGCCCGGGTGGTGTTCCTGACATTGCGATTTATGAGAATAATGCCCAGAACCAGCAGCACCATAAAGCCTATCAAATAGTAATAGCCGCTCTGGAAATAACCGATGTACTGCCTGGCCAGTAAAAGCTGTTCCATAACCTCCGGGGGTATGGAGCTTTCGTCGTATTCAAATGCATCAGGTATCTCACCGACCAATGCATCGTAGTACTGGTCGTAATACGGCTTCAACGTGTCTTCCAGCAGGATGGAAAGCTCCGGTGGCAATTGTGCTTCGGGTATCAGCTCGATGAACTCATCTAAATTCTGCTCCAGGTAGAGCTTCAGCTGGTCTTCGGGCAAGGCGGCGAGCTCCGGCGGCAGATATTCTTCCGGTACCTGTGTGACAAGCTCGTCGAAATATTGGTCGATGTATGGTTCCAGCAGGTATTCACCCAGTCCGGCAATCTCCGAGAGCGGCTGTTCATTGAGGGTCTGCCACAGGCTGTCTCTGAGGCTTTCCTTTAGGGGTTCCAGTGAGATTGATAAGTCAAGCCTATCACTCTTACTCAGGAGAAAATCATAACTGGAATAGATAGCAGTATTTAACTGCTCTTTGAGCCACGGTTCCTGGTCGTCAATGACGTCATATATAGCTTCTTCGAGGAAGGCCATCTCTTCGGGCAACTGCTCGGCAATCTGCTCCCCCACTATCTCCCTGGTCAGAGCCGACATATCAATCTTGTCCACCTCGGCGGCAACAAAGTCGGGGTTAAGCAGGGTGCTCTTCAGCATGAACGCCATGCCGAAGACAGAAAGTGACAGGAAGAGGAGAAGACTCAGGATACCAACTGCGAAACCCCTAAGCACCTTCATATATGATAACCTCCAAATCTCTTAAAAAAGGGGGGGCATATCAGGCAGGAACCTGAGCTAGCATTTAGGCGCCTTGACACCCAGATACTTTGCCACCAGTTCCATAGCACAGTATTCTCCGCACATGCTGCAGGCTGACCCGGTCGAAGACCGCTCGCGGTGAACCTGATATGACCGCTCCGGGTCCAGGGAAAGCCTGGCCTGCTCTTCCCAGTCAAGCTGCTTCCGGGCCAGAGACATTTTTTTGTCCCTCTCCTCAGCACCACTGACGCCTTTGACTATGTCAGCAGCATGGGCAGCGATGCGTGAAGCGATGACCCCCTGCCTCACATCATCAACGTCGGGTATGGCAAGATGCTCGGACGGCGTCACGTAACATAGAAAATCGGCACCAGCCGCCGCGGCAATGGCGCCACCGATAGCCCCGGTGATATGGTCATAACCAGCCGCAATATCGGTTACCAGTGGGCCCAGCACATAGAAGGGAGCCCCCTTGCAGATAGCCTTCTGCAAGCGAACGTTGGTCTCAATTTGATTCAGGGGCAGGTGTCCCGGCCCCTCAACCATTACCTGAACACCAGCCTGCTGGGTTCGCGGTACCAGTTCCCCTAAAGTGAGCAACTCCTCAACCTGAGGCCGGTCGGTGGCATCAGCCAGGCTACCGGGACGCATGCCGTCACCAAGACTCAGGGTCACATCAAATTCACGGGCGATATCCAGCAGGCGGTCATACTGCTCATAAAGAGGGTTTTCCCGCTCATTGTGGAGCATCCAGCCGATTAAGAAAGCGCCCCCGCGCGAGACAACGTCAGCCACTCTGCCCTGTGATTTAAGTCGTTCAATGGCCGACCGGGTGACACCGCAATGCACTGTTATGAAATCAACGCCATCCCGGGCCTGCTCTTCAATTACGGCAAACAGCTCATCGGCACTCATTTTAACGATAGCGCCGTACTTATCTATTGCCTCAATGCCTGCCTGGTAAACGGGCACCGTCCCTATCGGTACAGAACTGGAGGCAACAATTGCCCGCCGAACGGCGGATATATCATCGCCGGTGCTCAAGTCCATAACGGTATCCGCCCCGGAATCAACGGCAACCCGCAGTTTTTTCACCTCGGTATCAATACCGCCGAAATCAGAAGAAGTCCCGATATTGGCATTGACCTTGGTCGAAAGCCCTTCGCCAATCCCACACGGAACCAGTCCGGAATGCCTGACATTAGCCGGAATTACCAGCGTCCCCCTGGCTACACCCTGACGGACAAACTCGGCCTCCAGCCCTTCAGCCTGCGCCACCGCCTCCATTTGTGGAGAGATTTTGCCCTTTCTGGCTATTTCCAGCTGAGTCATGCCAGCCTCCATAAAAACAAAACCAGGGGCTTCGGCTCATAATGCCAGACCCCTGGTCTGAGTTACTGCCGCTTCCCTACGCTCATATTACCGAGGTCAGGTTCTAAGGGTCGGCATCAATAAGCCTCTCAGCCCTGAGCACCCCTAGCGGTAAATCGTGGTTAAAATATAGCATAAACCTGCCTGGAATGCAAGGACAACCTTGAGAGAGTTTACTGCACCCACCCCATTCCTTGCCTCACCCCCTTTACCCCCCTCGGTACAAATCTATTCCCACCCTACCGCCCCGTATCACCTGTGGCTTAGCCCGCGGATATTCCTCACCCCTTTACCCCCGTAGGGAGTGGTGGGGACAAACTGCGGGATAAGCAGAGAATGGCGCAAGGGTGGGCTTGGGTGGGAAAAAGGAGACCGATGGGGGGTGGTGTTGCAGAGTGGGAAAAGATATCTAAAAAGGCAGGGTGAAGCGCGTACCGGCGTTGTTCAGGAAGAACCTGTCACCAAACTCCTGCGCCAGATAAGCCGAAGATGCAAACCCGGTGCAGTGAGAGACACCCAGATACTGAACCCCCATTTCCTTCAATGCCGCCGCCGTCTTTTCCAGGCGCTCTTCAGAAGCATAAAGGAGATGCGTGCCGCCAATAGCAGCATAAATCAACTCCTTGCCCGTTAATTTCTGGGCATGTTGCAGGGTGTTGACGATACCGCGATGGCCACAGCCAAGTATAACCACCAGCCCGAACTCAGCGTCAATAACCAGGGCAAGGTCATCGGCAAGGCTGTCCGGCTTTAGCCCGCCATCTTCTTTAACATACAGGTCAGTGTCAATTTCCTCATAGTCGGTAACCATGGGTATCTCACCAGTGGTCATTACCCTGTCGGAGAGCTTCACCGGCTCAGCTGACAAATTAAACGAAGCACCCAGCGCTTCAAGTCCTTCCCTGACAAAAGGAATGCCAATGTATCTCTCCGGCTCACCCTTCTGTTGGCCGTACTTCTTCCCCCAGACTGCCGGATGGGCAATAACCTCCTTCTGCCCTGCCCTTCTCAAGACTTCGCGCAGTCCGCCGGTGTGGTCATAATGTCCATGACTCAGAACTATCCGGTTAACCGCCAACAGGTCAACCCCCAAAAGTTGAGCATTATGCACCGTGGAGACGCTCTCGCCGGTATCAAATAATACCTTCATGCCATCGACTTCGACAAGCATACTGATACCCCACTCCGCCAAAAAACCAGCTTTGGCTGTGTTCTCACTCAGTGTTGTAACTTTAATCTCCATAACGCTCTCCTGTTATATTGGCCAGCCGAGCCAGTCAAAGACTCCTATCATTTTTAATCCCATATAAAACATTACTACAATAAAGAAGTATTTTAAATAACTGGCGGGCAGCCTGTGGGCAGCTATAGCACCAACCTGTGCCATGCCGACACTGGTCAGCACCAGCAAAAGCCATGATGTCAGATTGACATAGCCAATGGAATATGGGGGCAGGTCGGTAACCCCGATACCACTGACAATATAACCGATGATACCGCCAACACTGGTGAATATCATCACCGCCAGGGAGGTAGCAATAGCGGTATGCATCCTGAACTTCAGCGCCAGCACCATCACCGGAATCATAACGACAGCACCGCCGATGCCGAAAATACCGGCTATTAAGCCCAGAGGGATAGACCAGGCAACCCACAACCATAAATTATCTACAGGTTCCGGCTCAACCTGCGGCTGTCTGGCGGCGAGCATCCTGATACCGCTGAGGAGGACGATTGCCCCAAAGGCAATCTTAAGTGCCACCCCGGGGAGATGAGCTGCCAGGATAGCCCCGGCAAAAGCAAAAAATAGACCGCAACCCCCCATAAAAATGGCGGCTCGCCACCACACCGTCCCTATCCGGTGGTGCCGCCACGCCCCACTGGCAGCGGTAGGCAGGACAACCAGCAAGCTGGTGCCGAATGCCAGCTTTACCGCCGTATCTGCCGGCAGGCCCATATCGGTAAACACTATATACTGTACCGGCGTCATGATGAAGGCACCGCCAAGACCCAGAAGCCCACCGGCAAAACCAACCCCGACGCCGGTTACCAGCAGGATAATAACATGAGCCAGTGTCATTAAACTAATTTCTCCATATCCAAAAGGGTGCCAGAGGAACTAAACCGCAAGAACCGGAATTCCTCCCGTCCTACCACCCCAGCCTTTTCTTAACAGCCTCTTTCTTGCCACTCATGGTTAACGGCTTATCACGGCGCTCGTCAATCTTGACCGTAGTTACCACCCTCATAACTCCGGCATCAAAGGCAGACTGATGCATCCGTCTCGCCAGAGTCAAGAGGTGCTCCAAGTCACCCTCAATAATCGTGCCCATCGCCGTCAGCTCGTATTTGACATCCGGTTCTCCCTGCAATAACCTGACAGCTCCGGCGACATACTGGCTAACTGAAGGCGTTGGTGTCCCCACCGGGACAATACTCACTTCTATCATAGCCATTTCCCCATACCTCCCCATTTACTCACATATTTAATGCCCTCAACGTTATTCTAGTCATTCACCGGCCAAAAGACAATAATTCACGCACCATCTTAAACCTTATCTCACCATAGCCTTACCCCCTTTATCCCCCTCGTTACAAATCTATTCCCACCCTACCACCCTCGCATCGCCTACGGCTTAGCCCACGGATATTCCTCACCCCTTTACCCCCTGTAGGGAGTGGGGGGACAAACTGCGGGATAAGCAGAGAATGGCGCAATGGTAGGCTTGGGTGGGAAAAGATAAAAACGAGGGGATGCGGGGCAAAGTCATCAGCCAAACACAAACAAGGCCGAAATAATTGCCTGTGCATGCTCTCTGTTATACAATGTAAATAGGAATAAGGAGGATGATATGTGGCTTCAAACCAGAATGTTCCTGCTGATTGCCGTCATGTTCGGCATTCTTTACGGTGTCATCGTCGGTATCGGCACCTGGATGGGAGCTGGCAGTGCCATTACCTATATCATTCTGGCTTTTTTCTTCCTCGGTATTCAGTACCTGATTGGCCCGGCTATGGTTGGCTGGACGATGAGGATAAAATGGGTGTCGGGAAAGGAGGAGCCTGAACTGCACCGCATGGTGGCGGAACTTGCCGGAGCGGCGAATATTCCCAAGCCCAGGGTCGGTATCTCCCAGCTGAATATACCCAATGCCTTTGCCTTCGGTCGAACGCGAGGGGACGGGCGGGTTTGCGTTACCCGAGGCATACTGAGGCTACTGAGCCGGGATGAACTCAAGGCCGTGCTCGGGCATGAGATTTCCCACATCAAACATCGCGACATGGCCATCATAACCCTGCTTTCAGCCATACCACTGATAATGTACTGGCTCGCCTTTAGCATGATGTTCCGGGGAGCTTTTGGCGGTGGCCGGCAGGGGGGCGGCAGTTATGCCGCACTGATCGGACTCGGCGCCTTTTTGCTCTACTTCATTACCAATCTACTGGTACTCTATGGCTCCAGAATCCGGGAGTATTATGCTGACATGGGAAGCGTGAAACTGGGCAATATGCCGCATGACCTGGCGACAGCGCTATATAAGCTTGCCTACGGCGACGCCCGCTATAGAAACAGTGAAGAACTGAAACGGGTAGAAGGCGTCAAAGCCTTCTTTGTCAATGACCCTTCAAGAGCTTGGGGCGAGATAAATGAGCTAAAACAGATAGACCGTGACATGAGCGGCACCATTGACTACGATGAGCTCATGGAACTGCGCCAGAAAGAGGTGCGGCTGGGCACCAGCGCCAAGCTAATGGAGCTTTTCACCACCCACCCCAATATGCTCAAAAGGATAAAACACCTGTCCGCGCTGGCCGTTTGATGCTCCGGATTGTTTCAGACAGTCAAAAGAAAATAGTTCCTTGACTTTTTGCTCTGTATAATATAAACTAATTCGGGTAGGCAAGGAAATCCATCTATTCAATTCTGAGTGCTTCCCCCAAGAATTCTCAGAATTAATTGTGTCAGAAACAAGGTCTGGATGAAGATTGCAATTAGCGGTAAAGGTGGCGTAGGCAAGACTCTGCTAGCAGCTTCGCTTTCACAGATATTCGCCGAGTCTGGCTACTCTGTTATTGCCATAGATGCCGACCCCGATGCCAATCTAGCGGCCACCCTTGGTTTTCCCCACCCCGAAGAGATAACCCCCATATCCGAGCTAAGTGACCTCATTGAGGAGAGGGTAGGTGTGCGCCCCGGTCAGTCCGGAGCCTTCTTCAAATTGAATCCCAGGGTTGATGACCTGCCGGAAAACTATTCCGTAAAGATGGACGGGATAAGAATAATGGCGATGGGGCGGATTAAGCGGGGAGGCACCGGCTGCTACTGCCCGGAGGGCGCCCTGCTACAGGCTCTGCTCAGCCATTTACTCGTGCAACGGGACGAGGTGGTCATCCTGGACATGGAGGCCGGGATAGAGCACCTGTCCCGGGGGACAACGAAAGCCGTGGATAAGCTTATTATTGTGGTAGAACCGGGCCGGCGGAGTATTGAGACCGCCCAGACTGTAAATAAATTGGCAAAGGACCTTGATTTACACAATATTGCCGTGGTCGGTAACAAAATCCGGAGCGAGCCAGACAAGGAATTTATAACCTCAAGCCTGCCCGATCTTGAAATCCTTGGCTTTATCCTTTATGACCCGGCCATTACTGAAGCCGACCTTGCCAATCGCCCTCTTTTGGCTGCCAGCCCGCAGACTGCGAAAGAGGTCAAGAATATTTACGAAAAACTCGTGTCCAAAACCAGGCAACCAAGCGTAAAAAGCTAACCGTATGATTTACCTTGATACACGCTTAACAAGGTAAATGCCGGTGCAAATAAAAAATAAATAAAACAGGAGGTTTCTGTGGCTTACGATGCAGTTAAGATGAAGGACTGGCAAATTTCCGAGGCGGCTGAAGCGAACATGCCGACCCCGGACGAGTGGCGGGAGAAGCTGGGTTTACAGAAGGATGAGATACTCCCCTACGGAAGAATCGCCAAACTTGATTTTCTAAAAATCATCGACCGCCTCAAGGGCAAGCCGGACGGCAAGTACATCGAGGTAACAGCCATTACTCCCACCCCCCTGGGTGAGGGCAAAAGCACCACTTCCTGCGGTCTCATGGAAGGCATGGGCAAGCGCGGCTGGAACGTCGGCGGTGCCCTGCGTCAGCCCTCGGGCGGCCCCACCATGAACGTCAAGGGGACGGCTGCCGGCGGCGGTAATTCCCTGCTTATCCCCATGACCGAGTTCTCCATGGGCTTAACCGGCGACATCAACGATATTATGAATGCCCA
>Ga0180432_10009417_pt1 | contig 11924 bp, 2 predicted proteins | sample SS_ome_10_FD_132414 | JGI IMG/M metagenome (GOLD analysis project Ga0180432, IMG submission 132414) | Hypersaline lake sediment archaeal communities from the Salton Sea, California, USA - SS_1_MS_2 metaG | ecosystem: Environmental > Aquatic > Non-marine Saline and Alkaline > Hypersaline >...
AAAAAAAACAAACATAAAAAAAAAACAAAAAAAAAATAAAAATAATAGTTTTTTTTTTTGTCAAAAAAAATTTTTTAAAAAGTTTTTAAAAAAAATTTGATAGGTGAAACAAAAATATGAAGAAAAAAAATATTTTATGGATAATGATAATATTACTATCACTGTTGATACAAATCCCAAATACATATAGTATAGGGATACATGAAACCAGTACAGGTGAAATAGAATGTACAGCGGGAAACTATACCCTTCCACATAACGAGACACCAGTTATGATGGGTAATAGAACAATAGGTACAAATACAGAGACAAATACAATAGAGGACTACTTCAACAATACCTATGATATACAAGAAGGAATATATAACACACCAATATCTGTTTTTTCAGTATCATCTGATTCAGATTGGAATAACTATCAGGATACCAGTAGCTATATCTCTATAAACAGTGGTCTTAAAGCATATACAATAGGTAGTAAATATTTAGCAGTGACAGGACCTCATATATGTGACCCGAATTATGGATGTATTAGTAGTTCTACTGAGTCTACTCATTGGGAGGCAGTAGCTGACAACGATCAATCTACATATGTATATACTAATGATGCTGATAGTGATTATTACCAGATGGAAAATTTTACAGAAGACTACCGTAGCTCTATCTCTCCGTCAAGTGTAAGAGTATATGCTACTGTATATTATAACAACCCTCCTACAGATCCAGATCCTTCTAGTCTAAAACTCGGTGTTTGCACTCATAGTAATCTATATAGAGAAGCTAATGTAGAACAGGGATATAGTAATTGGAATGTAGAGTCTCATACATGGGATGACAATCCACATACAGGTAGCGAATGGACATGGACTGAGATAGATGATCTAAGAGCAGGTATACTGATATGTAGAGCTAAATGTTGTTATGTAAGAGTTCGTGTAACCTATAATGAAAAATGGATGTATCCTACAAGCTACTGGAACTCTACATGGTATGACTATGGGTCATCTAAAAACTTTAAAGAAATACAAAACAACTATAATCTCAATGGGGATACAATAGATATAAAAATACAGAGTAGTAACGATGGGAGTTCTGTAAACGATGAAACAAGTTGGCTTTCTATACAAAACTATCATAACATAAGTACATTAACAGATGGTAGATATGTAAGAGTTAAATATAGATTTACAAAAAACAATGGAGGTACAGCACCAGTAGTAAACTCTTTTAATGTCAACTGTTGGAATACCTCTAATATAGATAGACCAATATATCTTAAAATCCCTGTAAGTTCAGATGTAAAAGGTATAACAAGGGTATATAACCTTACAGATGGAAGCGATTTCATAGAGGAAGATTCAATAGCAGAGTTAGATATTGGTGAATATTTTTTTAACCCATCTGATCTATATGTATATCTCTGTAGAAACAGCTCAAAAAATGGGACATATCTTGAATATCAGGTAAACTGTAGTTATGGTATAACTTTCAACATTGAGATACCACGATTGTTGCAAGTAGGCGACTATTTTATGACACAAGGAACAATAGAGAACAGTACAGGTATACCTGTTAGTGGTATGACTGCATCTACCTTTTTATATTATCAGAATGGTAGCACTGCGTTAGGTCCTGTTAAATGGAACTGTACAAATGGAAATTTTCAAACAATTTTTAGTACAAGCACCCTTCAACCAGGTGTATATGATGTATCAATAAAATTTGTTGATCCAGATACAGGTGTAACCTTTAAAGAAGGAGAAACATTGTATCTTTCAACAGATACACCAGATAGCGGTGTATATAGCGATGCGGTAATATATTTCAATTTTTATAATACAAATATAGGGTTAGGATTACCAAGGGAGACACTTAAAATATATGTAGATGGACAGAGGTTATACAACAGTTTTTATTATACATATACAGGAGATGTTATAAATGTTACAGTTAAAGATTATTATAATACAACTCTTTATAGTGACAACCATACAGTAAATAATACACGTATGTTTCTAGATCTTGGTCTTACTTTTCATAGTTGGTTGTTTGGTAATAAAAACGAGGAATACTATATGATCTCGTTACTTAGAGAGAACGCATCACGATGGTGGGAGAGAGGTATTGTACCAAATGGTGAAAGAGAGTTTTTAGTTCCAAGTGGTAACTATACACTTCGTATATATGACGGTGATTACAATATGTTGTATAATACATCAGATATAGTTGTAAATAATAGCCGTGTATATGTTATAGAGGGTTCTAATTTATCTGAGGTTATATCTGGTCTCTCTATAGTTAGAGGACAGCTTTTAGAGGTAGCTAGTGAGCTTGATACAGCACTTATGCCTGATACTGTGATATGGAGTCGTAACCCTATAGCTATTTTTAGTGTTTTTGATCGTCTAGGTCAACAACTAGGAAATGATGTATGGAAAGTATGCCCTGCTCTTAATGTTATAGCAGAGACAAGAGCAGATACGATAGGGGATTCTATATCATCTACAGCTTTAATACCAGATAATGATACCACAGAGAATGGTACAATAACGATACTTGAAGACACTCTCTATATAAGTGGCAATAATTCTGTATCATGGGTGAATATTACCTATACAGATAATGGTACAGTTATGCAGAATACAACATATATACCTAACAAGATTAATCTATATGGAGAAAACCTGACAGTTAATGCCTCCTGTGATATATATCTACTCCGTGAGACTGTTTATAGCCAGATGAAGACTTTTTATTGGAATATATGGAATAGTAGTATCAACCCTGGATGGGCTTCAACACCGAGACCTGGTTTCCATCGAGCTGGTATAACAGTAGATAACCCTTTATCTGTACCTATATATAATGTCTATGTATATGCAGGTTTCAGTGATAAAACTACACCTGATGAAAGCACATCTCGTGTACAGGATGTAGATAACGGTGTAACATTGGAACGTGGTGAAAACTTTAAAACAACTGATGGTATAGAGTTCAAAATCGAAGGAGGACTAAGTGCTGGTGAAGATCGTGAGTTTACACTTAGTTATTATAAAGATACAGCTCATACATATTACTATGAGGATGCACAGATAGAACTCCGTAGCTATACAGAAGAAAAAACTATATCTGGATATAGCGGTGTTTTTAATTATGCTGATTTCATCTGGATAAATAGTGATGATTTAGCTTTCCGTGGGAGTTTACGTGTCAAACTCAATTTTGATGATGTAACAGCTATTAATAGCAGTAGTCTAGTTATTATGGATCTGGATAACAACCAGGTTGTAGATGATGGTGACTATATAGTTGGTGACGAGTTTATATTGTTGAGTAGTAATGCTATGGGTGGTGTGCAGAGTGGCGGTAGCCGTAGTTTCGGTATATATTTCCAGGAGAAACATTACCCAGGGCAAAACATTGAAGATTATCATCTAGGTACTCTTTTGTTTAGTTTTAATGGTATAGCTATCAGTCTGTTTTTTATCCTTGAGATGGTATGTATATTTTTTATGGGATTGGTTGGTTTTTATTGTTTTACTAATGGTTTCAAAGATAAATATATAGTTAGTATCATTGTTCTTTTAGGGGTTTCTGTATTGATATGGTTTTTACAGGCACGTGGTCTGTAAAAAATAGATTTTTAAGGGATATTTCTCAGGTTATGGTTGTTTCTAGTTGTATAATCGCTATATAAAAATATTTTTTTTAATAAATATATAAAAAGGTTTTTTGAGAGGTAGAAAAAAATATGAAAAAAGAAAAAAGTATGAAAATGGGGCTAGTGATAGGCACAATGCTCATAATGGTATTTGCTGGTATGGGTATTGTAGTGTATTTGAATGAAAAAAAACCTATAGATGTATTTGATGAAGAAAAAGATGATCTTGAATGGGTTGAGATAGCTACGGTTGATAGTAAAGATATACCACGGGTACCTGTTGGTGAAGCAAGTCCAGCTGGTGAAGGATGGTTAGCTACTTTTATGCTTAATTATTCTGAGACACCTGGTACATGTCTAGCATCTAATGCTTCTGGTGGTGGATATGACAGCTGGGGTAATGTATCTGGATATGTAGATACAGATGATACCGATACAGATCTACCATCTGAGAGTGGTAGTTATTATGTGGTTCGAGCACGTTTCGATAGCGATGTTAAAGACGGTAGTGATTTTATAGGGGGCCGTTGTCGTTGTACTCTTACCGTAAGTGGTGATGAGACTATATCTGGTGTAGCTCAAGTTGGTGATAGTAGTGATACAACTGGTGGCGGTGTTGTAAGTTATAATAATACTGGTGCTGACTATATCTATATAAATTTTTATTGGGATGACAATAGCAATGGTTATCGTATCACTGATGATGGTAGCACGGATTGGAGTATAACACTTGAGGAAAAGAAATAAAGAACGGAAATAAAAAAAAAATTTTAGGGTATATTGTTTTTTTTACTCTAAACCTTTTTTTTATTTTTTTTTTTAGGTTTTTTTGATTATGTCATATTTATCGTTTTCCAATATTGGTAGTATTCTTGTTGTAGTAGTGTTAATGTTGAATCTGGTTTTACCTGCTTCACGTAGGTTTATGGCTGATAATGTTTTAGCTGATAGTGATGATCCTAGTCCTGTGGTTGTTGACCGTGGGCAGAATTGGAATATTGATAATAACACTGTCTATGTAAATGATTCAAAGGTTTTTGCTAGTGCTACCCCTCACACAATATCTGGTAGTGATGATGTTGTGTTTGAGTTTGAGTCAAAAGTTTTTACTGGTGATGTTGATTTTGCTTGGGGGTTCAACCAGAATATTATGAAACCGACAAAGATTTGGTTATGGCAGAATTACAGTCATGAAAATTATTATTTTGAGGAACAGGAAGAATGGGGTTGCAAAACTTTTGATAATGTAACAAGTTATGATAGTTTGGGTATTGAGAATTATGATAATTATAGTGTCTGTCTTGGTACTAAAAACAATACTTATTTGTATAATATAACCCGTGAAATCTATGATGGAACAATTAACGGAACTGAAAATCATACTTGTGCTTACGCATTTAGCAGTTATACTAACCTCGGTGATGGTAGTTGGGAATTGTGTGGTAACTATAACAAATCGGTGAAAGTTTGGGATAACCAAAGTTTTTTTGATTGGAAACCCTGGGATGTTAGTTATAATCATATAGAATGGTCTTATGAGAATATGACTGATTGGTATGTAACTCCATCTCAGTCTATTCAACAGGGTGTTCGTTATCGTTGTAAGATACGTGTTGATCAACAAAAAATAAGTCTAGGAGGTATGCCTGGTAAGTATTGGTTTGTTTTTAAACCATCATCTGAGTCTCTTTCTGAAAGTGTGAGTAACGACCATTTGTATGCTCTTGACCCTTGGTATAACAATGATTGGAGTTATCGTAAAGAGATAACTGTATCTGATAATCTTGATGACTACCAAACTAAAATAACTGTTTCTCAGTCTGATGATGCTTCTGATGATGTTGACTGTGAAGGACATTGTAATAACGATTTCAGTGATTTGCGTTTTGCTTGTGAAGATGGTACAGTTGTTCCTTATTTTATTGATGAGAAAACAGATGGTGATGATTGTACAGTTTGGATATTAAATAAATATAATGATTCTACTTTGTATATGTATTATGGTAATGTTGATGCATCTGACGCTAGTGATGGAAGTACTACATTTCCTAATTGGTATCTTGATTGGACTTCAGACTATTCAAGTGATTATGATGACTACCAGAGAGACGGTGGAGTTGATGATTTTGGACATTATCATAAAACAGGATATTCAGCTACAAGACCATTTAGATATATTAATAGATTTAAAATTATTACTTTTTCATCCAGTGGTTATGGAGGCAGAGCATTTCATGGATGGACAAATAAAGCAACAGATCATTACCCAGAGACAGGTATTTTTTTCAGGATTTCATCGGATACAGATAGAGGGGCATCTGGGAGTAGTTGTGGGATACAACTAAACACCAGAGATGATTCAGAGTCTGGTGCAAGTGATGGGTTCTATACATGGGCACATTCTATGGATACATGGTATAAATCTGAGCTTATTGCTGAGGCGTCTGATTCAGGAATAGGTAAAATTTATTCAGATGACTGGTCTTCAGTTGAAAAATCTTTGTCTACAAGCTCCAACATTCCGAATACTGGTGCTATTACCGAATTTTATGGCGAAGGTACAAGTGATTCCAGTGGTGGCCAATATTGGAACTATGATTCAACAAATGATGTAATAGAATATGGTGGAGACCGTGGTGGTTATATAGAAATTGCATCTAGTTATTCTTTTCTTACAAATTGGACAAGTGGAACTAAGCCATCTTTTGGTTTTGGTAGTGAGGAAACACCAGAAGAAAACAACAATCCATCCCAAAGTGGTATAGTCCCAGCGAACAATAGTGTAGATATATCTCTTACTCCTGATTTGTATGTTCTCTGTAGTGATAATGATGGTGACCAGATGAACGCTACATGGTGGAGTAATAGTAGTAGTTCATGGGTACAGTTTGCGAGTAATGAGACAAGTTTTAGTAATAATACCAATATCACTCAGACTTTTACTAATGCAACAAGTTATAGTACTGAGTATTGGTGGAGTCTGAATCTATCTGATGGTAATGGTGGTTGGAATAACTGTACTTATAGTTTTACTACAAGAGCATCTAATACACCTAACCCACCATCTAGTTTTACAGCATCAGCTGATAACCGTACAAAAATAAGTCTGACATGGAGTAAAGGAACAAACGCAGACTATACATATATAAGATATAAACAAGGAGCATCTGCACCCAGTGATCGTGATGATGGAACATTTCTATATAATGATACAGGAACGAGTACAAGTCTGTCTAGTCTAAGTTTTGGTACAGAGTATAGTTTTAAAGCATGGAGTTGGAATATAACAGATAGCCTTTGGAGTGCAAGTAATTCTACTGATAGTGCCACTACTGATAGTAACAATGCACCAAGTTTCACTGGTGAAAACCCTGCTAATAATAGTGGAAGTCAGGAACTTAGTTTTACATGGAATATAACTATAAATGATGCAGAGGGAGATACTTTCAACTGGAGTATTGAATGTAGTAACGGACAGAGTAATAATGCTAATGATGACAGTAATGGTAGTAAAACATTATCCATTTCAGGATTAAGTTATGATACAACATATAAAGTATATGTTAATGCTACAGATAGCTATGACTGGAATCGGGAATGGTATGATTTTACAACAAAAGCACCTACACAACCTGAGATAAGTTTTAATTATGCTGGAACAACAAGGTCAGTTGCAGATATTTTGGATACTAGAAGACCGACACTATGGAATGATGATAAAGAGTATTGTAATGCTTCAAGGCAGAAAAATGACTATATTTATATAGAAGCATCAATATCTAATGCTACTTCTGCACAAGTTAATTTATCAGAAGACGGTATTTGGGATAATGCAACACATACAATGTCGAATAGTAGTGATACTTGGTCAGTAAATATTAGTGGTATTAGCCCTTCTACGAAAGTTTCATTTGATATATATGCAGAAAGTGAAAGTGGCGGTTCTGATTTATACACTTGGCAAACATACTATACTGATGGGGTTTTACATCGAAAATATTGTTGGATTAATTGTACCCCTGAGTCCATAACTTATAGACCATTGTATTTATACGATAGTGACGTCTCAGGAACTAAGTATATGACAAGACACGAACACCGTGTTAGTACGATAGATGACCACGGACAAATGTTATTTGATATACCAAGTGATTCTATTGAGTATAATACTTGTGGTGGTTTTGTTACATATTTGTTTAATAATGATACTTGTATAAATATCACTGAAATAAATAGTATATATTATCATATTTGGTCAAGGTGTGATTCAGGAAGTGTACAAGCACAATGGTCTAAAACATTTGATTATGGAGGATATTCAACAAGAGATGATTTTCTATTTGATTGGACTAACGAAAGCGAAACTGAATACAACGCTGAAACATATGGTTTACATACATATAATCTCACTTTAACAGAATTTTACGACTTTAATCATCCTTTTAATACAAACGATGTTTATGCTTTAGCAGTAGTATTTCAAACTGTTCCAGGTAGTCAAAATCCTAAAGTTATCTCAAGTAGAAACTCTACAAGTTTTATTATTTTAAATGTCCCTGATAATAACACATTGAATAATACTGATTGGTCTTCTAGCGGAGGCGGAGTTGGAGATTATGATGGTGACGGATTAAGTTGTTGGACTGAGTTATATATAAACTCAACTAATCCTTTTGTTTCTGATACTGATAATGACGGTGTATCTGATTATGGGGAGACACAGTCTGGTAGCGACCCTAATGATTATACAGATACAACATCTCCGTCTTTAACATGGTCTGAGATTTCCAGCAATATCAACGGCAGTTATTCTAATAGTACCAGTTGGAATACTATCTCAAACACTATAAATGGATCATACAGTAACTCTACAGGATGGTCTACAATAACCAGTACAATAAATGGGAGTTATAGTAACACATCTGTTCTTTCTTGGAGTGAGTTTAGTAATACTATAAATGGATCATACAGTAATAGCACCTCCTTTTCTACTATATCATCAAATATCAATGGGAGTTATAGTAATAGCACGTCTTTCTCTGTTTTTTCTTCAACAATTAATGGTAGCTACAGCAACAATACATGCCCATTTAGTACAACTCTTTCTAGTAACCCTGTAGAGTTCTCTACTGATACAGACCCAAGTTATAATATAAATGCTACAGGACAAAGCGATGGTACATGTGCTATAAATATAACTAATGATGGTAACATCCCTATAGACCTAGCTGTAAAACTAAATGAATCAATTGGTAATAATATTCATCTTAAATACAACACAGAGTTCAGTCCACCTGATTATACAGAATCTAGTGAAGGTGGTGATGGTAGCTGGAGTGGATGGACTAATGAAACAATAGATAATAGTAAAGGCGACTGGACTTCTATAGATTTTGATAGTAATGGTCATCCTCATGTAGCATGGGCTGACCTCGATGATGAAATTTATTATGCTTATCGTGATGATGCAGGTACATGGAGAGGAAAAATAAACTCAGACACTCCTGACCTTATAAATTCATCAACCAGTACAGGAATGTCATTAGGACTTGCGATTGATAGTAACGATATTCCACATATATTATATATCAATTATTCTGGTTTGGGAAGTCCAGCTAAAGCTACATATTATGCTGTATGGAATGATACTGGTAGCTGTTGGGACAGAGAGATGATAGATGAATTTAGCTCAACTTTTTTAACAGCTAAAGGTTGTCTTGATTTAGATAGTAATGATAGACCACATGTTGCTTATCGTAATGATTCAGACCAAATACTTTATGCATACAAAGATGATGATGGTGTATGGAGAGGACAAGAAAACACTACAAAACCAGACCGTATTTCTTATTCTACTGCAACTCTTGATAATTTTTGGTCTATGACTTTGGATAGTAATGATATTCCACATATATCTTGGGCATATAGTACGAGCGGGTCATGGCTTTATTATGCTACATTATCTGGTGGTAACTGGGTTCGCACTAATGTTAGTAGTGAAACAAGTCTTGGTAGTAATAGTGGTATGGATACATATGTAGAGGTTGATAGCAATAACAATCCTCATATATGTATATTTGGTGGTACTGATAATAAACAATATTATTTTAATTCTAGTAATGGTAACTGGTACAAAACTATTTTAGAGGACACATACAATCTTGACCATCCATGTATAGCTATTAACAGTTCTGATACTGTTTTTATATCTATGTGTAGCAGAGATGATGATACTTTACAGTTATATGAAAAACCATCTGGTGGCAGTTGGAGTAATTATATGGTTTTTGATATAGATGCTCATTTTGGTTATGCATCATTGGCTATTGCACCTAATGGTAGTCTAGGTATAATATATAAAGACGAAAATCTGAATGATTTGATGTATGCATATAACTATAGCAATGCTAATATTCCTTATAGCACCAGTAATGAGATAACCACAGGTTCATCTACTGTTAAAACAAGTCTAGCAAGTGGTGATAGTTTCTGTCTGTATTTATGGAGTGATTTTGATAATACAAGTAGTGAGGTAACAGTTGATAGACTTTTGAATATAACATCTTCCCCTAGTAGTGGATATAGTGGTAGTAATAGTTATAGTGATATAAACCTACAGTTTAGTTATTCTGCATTGTTATGGTCTGAGATTTCCAGCAATATCAACGGCAGTTATACTAATAGCACCAGTTGGAATACTATCTCAAACACTATAAATGGATCATACAGTAACTCTACATCCTGGACTACAATAACCAACACGATAAACGGGTCATATAGCAATACCACAAACTGGGTTACTATAGACAACACAATCAACGGTAGCTATTCAAACACAACAACATGGGATACTATATCATCAACGATTAATGGTAGTTATTCCAACTCTACATCCTGGTCTACAATAACCAATACAATAAATGGGTCTTATTCTAATACAACTTCTTGGGTTACAATATCAAATACAGTTAATGGAAGCTATTCAAACACAACAACATGGGATACTTTTTCATCAACAATCAACGGAAGCTACAGTAATATTTCTGTAATTGAATGGGAAAATATTATAACCACAATAAATGGATCATACAGTAACAGTACAACCTGGAACACAGTAGATAATACGATAAATGGTAGTTACTCGAATACCACAATATGGGCTACGATAAGTAGTAACATAAATGGAAGCTACTCAAACTCTACAGGATGGGCTACAATAACCAGTACAATCAATGGGTCTTATTCTAATACAACTTCTTGGTCTACATTTAGTAGCTCTATAAACGGAAGTTACAACAACAATACAGGATGGAGTACAATTAGTAACACAATAAATGGATCATATAGTAACACCACTAACCCACCAACACTCGATAGTTTCGCACTCATAGACGAAGGAAACACAGGTTGGGATCTTGATAACAACAACTTTACAGCTAGTTGGAATGTAACAGATAAAGAAGGAGATAGTATAACACTCTTGTTTACTTTCGGAAAAGGACTTATACTAAATGTTAGAGAACCAACAATCACAGATTATGATGCAAAAATAGAAAGTGCTACAAACCAAACCAGTTACGATGTAAGCATAACTAACAACATTGTTAACTGGTCTGATTATGCAGACCCGATGTTCCCTGATGTATATGTAAGATGCCGTATATATGATGGGACACATTATGGTAACAATATAACAGATAGTTTCACAGAAGGAATAGATGGGACGAAACCAACAGGTAGCATAGACAACATACCAGATAACACAAATCCTACTAGTATAACAGGGGACAGTGCAGATGCAACCTCAAAATTTACCTTTGGTGAAAGCTTAGATCTAAAAATCAAAGATAAAACCGATAACGATTATTGGACAGGAGCAGGATGGGGAGTTGAAACATGGATAGATATATCTGATTCGTATAGTTGGAGTTACGATAGTAGTGGTATAACATGGGATAATGGGCATCTTATAAATATCACATTACGTGTAATAGATGATGCAGGTAACATCAACGCTAGTGCTGATACAGAAGAATTTACTACATATAGTATGTCATGGCAGACAGTAACCAATACCATCAACGGATCATATAGTAATACCACCAATTGGGTATCAATTATATCCACGATAAACGGGTCATACTCGAATACCACGGGATGGGGTACTATTTCTAGTAACATAAATGGATCATATAGCAACACAACCTCTTGGTCTACTTTCAGTAGTACGATTAATGGTAGTTACTCTAATAGTACTAGTTGG
>Ga0180432_10009420_pt1 | contig 11924 bp, 7 predicted proteins | sample SS_ome_10_FD_132414 | JGI IMG/M metagenome (GOLD analysis project Ga0180432, IMG submission 132414) | Hypersaline lake sediment archaeal communities from the Salton Sea, California, USA - SS_1_MS_2 metaG | ecosystem: Environmental > Aquatic > Non-marine Saline and Alkaline > Hypersaline >...
GGACCCACGCGGTGGTGTGGGACGGCCGGGACGATGACGGCGCCCAGGTCTCCTCGGGGGTCTACTTCTACCGTTTGCAGGCGGCGGGCTACGGCGCCTCGGAGCGGATGACTTTGATCCGGTAACTTTTTCCGTGAAGTAAGTTCACACTCAGAGGGGGCGGAATCGGTACCGAATTCGCCCCTTTTTGTCCTTCTTCGGGCGATTTGAGCCTCTATCTATTTCGTTGACAATGATTTGACTGATGTGGTATGATCTGATTCAGTGCGGTATTAGGATTCCTGCTATTCCCAAACAGGTCAGGGTAGCAATGTTTCCGCGTGGCAGCATCAGGAGGTTCGAATGGACCAGCCCCCCATCCTGGTTGCGACGTGCGTCTTGGTTGCAAGTCTATGCGTTGCAAGCAGTAGTGTCGCTGGCGACAGGACGGACCCCGTGGCGGTCCAGGTCCTGGAGTCGGGCGCCGAGCGGATTCTCCTTCAGTTCGAAGTAGGCGAGTACAATCAGACCGAGGTGGCGATCGAGGGGACGCCGTACGTCCTTCCCCGGATCCCCGGCGAGAGCCACATCCTCGAGGCGGGAACGCCCGATCTTCCCCGAATCTGCCGAAGCGTGATCATCCCCGATGATGCCCGGATGGAGATCGACGTTCTTTCGGCGGAATACGACGAGTATCCAGGAGTGCGGATCGCTCCTTCCAAGGGGCCGATCGAGAGAAGCATCGATCCTGGAGAGGTCCCCTACACCTTCGGCGCTCCCTACAGCGAAAACCGCTTCTACCCCGCCGAAATCGTCCAGGCTCGATCTCCTTATATTCTAAGAGATTACCGTGGCCTCGTGGTCGTCGTCCATCCCTTCGCCTACAACCCCGTGACGGAGGTCTTGCGGGTCTACTCGCGGGTGGTCGTCGAGCTTCGCGCCGCCGGCCCGGGGGAGGTGAACGTCCTCACCGACCATCACCGGGACGAGATGAGCGGGGAGTTCGCCGCGGTCTACCGCGAGCACTTCCTCAACTTCCGCGAGTTCCGATACTCCCCGGTCAGCGAGAGCGGCGAGATGCTGGTCATCACCTTCGACGCCTATCGGGACGAGGTGGAGCCCCTCGTGGATTGGAAGAACCAGATGGGGCTGAAGACGACCTTGGTGAACGTCTCCTCCATCGGCAACGACAGCACTTCGATCCTGTCGTACGTGCAGGGTTTCTATGACTCGACCAACCTCACTTTCCTTCTCTTGGTGGGCGACGGTGCCCAGATCGCCTTCCCGATGGCGTACGACGGGGCCGCCGATCCTCTCTACTCTCTCCTCGCCGGGGACGACATGTACCCGGACATCTTCGTGGGGCGCTTCTCCGCGCAAAGCGGGGAGGAGGTGGAGACCCAAGTGGAGCGCACCATCGCCTATGAGCGGGATCCGATGGTGGGCGCCGCCTGGTACCACAAGGCGACGGGTATCGCCTCCGACCGCGGCCCGGGGGACGACGACGAGCTCGACTACGAGCACGTCGAGAACATCCGAGCCGATCTGCTCGGCTACAACTACACCGTGGTGGATCCGATCTACGACCCCGGCGCGGCGGCCACACAGGTCACCACCGCCATCAACTCGGGGCGGGGTTTCGTGAACTACACCGGCCACGGGTCGACGACCGCTTGGGGAACCACCGGTTTCTCCATGTCCCACGTGAACACGCTGATCAACGTGGGAAAGCTCCCTTTCATCTTCGATGTCGCCTGTTTGAACGGGAAGTTCAACGGCGGAACGTGCTTCGCCGAAACATGGCTCCGCGCCACCGACGGGGGGAATCCCACCGGCGCGGTGGGCATGTATGCTTCCTCGATCACCCAATACTGGGACCCGCCGATGTGCGCGCAGGACGAGGCGACGGACCTCCTCGTGGCGGAGGAGAGGCGGACTTTCGGCGGCCTCTGCTTCAGCGGCTCCTGCCAGATGATCGACGAGTACGACATCCACGGGGAGAAGATGTTCTCCTGCTGGCACATCTTCGGTGATCCCTCCCTTCAGGTTCGCACGGACACGCCCGCCCCGCTCACCGTGATCCACGACTCCACGATCGACCGCACGGCGGCCACCTTCGAGGTTTGTGTGGCCGGGGTGGAGGGGGCTTTGTGCGCCCTCTCCTACCAAGGCACTTACCTCGGCTCGGCCTACACCGGAGCCGACGGAATCGCCCGGATTCCCGTGGCCGGCACAATCCACGTGGCTGAGAACCTGGCGATCACCGCGACGTCCTGGAACGGCGTCCCCTACCTCGGCTCGACGGAGGTCGTGGCCCATCCGGTGATCGATGTGTCGCCGCTCTCCTTCGAAGCGAACCTCGCCCCCGGCGCGACGCGCACCTTCCCGCTGGAGATCGGCAACATCGGTGAGCCCGGCTCGGTGCTCTCCTTCGTGATCGATGTGGTGGAAAGCGATCCCCTCACCAAGACGCTCAGCATCAACGGATCCTCTATGGGGGCGGGCACGACGGAGTACGAGCCGGGAGCGACGATGGACATCCCCTTTGCCATCGCCGCGTCCAGTCCGGACGGGGAGTACATGAAGTACGCCGCTCTCGATTTTCCGACGGGGGTCACCGTCAACTCTTCCACCGATTTCGTCGTGGTGGGGCAGACGCGCAAGCTGCTCACCGACGGCACAACGGGAGACGGCGCGGAGATCCAGTGGAGCGCTCCCGGTTATTGGGGTGAGATTCGAAACGGAGAGATCGCGGTGTGCACGGTCCAAGTGACCATCGACCCCGGCTTCCTGACCGACATGGAGCTCCCCTGGACCTTGGAGGGAGATGGCTGGGGGGGGACGCCCCACGAGGTTTCCGGGACGATCGTTCTCTCGCCCTCGGGCCCCACCTTCTTGGTCTGCTCACCGAACGGCGGGGAGCGCTGGGAGGCGGGAAGGGACTACTCCCTCCTGTGGGCTTCGTCGGGAATGTCCGACTCTGTCCGACTCTTCTACTCGTACGACAACGGGGGAAGCTGGGACACCATCTCGGCAGCCACCGAAGATGACGGCCAGCATCTCTGGACCGTCCCGGAAACCCCGTCCGCTCATTGCTTCTTCAAGGTTTCCTCACTGGACGGCGCCTCGAACGACGTGAGCGACGGCGCCTTCACCATCTACGAGCCGATTCGCTGGCTTTCCGCCGACCCCGACGAGGGGACGGTGGACGACGGGGATGTGCGAACGGTGGACATCCTCCTCGACGCGGGGGAAGCGCCCAGCGGAGACCACCTCGCATCCATCGTAATCACCAGCGATGGGGGAGCGCCGGTGGTGGTCACCGTGGATCTCTCCGTCTCCGCCGTACCTGTGGATCCCGGCCTCTCCACCGTCGCGTCCAATACCGACCTCTTGCTTTCTCCCGACGGCGACGGAGACTCCACGCTGCTCATCACCGTGACCGCCCGGGATCCCGAAGGGAATCCGATCCCCGGTATCCCCCCGGAGGATATCGTGGTGACCGCCGTGGGGGTCTCGCACAACGGGGAGAGCATGCACTTCTGTTCATCCGGCCTTCCCCAGGCCACGTTCGTCCCCGCCAGCCCGACCGACTCCGCCGGCTCCTGCACCATCGCTGTCGCCGAGGTCGGCGGATGCGGTTCGATCACGATAACCGCCGAGATTCAGGGGATCGCCCTCTCGGGCAACGCGGTCTCCGAGGTACGCAGCCCCGACCTGAGCGGGGACGGCGCGGTGAACTTCACCGACACGTTTCTCTTCGTCTCGTACCTATCCGCGACCACCGGCTACTGCGGCAACCTGAGCGGCGACCCGGGCGGCCGGGTCGATTTCTGGGACACGATCAAGTTCCTGCCGTTCCTCTCCGGGGCGGCGGCCTGCCCGTAGCGGCGCCGGCGCCCCTCGGCACGAGCTTCCGGCCGGGAGAAGAGCGGGTTAGCCCTCACCGATGTCGATGTCGTTCTCGCGGAGCCACGTCTCGATGGCACTGTTGGCCCGCTCGTTCTTCAGCTCCTTCCAGCGTTCTTCCTCCGCCGGGTAGCCGGCGAGCACGTCCCGAAAACGCCGGAAAGCGCCCTTCCCCTCGATCGCCTCGACGAGCTGCTCCTTCAGATGCCTCTCCTTCACGCTGCCGATGAACTCTTCCATCTCCGCGTACCCTTCGTGCGAGGGCTTGTGGGGGATGAGGAAGAAGCGGACATTCACCGCCGCCGCGATTCGCTTGACATCATCCGGATTCCCACCGCGCTCGACGATATCCACGAAGACCGGGACGATCTCTCCCGTTTGGACGTCGAGGAAGTAGCGGGCCTCGTGTGATCCTTGTTCGTAAGCCCTGTGAAGCTCGTCCCACCGAACGCGCACATGGTAGGTCAAGGGTTCCCTCCCTGGTTCGCTTTCTCTCCTGGAATATAGCAGAAGAAGGACCTCCGCAGTAGGCCGCGTTCCGGCCGGGCTCAGCTCCAGAGCTCGCGCAGGTTCTCCCGCAGGATATAGGCGCCCAGCAGGCAGACCAGGCCGAGGGCGATGGGCATGAAGAATTTGGTCAGCAGGATGCCGAGGGAGAAGATGGCGAGCAACAGCGTGCATGTCGCCACGAGCTGCGTGAGCTTCCCCCGGAAGGTCACTTCGATGGTGAGGAACCAGAAGAGCAGGCCGAGGAGACCGAGAACGAGGTACTCCCGGGCGAAGATGAAGAGGGCGACGACTCCGAGCAGCATGAGCCCCACGCTGACGGCGGCCCAGATCTCGGCAAGGCGCCCGGTGCGGAGCTCGTCCGCCGTGAGGGGGCGTTGCGGGTGGCGCAAGTGGGTCCGCCCCGGCCCCTTCTCTCCCCGGCGGAGCCTCGCCGCGAGGTGGTCCAGCTCCTCTTCGGCCGCCTTGTCGATGGCGATCGCCCCCCGGAGCCCTTCGATCTGGGCGGCGAGCCGGTCCGCTGTCTCCTGCAGCGCCAGGGCGTGCGGCTTCAGGTGCGGCCGGCCCGCGACGGAGCGCTGCTCCACCTGGAGACGGACCAGCTCCCGCCGCCCCTCTTCCGCTTTCTCCAGGCGCCCGCGTCGCCGCCGGTCGATATCCGCCCGGAGGTCGGCGGCGGCGGCGAGGGCGTGGCTCGGGGGAGGCTCGCCGGCGAGCCCGCACCACCCCACAGGGTCGTTCCAAGCCTGGCGGACCGTTCCGTCCCGGTTGTACACCGGGCCGGATGGAGCGTTCTCCCCGGCCAGGGGATCCATGGCGTAGTACCCCCAGAGGCCCCGGTAGCCGGACGCCCAAGGGGGGGGAGGGGAGAGGATGCCCGGGTCGTCCCAAGGAATGTCGCCGCCTGGCCCGATCGTGAAGCCGTCGCCCCGGGCATAGTCGACGAAGGGCACGCGGAAGAGAGGAGCCTTCTTGACCTCCTCCTCCTCCCGCTCGGGAGCGCCGTACTGGCGGAGCTTCTCGTGCCACACGCCGCGGACTCCATCGACCAGGCGAACCACCGGGCGGATCAAGGGAATCTCGATCTCGGCGAGATACTCGCCGGGCCGGAAGTAGCTGGCGTGCGAGCCGGCGCCCGCATAGACCACGGGATGATCGCCCTCCTTCTCCAACTCCGGATCGTCCCAGCGCCGGCGAAGATCGAGGGCGTCGTATTCGTGGCACGAGTAGACCACCCATTCCGGCGCCGGCTCACCCGGGGCGCTCTCGTCGAGGAAGACGGAAACCATCTCCCAGTCCGCCTCGTGGTCGTTGGTCCCGAAAAACCGGGATCTCCAATCATTGAATGTATAAAAGAACCAGTATTGAAGAACGACCCACCCGTCCTGCACCATCACCCGGCCGTAGTACTTGCACTTCTTCTCGTCTTCTCGGATATCTCGATAGGCGATCGCCGCCGCCGTCGCCAAGTCGCCCGGCACCCTTCCGCGGGCGAGGAGGGCGATGGAGAAGATCGCGTCGATCAGGCGTGATGTGTAGCCGACCCGGGCGAGGCGCCCCGGCCCGGCGTGAAAGATCTCGCGCTCCTCCTTCTTGCGCCGTTTCTCCTTCAGCGTGTAGGCGGCCAGGTCTTTCGCGGACAGGGGAATGCTGAAGCGGAGGAACTGAACTTCCTCCCTTCCGATCTTCGGGGCCTCGGCGAGACGATCGAGACGGAGCTCGCCGGGAGGGATGATGCAGCGGGACGGCCTCGATCTCTTGCGGACCCAGAGCCCCGCCCGCTCCACGTAGGGGTTCACGTCCGTTGGAAAGAAGCGCTCGCCCGCCGTGCAGCGGATCACCGGCTCGTACTTCCGGAGAAGACCCTCTTTGCTAAGCTCCGGCATCTTCCCCTTCCGTCTGTTTGTCGTTTCTCAGGAAGAGAACACGCACTGAATAGGAGTTGATGTACAAGGTCATGAGCACGCCGTACGCCATCAAGATGTAGGCATGGGCCCGCCCCTCGCGAAAGTGCAGGATCAGGGAGGAGAGAAGGGTCAGGCCTTGCACGATCATGGCGAGCAACCATCCGCCGGGCCGGATGAAGCTGAAGCCGATCGCGGCGAGCACCGCCAAGGCCGCGAGGGGAACGAGAAAACCGTTCGTCGTGAGGACGTGAAAAACCTGCCGCGACAGCGCTCTCTCGAGGAGCTCTCTCTGCCAGTGGTCTTGGAGCCCTTCGTGGACGGCGATCCCGAGAAAGAGCGCCCCCTGCAAGAGAAGGAGAAGGCCAATCACGCGCGCCGGCCAGAGACGCTTCCTCTCGATCCGATCTCCCGAGAAGTCACTCATGGTTTCTTGAAGGTACCGGGGGAAGGCGGAAAAGGCAAAGGAATAGGTCCCCAAAGGGGCCGGCATCGGGTAAGATCGGAAGCGATGGACGAGAATGCCGCCAGACCGGAGGAGGCGCGGACCTTCTTCGCGCCTCTTCGCCGAGACCGCGCCCTTCGATGGATCCTCCTTCTTTCTCTTCTTCTCCGCCTGGCCTACTCGTTTCTTCTCTTCCCCGTGATCGGCGAGAGGCTGCACTGGAAAGGCGTAGATGATGGATACGACGAGATCGCCCGCAACCTCCTTCACCAGGAGGGATTCGTCAACCGGCCGGGGGATCTGCCGAATCTGGTGACGCCGCCGGGCTACCCCTTCTTTCTCTATCTGCTCTACCAGGCCGTGGGGGAGGAGGTGAACGAGGGACCGCGCATCCAGATCGTTCACTCCCTGCTCGACACGCTCACCTGCTACCTGATCTACCTGCTCGGTCTCCGGCTCTTTCGCCAGCGGTCGGTGGCGCTCCTCGCATCCTTTGCCTGGGCGTGCTACCCGCAGATTATCGTCTACAACGCCCGCCTGGCGCCGGAGGTTCTCTTCATCTGCTTGGTCACGACGATGATGCTCCTTTGGGTCGAGCTCCTCCAAAGGGGAAGGTGGAGGGACGCCCTTCTCGTCGGCGTGGCCTGGGGGCTCGCCGTTCTGGTGAAGGAGAAGCTGATCTTCTTCCCGCCCCTTCTTCTGCTTCTCGTGCTGCGCCGGCCTTGGGAGTGGAGGAGAAGAGCCCTTCTCGTGGCGGTGGCCTTGGCGGCCATGCTTTTCACCGTCCTTCCTTGGATGGTGCGCGGGGTTCAGGTGACGGGCGGCTTCGTGCCGATCACGCTCCGGTCGGGCCGGGCGCTCAACCAGGGGATGGACGAGAGCTTCACCGGCGCGGATGACGTGCTGGTCGAGTTCTTCCAGAACCGGCCGGAAGCAGAGCGTGCGGAGAAACGGCCGCCCGTGGAGGGGAGTGACGAAGAGGTTCGGGAGAGCGCGCGGAGCGAAAAGTCCCTCGTGAGAAAGGCCCTCTCCCGGATCGCGGCCGATCCCGCCGCCTACCTGCGCGCCTTCGTCGTCAAGCTCGGCGCGTTTTGGTACTACGGGCAGCCGAAGGTGATCGCCGGAAACATCGTGGTCCAGATCCCGATCCTCCTCTTGGCCGTCGCCGGCTACATCCGGGGATGGAAGCGGTTCCCGCTGGCGCCCTTTCTGGTTCTTGCCCTCTATTTTCTTCTACTTCATGCACTTACGATTGTTCGCATGCGCTATTCCCTGCCGGTGATGCCGGAGAACCTCCTCCTCGCCTCCTTCTTTCTCGTCGATTCCGTTCGCCGGCGCCGCTCCGCTCAAGAAACACGATCGTAGGCCGAAGGAGAGAGTAGACCCCTCCCAGTGGTCATCCCCTTTCATCGGAGGGGTACGTGCGCCCTCTTCTGATCTCGGTCTGCCTGTCGGTTCTTCTCTTCGCCCCCGCTCTGGTCCCCGGCGGGGAGAAGACCTCGGCCCACACCTGGAACGACCGGGGGATCCGCCTCTTTCAGGAGGAGGACTACCGCCGCGCTCTCACCTGTTTCGGGGAAGCCCACCGGGCGATGCCGGAGGACGAGACGATTCAGTTCAACCTCGCCTCCGCCCACGCCCGGCTCGCCATGAAGCTGGTGCGCGAGAACCCCGGCCGGCTTCAGCTGGCGGAAGCCCTAATGGAGGCTGAGCACGCGGTCGCCTTGCAGCCGGAGCACCCCTTCTTCCAAAACGTGCTCGGCTTCGTCCACCAGGAGAGGGGAGAGCCGGGGGAGGCGCTCCGGGCATACGCCCGCGCCGCCGAGCTCGACCCGGGGGACGGGGGTACGCGGGTGCTCATGGGGAACGCCGCCTACCAGCTCGACGACTTGGAGGGGGCGATCGACCACTGGCAGAGCGCGCTCCGCCTGGAGCCGGACCAGCAAGAGGTGGTCTCCCGTCTCGAGAAGGCGGAGCGGGAGCGCGGAATCGAGAAGAACTACCGGCTTCTCAGGAGCCGGCACTTCCGGATGAGATACGATCCGGCCTACGACGGCGGTGAGGAGAAGGCGGAGAGGATGATCGATCTTCTCGAAGAGGCGCGCCGCACCGTCCGCGACGCCCTCGGGCGAACACCGACCGCGCCCGTTTCCGTCGTCGTCTACACGCCGGGGGACTTCCGTGAGCTGATGGGGGCCCACCACTGGACCCGGGGCCTCTACGACGGGAAGATCCGCCTCCCCTTCTTGGCCGAGGGAGAGAGCGAAGAGGATCTTCGAAAGCTCACCGTGCACGAGTACGTGCACGTGGTTATCTACGATTGGACCGAGGATCGATGCCCGGCGTGGCTGAACGAGGGGCTCGCCCAATTCATCGCGGGGGAGTGGACTCCCGACAGAGAGCGACGGCTCCAAATGTTGATGGCGGAGCCGTCTTGGTTGCCGCTCTCCGAGCTGGAGGCCTCCTTCCTGAGGCTGCCCGAATCGGCGGTGGAGAACGCCTACATCGAGGCGCACGTCGTCACGAACCATCTCCTCGCGTTCTACACGAAAAGGCACCTCGAGCTGCTGCTCGACCGGCTCGCCGCGGGCACGCCGCCGGAGGAAGCGCTCCAGGGCGCTTACCACCGCTCGTACGCGAGAATCCTGGAAGAGGCGTTCGCGCAAAGCGCGTCCGGTCTCGCGTCCCGCTAGCACCCATTTCCTCGCCGGAAGACGGATCGCTGCCTGCTTGCGAAGGGGAGGCGGCTCTTCCTATACTTTCCCTCGGAGGGTTGCAGGCCCCGCCGCGATCCCTCTCCGGCCCCTCCCCGGCGCGCCGGGCTCCGGACGAGACCCCCGGATCGCGGCAACCTCTCATTCCGAGGAGAAGAAAAATGAGAATGAGCATCCGACTGTTCGGTTTCCCCCTGCTCTGCGCGGCTCTAGCGTTCTCCGCCCCCGCCTTCGGCGGCGAGGGGGAAGAGTGTGACGCGGAGATGATGGAGTGGATGAAGTACGCTGCTCCCGGCGATCACCACGCCAAGATGGCGGAGATGGTCGGCACGTGGGACGTGGTGGGCCGGATGTATACCGATCCCGGCCAGCCGCCGATGGTCTCGAAAGGGAAGTCCGTCTTCCGCCTCGTCCTCGGCGGGCGTTATCTGGAGCAGAAGTACGAGAGCGAGTTCATGGGTACGCCGATGGTCGGCCTCGGCTATTCCGGCTTCGACAACTATGCCGGGAAGCATGTCTCGTTCTGGATCGACAACTTCAGCACCGGCATGATGTTGACCGAGGGGACATGCACCGATAGCTGCAGCGTGATCACCGAGAGCGGCACCTATCCCGACATCCTGACCGGCGGCACGAAGAAATACACCATGGTCTTGCGGAAGACCTCCGACAACGAGCGGCTCATGGAGATGTACGAAGAGAACGAGGCCGGCGAAAAGACCCGGACCATGGAGATGGTTTATACGCGAAGCGAATAAGATCGGCGGTCTATAGAATTCCGTCCGGCGGCAGAATGGTGATCTCCTCGGTGGTTCCCCGGTCGCCCTCCTCGGCGGCCCGGACGATCGCCTCCGCCACGAATCGAGGCGGGAGCATCCGGTCTCTGTCGAGGTCGGTCCCGACGGTGTCCCAGAAGGAGGAGTTCACCGCGCCGGGAACGAAGAGGGTCACCCGCACACCCGTCCGTCTCAGCTCCTCCCGAAGGGAGTTGGCCATAGCGGCCACGCCCGCCTTGGAAGCGGAGTAGGGCGCCGAGTTCGGAAGGGCGACCCGGGCGGCGATGGAGGAGACGAGAAGGATCTTTCCCGACCCCTGCCGCAGCATGCCGGGAAGGACCGCGCGGGTGCAGAGAAAGGCGGCGGTCAGGTTGGTCGCCACGATTCGGTCCCACTCGGCGGGATCGGTCTCGTGGAGAGGGGCGAAGGAGCCGACGCCGGCGCAGGGGAGGAGGACGTCCACCGGCCTGCCGTCCTCCTCGATCTTCTTCACCCCCGCGTTCACTTGGTCCGCCGACCGGACATCGAAAGGAATCACCTCCGCCCGCCCGCCCCGGCGGGCGCATTCCTTCTGAACCGAGAGAAGGTCCTCTTCGCTCCGCGATGTGAGATAGAGAGAGGCTTCTCTCTTCGCGAAGAGGACCGCCGCCTCACGGCCGATTCCCCTTCCTGCACCGGTGATCCAGACCTTTCTTCCTTTCATTCCCTTCTCCTCGATGCGGGGGTGCCCATGGGGTGGGCGGCTGGCGACCACGCTCTGGTCGCCGCCGGCTCTCCTCCCACCGATCGTAATCTCCCATGCCGGTCCGGTTCAACGAATTACCCGGCCTTCCCTTTCTCACCCTCCTTGGCAAGGACCTTGCACTCCCCCGGAACGGCCGGAGCAAGAGCGAGAACCTCCGGTGGTGGGAACCGCTGGACCCAACGACGGAAAGGAGGTGATGGCGCCGGCAGAAGGAGTCCTCATGCAACCGTGGGAAGAAGGTTGAGAAACCGCGGGGGGCTGACGTACGAGCTAACCGAATCCCAGGCGGAAGCGAGTCCCTGCGTCCCCCGCGGTTCTACTCTCTCGAGAGGGAAGAGGGGGGAGGGATCCTTCCGTTCCTTACCGCCACCATCTCCGCCGCGATGCTGACCGCGATCTCGGCCGGCGTTAGGGCGCCGATGTCGATACCGATCGGAGAGTAGAGGCGGGGGAGATCCGTCTCGCGGACGCCTCTCTCCTTCAGCAGCCTCCGGACCGTCGCGGCTCTCCTTCGCGAGCCGATCACACCGATATACGCGTACTTCCGTCCGGCCAGCTTCTCGAGCACCTGAACGTCCTCGGTGTATCCGTGTGTGACCAGGACGGAGTAGAAGCGCTCTCCCTGCGGAATACCGGCGAGCGCTTCCTCCCACGGAGAGGAGATCAGCTTCTGCGCGCGGGGGAATCGCTCCGGCGTAGCGAGCTCCCGCCGGGTGTCGAGCACGTGCACGTCGAACTCCAGAATGGACGCGATCTCGCACAAGGTGACGCCCACGTGGCCGGCCCCGAAAAGAAGGAGCACCTCCCGCGGGAGAATCCTCTCCAACAAGAGAGACGCCGTATCTTCCTGGTCTTCGGAAGGAGTGATCAGAATCCTCTGGTTCTCTTCGGTGAAGGAAGAGGGGAGAGCGGAGAGAGCGGGCGGCGTTTCGTCCTCACCGGCCA
>Ga0180432_10009421_pt1 | contig 11923 bp, 9 predicted proteins | sample SS_ome_10_FD_132414 | JGI IMG/M metagenome (GOLD analysis project Ga0180432, IMG submission 132414) | Hypersaline lake sediment archaeal communities from the Salton Sea, California, USA - SS_1_MS_2 metaG | ecosystem: Environmental > Aquatic > Non-marine Saline and Alkaline > Hypersaline >...
ACCCTAAGAATAACCCTGAAAGATTTATAAGGAGATTCACTAGAGACAGGTCAGAAGATCCATGATAACAGCAACATTTCCCTGATAGGTTCGTACCTGACTTTACCGCTATACCTTTCATTTTTCAGCTCCTGTTATTAGGAGGAAATGGGAAACATCTCTTCGCGGGGAGGGAAGGAGGGGTTGACCAGAGGTTTTCTCCGGAATTCCACGGCAGGTGACCAAGCCCCTGAACCGGCCAGGGAGAAACAATCACGATTTGTGCCCTTGCACTTTCTCTCCGAGTTCCTATCTTATTTTTACAATTCAGATGACATTTTGGGAGTCTGCCCCCGCAAAAGAGGTTTGCCCTATCCCCCAAAGCCCTGGCGCTAGCTTTCCAAACTCATAACTATTAGGGGTATCATGCGGGATGAAAGGGTTTAGGCCCCCCTTTTCTCAATCAGGGTGGCAGGGTCAGCGGAGTTGGTAGACATGGTTAATCTATGGCTTTCAGGGCCCTGATTAGGAGGCCGGGATGCAGATTCGGCTTGGTCATTGCCGGTATCGCAATGGTGTCCTGGGCTCACCGGCTCCAAGAGAAGGAAATGCAAGGGAAACACCAGGAATATGAAGGCCATTCGCTATGTCCTTGTTGAAGTCCGTGCTCGAGAACCGCACCAAAACCGAGCATTCGGAGACGCGTTATCAACGAGTCTGGTTTGGGGTGAACGCTCGAGTGACGATCGGACCGGGATTTTTACACAAGGCAGGGTTCGGCAGTGTGGTGATCCCCCATCCGCCTCTGGTCAATTGGCTGTTGCGTTTGGGCCTGCCTGAGGAAGCTCGCACCGAGCTGGCCTTTGCCCACGAATTCGGACACTTTCAAACCGCGCCCTTGTTTCTGGCCTACACCATAGTGCTGGTGTTGCTGAAAGTGATGCGCGGCGAAGGCAGTTTTCTAGCGGTTTTCTTTCTTTTGATCAGTACCCAATCCACCTGGGAAATCGGGTCGGAACTGCGGGCGAAAGCCGCAGATTATCAACAATATCGCCGGTATTACCAATCGGTTACCCCTATCCCCAGAGTGATTTTTTGGACCGCCGCCATAATCTTGACGGTGCTGGGCTGGTGGGTGGCCATTCACTAGCGGTGGGATGGGAAAGGCGGGATACGCTTCGCTTTCCGGCCCTACGCCCTTGATGTAAACCATTAATGTCGGACCTCAGGAAGGAGGAAATAATGTTGCCTTTTAAGAAGATCCTCGCCCCCATCGATTTTAGTGAGCCGTCTTATGAGGCCCTGGCGGTAGCCGAAAAACTGGCCTTACAGTCCTCGTCTGAACTCTGTGTGGTTCACGTGGTGCCGTCCATCCCCTTCGTTCCTGAATCCCCCCTGCCTCCGGGCTTTAACATCTCAGTACTACAGTTAAAACTGGAAGAAAAAGCCAAAAAGTCCCTCCAGGATGAGGTGGAAAAACGGGTATCCAAAGAAGTATTATTGCATACCGTGGTTGCCTCCGGGAATCCTGCCGATGAAATAGCCCGGATAGCTCAAGATGATAAGTCGGAACTCATCGTCATCGCCTCCCATGGCGAATCCGGTTGGCGGCATTTTGTGCATGGTTCCGTCACCGAAAGGGTCTTGCGGCTCGCCCCTTGCCATGTTCTGGTAGTTCGGGTCTCCCCTGATTAAGCCGCCGAGCGGCCTTGTTTGAGAAGCATCGGGGATTGCCTAGATCAAGGTTCTTCTGGGGATGCCTGCTGGCTTCCGCTAATAACTTATCCACACCCGCCGGGCCCCCGGCAGTCTCATCCAGGCCCTGCTTCTCCCGGTATTTCTGCTGCTCCTTTACGGCTACGCCCTCAACCTGGATGTCGAGCATGTATCTCTTTAGCTGTAGACTAAGTGGGATCAGTTCCAGAAGAAGATTGACGAACCGCGCCAACAAGTGGAAACTTTAGAAGTTCAAAGCGATAATAAAGGAAATCTCAGGGTCTGGGTCAGTGGTGGCGCTGCACCAACCTGTGGATGGTTTGGCAGGATAATCTATGAATCAAAAACGGCGCGAACCGGTACGTCTGGCGGGCCCCAAGACAATGGCCGGCCCCGGGGTATACACTCTCTTGGGGGCACTGGTTGGCGCACTTTTCGAAAATTTTATCTGCGACCCCCTGGACAGTGTGTTTCAACAAGTCTTCAATTTCTTGGTGCGCGGTTACCCCATGCGATTTGATGAAGCGTTTAGACTTTTTACCTTGGGCCAGCGGCCCGGGCTCACCGTGACCGGCATCCTTTACGGTTCGATCTTGGGTTACCTTTTTTACCGCGTCCGGGAAAGCCGCTACCGGATCGATGCCCTGCACCACGAGTTCGAACTTCAAGTGGCGACCTTGAGACATCACTACAAAAACCTGGCGGTGGGCATTCATGGGTTCTCCAGGCGGGTCAAGCGCAAGTTTACGGATTTGCATGAGCAACTCAGTGGCCAGGCCGCCATGTTCAATCGTTTTCAACCGGAATTTGAAGCCCTGCAACGGGATGCGGATATTTTGGAAGAAGCTTCCCAAAAACTGAGCCATACCCTGGGAGAAGAGCTTCTCTTTCTAAAGGCTTTGACCAGCAACACCATCACTCCGGTTCCCCAGGACTTGTTTCCCGTTTTGGTCCATGCCATAAGGGATCTCCAGGGCCTGAGGTTTCAAGAAAAAGATTTGCGGGTGGAGATAAACGGCCAGTCCCTGGAGGAGGCCCAGGGCTCTTTGGTCTTCCCCTTCGAGCCCTATACCATGCAGATCATTCTCCAGAACGTCTTAAGCAATGCCATGAAGTTCGGTGACCATATCCAGGTGGAGGTGAGGGAGAACAAAGATTGGGTGCGGGTGGGAGTGCGTGACAACGGCCCCGGGGTCGAAGTTGAAAAGATAAAAAGCCTGCTTCTTGCCCCTACCGAACGGCGAGAGGAGAGCACCCATCTGGGTTTGAAGGTGAGCCTCCATCTCTTAGAGAAATACGGCGGCCGCCTGTCGGTGTGGAGTGAACCGGGGTCTGGAGCCGAGTTCGTCATGGAGTTTCCCAAAAAGTGACAGCCGCGCTTTAATTAGCTTCCCGGCAGTCGCATCACCGTAGTCATCATCTTTCTGGTCATTACAAAATGAACCAAGAGACGAAAGCTGAACCGCGTTCCGAGGGGCTGGAAATCGTTCAGGAGGACTTCCCGGTCCAGGGACTTGATTGCGCGGACTGCGCCCAGTTGCTGGAGAAGGCTGTTAGCCGGGTCAGGGGCGTGACCGGAGCGCGAGCCGATGTCGTCAAATCCAGCGTCCGGGTGGAGTATGCCCCCCAGGAGGCTCAACCGGGAGAGATTGTCCAGGCCATAGAGAGAGCCGGGTACGCGGTCCCGGCCGAGCTGAGCTCTACCACCTTCGTGGTGGAAGGCATGGACTGCGCCGACGAAGAGAAGGTCATCAGGAAAGAGCTGCAAAACCTGGCGGGGATAGAGGAGCTGAACTTCTACCTGGTATCTGGAACACTCCGGGTCCGCTATCATCCGGCCCTCGTCGATTCGGAGGCTATCATCCAGGCTATCGGCGAGGCAGGATTTAAGGCCAGGGTCCAGAAGCTGGAACTGACAGTGCCTTCCTGGAAAGGCAGTCGGCAGTTCATCCTTCTAGGGTTGTGCGGGCTGCTGGCCGCCTTAGGATTCACGGTCTCGCAGCTCAGCCACGTTATAGGACCTGCCCTCAGGCACCTGGGGACTGCTTGGAATATCGGTTTCTTGCAATCAGGCCCCACCCACGTCCTGGCAGATTTTCTCTACTCTGCGGCAATCATTGTCGGCGGCTTCCCTACTGCCAGAAAAGCTCTAGCCTCGGCCAGGAACCTGACCCCCGACATGAATCTTCTCATGACCGTAGCAGTAATCGGCGCCGTAGCCATCGAAGAATGGACGGAAGCGGCCGCGGTCGTGTTCCTCTTCTCTTTGGCCAATATCCTGGAAGGTTACAGCCTGGAACGGACGCGCCGGGCCATCCGCTCCTTGCTGGAACTCTCGCCCCAGGAAGCCGTAGTGTCAAGAGAAGTGGAAAAGACGGTGCCGGTGGAAGAAGTGCGGCTGGGGGAAACAATCATTATTTACCCGGGCGCCAAAATCCCCCTGGACGGTGAGGTTCTCGAAGGGAATTCCGCAATCAACCAGGCCCCCATTACGGGCGAGTCCATTCCGGTCAAAAAGGGCCCGGGAGATGAAGTCTTCGCCGGCTCCCTCAATCAACGCGGCGCCCTGAAGGTTAAGGTGAGCCACCTGGCCGGCGACACCACGTTGGCCCGCATCATCCACATGGTGGAGGAGGCCCAGGCTCAAAAAGCGCCATCTCAAGGCTTCGTGGACCGGTTTGCGAAATATTATACCCCGGCAGTGATTGCCGCGGCGCTGTTGATTATGGCTTTACCGACCCTCCTTTTCGCCGAACCATTTCATATCTGGTTCTACCGGGCGCTGGTGCTCCTGGTAATCGCCTGCCCCTGCGCCCTGGTTATTTCCACCCCGGTGGCCATCGTCTCCGGCTTGGCCGGCGCGGCCCGGGATGGTATCCTCATCAAGGGCGGCGTCCACCTGGAAAATGCCGGCGCCATTCGGGTCATTGCCTTTGACAAGACCGGCACCTTGACCCGGGGAGAACCCGCGGTCACCCAGGTGGTGCCTCTCAGCGGCTGGACCGCAAACGAGGTTCTTTTCGTCGCCGTTGCGGTGGAGAGCCGGTCCGAACATCACCTGGCCCAGGCGATCCTGAACCGGGCCGAGCAGGAAGGAGTGGCCTTTGCCGGATCGGTGGAAGGATTCGAAGCAATCCCGGGCAAGGGAGTAAGGGCCAGGATCAATGGGGAAACCTTCTATGTCGGCAGCCATCAATTGTTTGCTGATCTGGAACTGTGCCGCGAGGAACTTTGCCTTCGGGCCGAGACCCTGGAGAGCGAATCGCAGACTGTGGTGGTGGTGGGCTCGAGCCAAGGGCCCATGGGTCTGATTGTCGTCGAGGACACCTTGCGCCCGGAAGCGTCGGAAGCTGTTAACCGGCTGCGCCGGGTGGGGATCAAGGAGCTGGTCATGCTGACCGGCGACAACCCTGGAGCAGCTCGCGCCGTCGCCGACCGGCTCGGCCTGGACCTTTACTTCGCCGGGCTGATGCCGGCAGACAAAGTGGGCGCGGTGAGACGGCTGGAAGACAAAGACCGGGTGGCCATGGTGGGAGACGGGGTCAATGATGCCCCGGCCCTGGCCGCCGCCACCCTGGGCATCGCTATGGGGGCCGCGGGTTCGGACGCCGCCATCGAGGCCGCGGACATTGCCCTTATGGCCGACGACCTGGACAAGCTGCCCGCGGCCATAAGGCTCAGCCGCAAAGCCCGGCACATCATCAAGGCCAACATCATCCTGGCGATTGCCACCAAGGTGGTCTTCCTGACCCTGGGCTCCGTGGGCCTGGCCACCCTCTGGATGGCCGTCTTTGCCGACATGGGGACCTCCCTCCTCGTAATCTTGAACGGTCTGCGGCTTTATCGCGCCGCCTGACGAATGGCGGTTCGGCGTGCCCACCGGTTATCTAAAAACCAAAGTGATGTTCGTGGGGGATGGGATCAATGATGCTCCGGCCCTGACTGTCTCAGATGTAGGTATCGCCATGGGCGCCGCAGGGACTGATGTTGCCCTGGAGACCGCCGATATTGCCCTGATGAACGACGATATCACCAAGATCCCCTTCCTGATCCGGCTTAGCCGTAAAATGCTCCGGATCATCAAGTGGAACATTGCCTTCGGAATGTTTTTCAACTTCGTGGCCGTACTGGCCAGTGGTGCCGGCATCCTCACTCCCATCACCGGTGCGGTGGTCCATAACGTCGGCTCGGTTCTGGTGGTGCTAGCCTCTGCCAGTCTCTCGTTTACGCGCCCGTAGAGTCAACTTTTCCTGGAGGATATTTACACTGAAGAAGATCGTGTTTACGACTCGGGATTGGGACAATCCCATTAAAATAAAGAGCTATGTTATTTATTGATTTCCAGCACCAAATTTTTAATATCCCCTTTCTGTAATGAAGAATCTAATTAAGATATTTATTCTTATCAATCATAACTTTTAATCTCTTACATCTTCATTATTTCACAAGATGAATATTATGACAGTTATTTTGTCCAGAAATTGCCAAATCTTGCAATTAGGGGCCGATAAAAGGAACAGTATATAGAGCCTCTTGCAAATATCTCATATCTGTCATTCTGAGGGAGCCGCAGGCGACCGAAGAATCTAGACCCTTCGCTGCGCTCAGGATGACAAAAATGACTTTTGCAAGAGCCTCTATATATTTTCCTTAATTTCTTGAGATCAGCAAATCCGCTTGAATTTTAAAGATTAGAAACCGTTTATCCTTCCCCACATATACGCTCTTGAACAAACCAGGATATTTTATGAAAGTCTCATTAATTATTTCGGAGAAAGGCTTTTCCTCGCTAAATATTGGCATGGGAGTTTGGATGAGATATTGGGGTTGGTAATCCATGAGAATGTCTATCAAACCATCTGTGGTCATAGGAGGGGAATCTTGTGCATAAAACAGCAAAATTGGGTTCATTGAGAATGGGCGGAATGCCCGTCGCCCAGTATACAGGTAGACCATGGTATCAAGACCTGAAGCGATAATGTCATCAGCTTGGGTATTACTATTGATCCAGCGAAAAAGAGAGGAATATGACGTCCAAGAGGCATATTCTTTCACAAATGCTGGATATGGGTAGAACATGGTACGATTCAATTTTCCAAGCTGATAAATTGAACCCAGATTCACGGCAATCAAAATTAAGATAAGGGGTATCAATAGGCTTTTGATGCATATAGGTAGGTACTTTCGAACAGTTTTCCTGATCTCTTCAAATAAGAAAACGAGGAGAAATGGTAAAATAGGGACCAAGAACCGAGATGGAGGCCAAGGCCATACTGAAATGATTAATAAATAACCCATTAAATAGTAAGCCAATATCCTGTTATGCATCATTTGCTTAAATAATGCCAATATTACAACTATACTTACAATACTATAAGTTATAGTAAATAATATAAGATGTTCTGTTATTTTACCGAATAATTTGATACTAATGGTAACCATACTTACTGGTGTATAAAACAAATTAATGAAAAACAGTCTGGATAGATTTACCAACCCAAAGGATGACCACCAACTTCCGTAATTAGTGTAATACGTATCAATTTGGTTGGAACTCCATTGAGACCCCCCCAGCATCCAACTGATCCACGGCAAGACAATCAATGCGGCCCCAAGGCTGACCCATCGAATCCGGCGTCCTGCCAGATACAGCGAAATTATACCGGCGGGCACCAACACCAAACCGATAGCCCGGGTCAAAAAGGGCAAAGCCAGCAGAAGGCCCAAGGCGATTTCTACTCCCGGCTTGACCCTGGGAAAACGCGTCTGCCTTTCGATGGCCCATAAGGCCAGGACGGAGATCAAGGCATAAGGCATTTCGGACAGAGTGAGGGTGCAAAAATAGAGGAAAAATGTTGAGGTGGCACAGAGTAGGGAAGCGATCAAAGCGACTCCCCGGGAGGTGTAGTCAAAGCGGACCAAGTACAGGTAGGCCAGTGCCACTGTGGCCGCCCCGGCCAGCAGTGATAGCCACTGCATGGCCAGGAGGTTTTCGGGAAAGGCCGGCCAGATTTTCCAAATAATTGACAGCAAGGCAGGATATAAAATCGGGTATTTGGTTTGCAGGGGAGCGTTGGGCAGGTCGATTAGCCGGTAACCTTCTCCCTGTGCCAAGGCCTTGGCGGTGATTACATAAATGGCATCGTCATGAAAAACCCCGCAAACTCCCACCACCATTTGCCAAGCACCCAATAAAACTACCACTCCTGCCAAACTCAAGGCAATCCAGAGATCGGTGCGGGAAAGTGGAACCAAAGGGGGGTGCTCTGGTTCGAATCGGCGGCGAAAAGAAAGAAATTTGTCCAACATGTACAATAATTCTCTTATGGTCCGGGCTGCATCAATCTCGATTCCCGATACGTCGGAATTTTCTCCAGAAGCTTAAATCATGGTGGGCTTTCAGTTTGGCCATGGACACCACCCAATCCTCTACTCCTGGTTCTCAGCTCATAAGAAACCGAAAACAATAGAGCCTCTTGCAAATATCACATATCTGTCATTCTGAGGGAGCCGTAGGCGACCGAAGAATCTAGATCCTTCGCTGCGCTCAGGATGACAAAAATGACTTTTGCAAGAGCCTCAATAGTCTGGATATTCAACCAGGAAGGTTTGGCTCAGCAGAGTGAAATTAGAGGTAGTTGATTGCTTGCCGGCCGCTGCAGTTATCATCCGTCCAATCAAAATTGTAGATCTGATCTGCCTAGCGGGAATGGCTATCTTGGGTGGGGAAATCTAAAGCGGCGCGGGGGAAAGGCCAAGCAATGGCGGCTTGCATCCCGTGAAATATTCTGGCCCGAAAGTGTTTAAATGTCCTGAATAGGTTGAATTTTCAGCAGGTTGATAAGTTTCTAGTCAGAGCAGATATCTTGAAGATGCTAAAATGAGCAATACAAAAAGAGGCATGGGCTGAACCCCTGCCTCAAAAATTGCCGCGCCGGAGTATACCGGAAAGACCCACTCCAAGTGAGGAGCCTCGCTACAACTTATGTTGTCAGTGATATTTAGGTCGATATCAACGGAGCACTCAGACTTAAGGATGTTAGAGGGCATTTATTTTCCCCGCTCTTCAACCGCCCCGGTGCAAAGCAATTGGGTTCGCGGGATGGAGATGGCGCCCCTTTCTGGTTCTTCGAGTCCTAACTCTATCATCCAGGCCGGGAGTTCGGGGTTCCGGCTCAAAGTCCGGCGTCGAAAAGGGCTCCAGAGCAATTTTAGGAGATCGGATTTCTTCATATGCCGGCCAAACATTCGCAGTAGCTTATAAGTGCCGATGGGACGCCCAAAAATGCGACGGGTAAAAAGCAAGGCGTACCCTTTCATGCGCAGGCGATTCACCCTCGCACTCGGTATGACGGTGGGGTCGATGTCCGAGCACTTGAACCATTTGTGCCAATCGCGCTCGTCGTCAATGATCCCGCGGTCGATATACTCCTGCCATAAAGGAGTGCCGCGGTAGGCGCATAAGCGGTTGAACCCAAAGGTGTCCAGCTTCAAGCGGGCGGCAAAGCGGAAGCTGGCCATGATGTCCTTTTCAGTCTCGCCGGGAGAGCTGATGACAAAAAATCCGTGCACCCTTTCGATGCCATGGCGCTTCGCTTCACTGACCGCGTGCTCCACCTGTTCCAGGGTCTGCCTTTTGTGAAGCCGGTCTAAGACCTTTTGCGTACCCGCCTCCACCCCAAAGGCCAGGAAATTGCAGTTGGCCTTTTTCATGATAAGCAGTTGATCAACTGCGACCGCATCAACCCGGCCTTCGCAGCCCCAGCGGAACTCTAGTTTGCGTTCCACGATGCCGCGGCAAATTTTACTAATACGCTGACGGTTAAGGAGAAAATGATCATCAGTAAGATATATCGAACGATAGCCCATATCGTTCAGTTGCTGCATTTCTCCCAAGACATGCTCCGAGGAACGGTAACGCCATTTGCCCTGGGAAAGGGAGGGAATATCGCAGTAGATGCAGGAATAGGGGCAACCTCGCGATGTCTGCATGGTACAAAATTTATCAAGAGAGAGGACCGCAGGGACATCAAGGGGCAAAGACTCGATGTAATCAATGGGCAGGCTGGTCCGGTCGGGGTAAGGAAACTGATTCAGGTCCCGAATAAGCGGCCGTAAAACGTTGTTAACGATCTCCCCGCCGTTACGCCAGACCAGGCCAGCTACAGAGCCTGGATCGGCGAGGTTGCTCACATAGTCCGGGAGAAGCTCTTCGCCCTCCCCGACCCCCACGCAGTCGATGTCAGGGCAGTCTTCCAGGATGCGGTCCGAATTCATGGTGGCAAATGCTCCACCCACGATGATGGGAATTTGCGGTGCTCCCAACTTTAGTCGCTTGGCCAGGTTTTTGACCGCAGGGTATGTGGTCGTGGAGAGGAAAGAGAGGGCAATGACGTCGGGCCGTTCTTCTTCTACAGCCAAGGCGACATGCTCCGCCTGCATCTGCGGGTGACACGTATCAAACATCCGGGCTAGGTGTCCATGCCGGCGCAGGACCGGAGCGAGGGTCTGAATCCCCAGAGGCGGAAACCCCATCACTTTGATTCGCCCATGGTCAGAAGGTGAACCATTCAGCTTCTCAGGGAGTAATCGGCAAAAGTTTTCGTCTCTAACATAAACCAAGAAGACCTTCATAAGAAAATCCTTCGCATCTGCTGAAGCACAAGGAATAGCCCGAAATTATGCGGCAGCCCTGGCCGCTGCAGTTAAAAACGGTTTCTTGGGATCTCTTTGCCTGAAGAAAATCTCCGAAAGTTTCTGTTCATTGGGCCAAATTATCATATAAACCACATTATAGCATGAATTTCCTTGGGAAAATAAGTTTTTCCCAGATATTTGGCGTACCACCAAAGCCAGCGCCGGGCGATAACGGTGCGCCAGAAAAGGAGCACCTAACCCACCACAATCAATAGAAAAAACAGGATCTATTACGTACAGCTTGCCATTAGCAAAGCATTTCGAGAATTTAAGCTATGGAAGAGATAGCGAAAAGAGTGCCTGAGACGAACGCAGCCATCTGCGGAGGGCTTTTGGGTGCAGTAGACGGGAAAGAGGCTGTTCCCAACCAATGGGTCAACTACCTGTTGAATTGCCGTCCTGCCGCCGGACAGCTACAGGTGCATCACCCCCGACCGGAAGTTTTCTGGCCGGTGGATGCATTGGAGTGGATAACGCTGGGTCTTCTCCTTTGGTGGCCGCCGGAAGGGCCGCAAAGTCGAGGTCGTGGGTAAAGACCACATAACCGTTCTCCCTGGCCCAGGCCATGATGTCTCGATCGCTGGCGGTGGATACGCCCACTCGGGACCAGTGAACTGCCTTTAAGCCTGTCTTGGCAAACACTTCTACCACCGGAGCGGCAAATTCATGTCGATCAAGATTTTCATTACAAGGCCAACGGCAATCCCTCTCTTCGGCCGACCAAGCCGCGTATGATAGCGCCTCCAATATATCTTTTCGCTCCAGGGAGGGATAATCAGCCAAAACTTCGTCATTCGTTTTGCCGGAGCAACTAATCCCACAATCGCCCCCACCGTCACCCGCATTCCCCGAATGCAAGCTTCCCACCCATAACATCGGGTTAAAGCTAATGCGAATCGGATTCTGCATTTACGTCTCCTGTGCATACAATGGATGCTTATTATTTATTTACAAAGCCTACTTAGGAAAATATAGAGTTTTAGCTTTTTGTCCATTAGGGAGATCAGAAAGGATTTCAACCTTAAGAGACGGGCTTGGTTGAATGGCCGTATTTGGGGATTTAGGGGGTTGAAAACGGAATTATTATAAATCTCGTCATTCGACTTCGGCCCAGTAGTCATCCACGTTGGCCTGGATTTCAGCGATGAGCACGTCGTTCCGCTCCGGGTGGAAGAGGTGCGCGAAGCGACCCTGTTTTTTGAGGTATTCCTCCACCGGCAGGCGTTCGTGGGGCGTTTTGGTGTGCACCACCCGGCCGTCAATATATTCTTTCAGGGGCCAAATGCCGGTTCTGACCGCGAGCTTGCCGATCTCCACCGACTCCTGAGGGTCAAAGTCCCAGCCCGTGGGGCAGGGGGCCAGGGCGATGATCAATCTCGGCCCCTGGAGGCTTTTGACTTTCTCGATTTTCCGGGCCAGATCCAGGGGCTCGGCCCCCACCACCGTGGCCGCGTAGGCCGGGCGATGCGCCGCCCAAATGGCAAAAAGGTCTTTTTTATAACCGGGAAAGCCCCGGCCGCCCCGGCTGGTG
>Ga0180432_10009422_pt1 | contig 11922 bp, 4 predicted proteins | sample SS_ome_10_FD_132414 | JGI IMG/M metagenome (GOLD analysis project Ga0180432, IMG submission 132414) | Hypersaline lake sediment archaeal communities from the Salton Sea, California, USA - SS_1_MS_2 metaG | ecosystem: Environmental > Aquatic > Non-marine Saline and Alkaline > Hypersaline >...
GGGAATTGCAGACAGAAATCACTGTAGGGAACGGCCTCTGTGCCGTTCCGTTTGGGCAACGATCCATCTGCGGAACGCCACAGAGGGCGTTCCCTACAGGGGCGAATTCCCGGACGGCCTCAAGTAACTGAGCGGCGTAGGGCCAACTCGATTTTCGAGTTCACTGCTTGTCCGCGTACTTGTCGAGGAACTTCTGGAGGATGAAATCCTTGGGGAATTCCATGTCGAGCTGATCCAGGATCTTGCGGTACCGTTCAATGACGTCCACCAAATCATCACGAAATGTGGGGACATCCACCTCTATGCCAGCGGGAGTGTCACTCGTCTTGCGCTCCTGGAGCATGATCTCGTGCTTCTTCAGGACCCGCGACCAGGCCTCAAACCCTCGATCATAGCATTCGAGCGCGTCGTTCGGTCTGCCGTCGGCAAATGCCAGGTCCCCGTCGTAGATGGACTCTCGGGCAAGTAAGGTGTCGGGCTCCTGCTCGATCTTTGCGCGGTCCCTCCAATAGACAAAATTCACGATGTCGCGGTAGCGTCGGGTGATGGTGGCTTGCCATTCGAGGTCGGTGGCTTTATCGGCCAGCTCGACCGCCTTATCGCGCATGGAGCCTTTGATCCGCTTGGCAACGTCCTTGTGGGTCACTTTCATGGCCGCCTTGGCCTTGCTGGCGAGGCCGTGCTGTTTGCCGGTTCGCTCGGCGGCCGGGGTATCGAATGCCTCGCGCATTTCTTCGGTCAGGCCCTCATATCTCTCTTGGCGGATTTTCTCGCGGAGCCCGGGCTGGATGGCGTCAAGTTTCTCGGCTTCTTTTTCGGCTTTCTTCTCCAGTCGTTCCTGGTCGTTCAACCGGATGTGAAAATCGAAGCTGGTCGGGATGTCTTTCTGACCGTAACCAATGATGTCACGCTCTTCGTTACCGACCCAATAATCGTAGGCCTTCCGCCAGGAGCCGCAAGCGACGTCGCCGAAGGTGCCTTCGTCTTCTTTGGCGCCGGCATACTTGATCAGGCACATCGGAGCGCTCGACCGGAAGACGACGGGGCTGGTTCCGGACATCTTGTCGCCCTGCAAATCGACTTTTTCCTCGGCCAGAAGGTACCACTCCCTCGCAACCAGCCAGCAATCGCGTTCCGGGCCGACGCGGTTGCCGTGGAAGTCGTCGTCCCTGGCGAAGAGCCGGCGGAACTGCTTCTTCTCGTCGCTGCGGCCGATCTTCTGTTGGACGGCCCAGCCGGTCTCCCAAGCCAGGCGGGGAGAATGCTCGTTGTACTTCGTGCCCTCTTCGTAAAACTCGATGCCTTGAATCACCCAGTAGTAGCGATCGCGGAAGTTGTCGAACTCGACCGAGACGTTGAACGCCAAGTTCCATCCGTAGAACCTCCAGACGGCGACGAAGTTGGGTTGGACGCGAATGATCTGGTTCACTGCGGCCTTGAGGTTCGTCCAGTCCTTCTTCTTCTGGTATTCGGTGGCCTTGTGCCACAGGACGTTCGCCGCAATGCCGCGCATGCCGAGGGTGGCGTACTTGATGGTTTCGCTGGTCGGGTCGATTTGGCCCAGATCGGCTTGGTTGAGTCCCTCCTTTACGCGGCGCTGGGCGAGAATCCCGCCGGGGCTGCCCTGGACCCGTTTCTTCCCGATGGTGGATGGACGCCCGAGAAAACTGATCGCCGTAAGCAAAATTGCAATCGCTACCAGATAAATAATCTTGCGCACGAATGACTGGCGTCTCGGATTCATTATGCCAACTCACGTTTCTTGAGGAACAGGAAAGCCGCTACAAACACCGGGATCATATAGGCGAGCGCGCGGCACAGACACTTGCACATCGCCGGGCCGGATATGTCGAAACCATTGGCCACGAAGTTGGCGAAGTCGAACCGGTAGAACTGCGGCAAGACATGGGCCGTTACGTACAATGCATAGCCCAACACGCCGTCGACCATTTGCGCGACGTCCGTTCTCAGGCTGCGCTCCATCTCCGAGACGACGTTCTGCTGAGTTAGCAGGCGGATCAGTGCTTCGAACGGTCCTCCGCCGTAAACATACTCCAACCCAAGGTTCTTGATCGTGGCTTTGTCCATAAACTGGCTGGCGCCCAGACCGGCCATGTAACGGCTGAACATTCCCCCCACCAGGGCGCCCATCGTGGCGATCGTGGCGACCGGCCCGCTGAGAAACGTGCTGAACATTACGCCGATCGTGATGATCACCACCATTTGGAGCCAGATTCCCGCGTAGCCCTTGACGAAGTTCAACGTGAAGGCCTTGTCGCGGGCACGCAGATAGACGTCGGGTTCGGCGGCGCCGAAGTACTGGGCCGGGTGAAGACACCGCAGCCAGACTTCCAGTTTCCCGTCTACGACGATGTCCTCGAAAAGGTCGATTTTCCTTGACGGGTCCGTGAATTCGTCCAAGCTCAGCATGCCGTTACCGTCCTTGTCGATCATGCCGAACCTTTGAGCGATTCTGTCCTTGCCGGCCTTTCGTTTGCCGGCAAACTCCTCCGCGGTCAGGTCGCCGCTTTCGTCCTTGTCGAGTTTATGGAATATCTTCTCGCGAGACTCCTTGGCCTCATCCGCATTGTGAACTTCCAACGTGCGGGGAATGTACTGCACGTCGGTGACAAAATCCTGGGCCGTGAAAATCCTGGCCTCGACCCGTTCGTCGGTCTCGGGGTTCCGGACGGACAGGCTGCCGGGAATCCCCGGGATGTTCTCGGGATCTTCCGTATCGCCCTTATAGGTGCGGAAAACCTCGATCGTCATTTCCATCGGGATTCCCTGGGGAAATTGTTCCTCGGGGAACTTGTCTTCGGTTACCCCCTCGAAAGTCCAGATGGCGGTGGCCAGCGTTCCCCCTTCAATGAAGCTGCGGTAGCCCCATTCATCGCCCACGTTGATTCCCTTCCGGACATCTTTGCCGTCGCGGCTCTTGAAACGAATCGACCCGTAGATCGGTACGCGGGCCACCAGCATCCCTTGAGGGGGGCCTAAAGTGTAAATGGTTTCCACGCATTTAGTGGCGAGAAGCTCCGGCGATTGGCCCGGCTCCGGATCGGTGAGCCGGATCGTGAAAACCTGGCCGGAATGCGAGTCGGCGATCTCCCAGCGTTTGGCACTTTCGAGCACCTTGATTTCCGTGCTGTTCGGATCGAGTTCCACGCCTTGCCCGTCAAACGCATCGAGCAACTCGGGAGAAGCCTCCTTGGCATTGAGCTCTTTGGCAAAACGCATTTCGAGAGAAAACTGCTTGTCGGCTCCCGACTTCCTGGCGGTCACGCCGTGCCAGTGTCCCTGCTCGGTACCCACCTGGACGTGTCCCTCGGCATCGGCCGTAACGGGGTGCCAGTGATGGCGGACCTTGCTGGTGTGCCCCTCGCGCGGCGACGCGGCGTCGCCGGTCTTCTTGACCGCGTGCAAATCGGCCTCGGTCAACTCGTGGGTGTGCGAGAGGCCGCGGACCACGAACACGTAGCTGATCGATCCCATGATTGCCAGCAGAATCGTTCCCACTGCGGCAAAACCGCAGATCCGTCCCAGCACGATCTCGCACGAATGGACCGGCTTCGTCACGACGGTGTAGATTGTCTTCCGCTTGATGTCGTCCGGCAGACTCAGCGAGCTGAGGAACAACGCCAGCAGCAGCATTAAATACGTCGTTGCGGTCAGCACGAAACTCAGATACAGCCGCGCCGGTTGGGAGCTGCCCGGGTCGAGAAACCATCCGGCGAAGAGCAGAAGGACGACGAACACCGCGAAGACCACCACGACGCGGCGGCGAAGCGATTCGCGAACGGCCAGCCAACCGAGCGCCAAGATCCGCCGCGGCGAAACCCGCGCCAGATCGGCCGTCCCGTTAACCAGCTCCCGACAAACACGCTTCAACCCCCGGATCGGACCGTAACGCAAAGCAAGGAAAAGCCACCGCCCCAAAAAACCGGCAATGCTCAATCCCACAACCATCAACAGCCACAGGTACGCAGCCCCTTGATACCATGACATCCCCAAAAGCCACGCGAGAAACCCCCAACCGAAGCCGGGCCAACCCGGATAAAAAAGCCAACCCGCCAACAACAGGCCAGGCAGGGAAACCAATAGAGCGAGCGCCGTAAGCACCAGCCAATCGGTTGCCTTCGTGCCGGTCAGCGGGCGTTCTCGCGATGCGGCAATCTGGCGGCAGATCAGTACGACTGCAACGACCGCCGCAACAACAACCATCAACGGCAGCCAGCGGAATAAGGCGCCCTGCTCCCATCCGGAGCCCAGCAGCCAATCGGAAAAAGACCGTTCTTCAGCGTGTTCGAGAACCATGGTTATTCCTGCCGGCTGCGCTACGATCCTTGCGTTTCCCGGACCCCGCGTACGCGGCGTCCGGGATGGGCCTCGCTTTCATGGATAATCTTCAGGAAAAGATCTTCGAGTGTCGCAGTCGGGTTGCCCATCGACAGGGTTTCCGCCTCGTGCTTCTTGATGATCTCGCGAATTTCCTCTTGAGCCTCCTTACTGAGCCCGGATGCGCGAACCTCGGTTACGTCGCGGACCTTCAGCAGGTTGTCCACTCGCCCCAATTCCTTCAACTCGCCCTGGTAGAGGATGGCAATGCGGTCGCACACGTCTTGCACGTCGGCCAGCAGGTGGCTGCACATCAGCACCGTCTTGCCTTCGTCGCGGAGCTTGAGAATAAGGTCCTTCATTTCCCGGGTGCCGATCGGGTCGAGGCCCGTGGTGGGTTCATCCAACAAAATCAGTTCGGGGTCGTTGATCAGCGCTTGGGCGAGACCGATACGCCGGACCATCCCCTTGGAATACTCCTTCAACTTCCGTTTTCGGGCCCAGCTAAGCCCGACCAGATCGATCAAGTCGAAAACCCGCTGGCGCCGTTTCTGCCGGGGGATGTCGAACAGGCGTCCGTAGAAGTCGAGCGTCTCCTCCGCATTGAGAAACCGGTAAAGGTACGATTCCTCCGGCAGGTAGCCGATCCGCTCGTTCTTGGTCACGTCGGTAGCGTCCCGATCGAAAACCAACGCCTGGCCGCTGGTAGGAAACAACAGCCCCAACAGCAACTTGATCGTGGTGGTCTTTCCGGAGCCGTTGGGCCCCAATAACCCAAAAACCTCTCCTTGGTGGACTTCCAGGTCCAGGGCCTTCAGGGCCTGGACCTTCTTCCGGCCCCAGAAATCCCGATAGACCTTGGTGAGATTCCGGGTCTCAACGACGACTTTTGATGGTTCCATGGATTGCCTCTGGAGGCGATGGGATGAGAACTCGGTGAGTAAGGTGATTCTCCCGTGATTTCACCGCCAACGGCGCCGCAAAACGGTCTTTTCGAGGGGATATCTTACCCGACGGCCGGGATTCCCGTTTCTCCCCTACGGTCGTGCTAGCGTCAATGTTCGACGATCGCGGCCCGACAGCGAAAATTCCACTATAAGTCGGACAATCGAGCCTTTCAAGGTGCTCGGGGCTAGAAACCACACGATCGACTGGTCTTCACTCCCCCCTCCCCCAAAATAGAGCACCAGCGGCGTGAGAAGGAATCACAAATTTCGCGGCTATCTCCGTTGCGGCAGACGGGAGTTGGACGGGGGGCGGGACGTGCCTCGGGAAGAACTTGACGACGGGCGGCGGGAACTCGAACTCGGACGGGGTTGCGTACTGGAGGGCCTTGACGGGGCGGTCGGGCGTTGTGTCGAGGGTCGCGATGGCGTGACGGCCCGCACCGCGGGCGTCGTCTTGCCGAACTGCACCGAATCGCCGAGCATGGCCGAGAGGGCCTGCTGAACCGCGTCGGGGCTCGCCTTGTGAAGCGTCACCACGCGGGTGGACTGGCCCGATTCCATGGCCGCCTGGTCGAGCTGTTCGACGAGCATTTTGACTTCCTCGAAGAGTTGCTCGGGGGCGGCGACGATCAGCGAATTGGTCCGCTCGTCGACGCTGACGGTCATTTTCATGAACTCTTGGGCGGAGGTGCGCGACGAGCCGCCGGAGCTTCCCCGCCGGCCGCCGCGGAGCATCTGCATAAATTCCTGCGGTGTGGGGCGCCGGGCAGACGCGCCGCTGGCACCGGAGACCATCCGTTCGCGGTACACCTGCTTGAGGATGTCGGCTATCTCCGACGCCTGCGTGTTGTAGCAGCGGATCACCCGGGCCTTCATCTGGACGAGCACGTCCTCAGGGCTTTCCTTCTGGTCGAGAATTTTCAACAGTTCCTCGATGGTGCTCAGATCGGTCGGGTTTGCCTGAACGATCAAGGCGTTGAGCCGGTCGTCGGGCGTGATCTGGATGGATCCGCTCGGAGCGATGGTTCCGCCGTCGCCCATTCCGAGCAGGGTGCCGAGGATTCCGCCGGAATCGCCCATGGCCGCGCCGGCCAGCCCGCCGAGCAAGCCGCCGCCTCCGCCTCCGCCGGAGGAGGACTGGGTGGTGATGGTGCCGCCGCCGAAGATGGCGTCGAGGGTTTCGGCCACTACTTGGGCCTTGGCGTGCTTGAGATAGAAGATTGTGATTTCAGAAGACCCGGCCATCGCCGAACTGGCCAGCGCGGTCAGGAGGTCTTCGAAATCGTCGAGGGCATCAGTGTCTTCGGAGGCGATCATGACGCCGCCGGGCCCGACGGCGACGATAATCGGCGCCGGTTCGGCGGATACCGGTTTCTCCGCCGCCGTTTGCGGTTTCACATCGTCTGTTTCTTCAGCCGTTTGCGGTTTCGCATCGTCCTTTTCTTCTGCTGACTGCGGCTTCGCACCGTCCGCTTCTTCGGCGGTTTCCTCCTTGGTCTCGACGTGCTGTGCGGCAAAGAGGAAGCGAGGTCTGTGCGGGAGCCCCGCCGAGTTTTCACGCGAGGGCGGTTCGACCGCCGGCGGTGTTTTCGGTTGGCTTGCACCGGGCGGCGCAGGCAAAGGGAAACCCGGAGGTAAGGAAAAACCGGGACCCGAAGGGGCGGATGAAGGCCCCGGAAGCTCCGGCTTCCGCTGTACTCCACCCGAACTGCCCGGCAGAACCGCCGGAATCGATGCCGAGGGCGTCACGATGCGAATCCGGTTCTTGTGCATCGTCGGCCAGATTTCCTCCATCCGCTCGAGTGCGGAATGGGCGGATCTGCCCGTAAGCGGCAACATCCGAACGTTCCCGCGGCCGCCACCGGCCATCTCGTCTGTCTCGGTCTCGCCCATCTTGTTCAAAAGGGAGCGGATCTGCTCGATCTGCGATTCGGTGCCGCGGACCAGGAGTTGCCGGGTGGTGGGATCGGCGTCTACCTTCGGGGCGTTCTTGGCGCTTTCCTCCTCGGTCCCGCCGAAGAGCTTGTTGATCGACAGCACCGCGAGTTGCGGATCGACGACGCGGAGGTGAATAACCTCGATCAGCCGGGCGTCTCGCTGCATCTGGTCGAGCGTTGCCTTGATCGTCGCGTGCTGTGAAGGCCGCGCCAAGGCGACCAGGTTGCCCGTCTTCTCGTCGATTGCCAAACGGACATCGGGCTGCCCGGCCATGAGCGTTTGCATCACGGCCAGCACCGACTGTGGATCGGCCGTGGTGACGCTGTAGACTTCCAGTTGCGGGACCTCTTGGACGGTCATCTCCATGTCGCCCGGGGCGGCAACGTCGACGGCCTTGATGATCTCGTCCACCTTGATCAGCATGTCCGGCTTGCCGGTGACCAGCAGCCGGCTGCCGAACGGGTCCATGGCGAAGCGGATCGAGCCGTCGGACGAGACGTTCTTGTCCTCGGGGATGTCGAGAAGCTGTCGCATGACCGCCGTGACGTCGGCGGGCAGGGCGTATTTCAATTCATAAGACTGGAGCTGCCCGCCGGCCAGTCCTTGCGGGTCTTCCACCCGTTGAATGACCGACCGGATCGCGCGGAGCCGCCCGGCCGTTTCGGTGACCAGTATCTGCCGCGACTTGGGCAAGGAGACGACGGTCCCCTGCGGCCCGATCAGCTTGTTGATTTCGGTCTCGGCCTCTTCCGAACTGAGCTTGTTGAGCGAGAACAGCACGCTGACCAGCTCGAACTCGCCCTTCTTGTCGAGATCCTCCATCGGGATCGTGGAAACCAGGTTCGGCGGGATTCCGTCTTCGAGATTGATCAGCATCAGCATCCGGCCGCGGCGGACCAGTGTGTAGCCCTTGGTCAGCAAGACGCTGTTCAAAAGGTCGATCGCTTCTGCCGGGGTGTATTCGCGGGTGTCCGAATAGTTGAACGTGCCCTGCGGCGGAGCGTCGAGCACCAGCGACAGGTCGGCCTGCTGGGCAAACCAATCGAGGACGTCTTTCCACGGCTGGAAGCGGAAGTTGAAACGGAGCTTGACGTCTTTCTTCGCGACGGGTGCGTCATCTTCCGGTTCGGCAGCCGGCTCTTCCTCGGCCGCTTCTTCCTCGGCGGGCTCTTCCTCGGCCGGTTCTTCCTCGGCCGGTTCGTCGGGTAAGGATGCCGTTTTAGGTTCTATCAGTCCGGCCTCGAACGGATTCTCCACTTCGACGGGCGCCGCGGCCCCGGACGGCTTCTCCGCTTTGGCAGGGGTTGCACTATCCACCGGTTTTTCTGCCGTGTCGGCCGCCGCCACCTCGATCGGCTTCTCCGCTTCGGGAGTTGCGGCGGTCGTGAGCCCTTCCCAGGCGGTTTGTTGTTCCTTGGTGAGCAATGCGGCGAGTTCGCGTTCGGCGGCGGCTCGAACGATGTGAGCGGTTTTCTTGCCGCCCTCAGCGAGCTTCTCGGCACGATGGCGAAGGATTTCGGCGACTTTCGTCTTCTGCTCGTCGGTGAGCTTCAGTTGGCCGGCGATCTTGGGCTCCGCGAGTGCGGCCAGCCCGGTTCGCCCAAAGTGAATCCGCTCGAGCAAGACCCGCTGCTTCGGATCCAGGACGGCGAGCCCTTTGGATTCCGATTGGCGACGGAATGGGGTCAGCCGCTCCGCACGCTCGGCCGCCGAAAGGTCCTTCAACCGGATCGCCAGCTCCAACGCCTCTTGTTCCCTGGCCTCGATCAATTTGAGCAACTTCTCTTTTTGACCGGGGGTCAGTTCCAATTGCCCGGCCACGTCGTCCTCGATTGCCACGGCCAGCATCCCCACAAAGTCGGCCTCGGCCGCCGCCAAAGACCCGCTGAGCCCAAACAGCGCAACCGAACCTATGACAACTAGCGAACGAATTGGGAAGAGCATCTTCAAGAGACGGGCTCCGGTCAACGTGGGGGGCCGCTGCCCCGTAAAATCCCTCTATACTATGGTACTTGGAAGCGGCAAATCCTGCCAGTAGAAACCATAATCGGCGGCCGTTGGACGGCAATTCCACCTATACGGGGGGGCATCTTGCGGCGGCTGGAACTTCCGCGGTTCCCGTACGTGCGTCTACACTTCATCATGCGAGTTCTACGAGCTAATGTCTGGGGCGTTTTCCTTGACGGGATGTTCATTGCGAGTATATTGAATCTTGGCTCTCCATCCAGAGCGGGATGTTCCTTTCCCCCCGGATGAGGTTTTTGGACAGCTTGACATTTAGACGGAATTCTAAGGGATAGAATCCGGATTAGTTCTCTTTGGGCGTTGCCCTACCCGCCGACGGCAATCGGTTCGAGGGTCTTCTGGCGGCTGGCGGTCTGGCTTTTGCGAAACAGGGGCCGGGCTGCGGACGGGGAAGAGCATTTTGACGTGGCGTGAAATGTCAACTTCCACAGGAGGGCCCTGCCATGCGTCGGCGATTTCTCGAAGCGATCAGCCAAATCTTGTCTCACTCTTTCACTTCTCGGGCCACCCATCGGCCCACCACCCAACGTCGGCGACTGCTCTGTGAGCCGCTGGAGGATCGGCGAATGCTGGCGATTCTGACGCCTGCCGAAGACGTTGCCAATGTGCCCTTTTGGGATGCCGAAAGGGGGACCATCCACATTACTACGGACGAGATGCTCAATTACTTCGGCGGACCACAATTCGACGGTAGCAGTGCCACGATACAGCGCGACACCACTATTCTTCGCTCGGGCAACGCGTCGTATCGAATCGATACGACCGTCCCGATCCCAATTGGCGGGTCCGACTATTTCGGGACGTCCCTGACCAGTCCAAATCCAAGCTATGATGACACCCGAGACATTACGCGGTTTGAGAAGTTCGTCTTCAATATCCGAAACGACACCGGTTCGCCGTTCGATTTGACGGTCGAGATCAAGGATTATCGCAATGACACCGGCCACCAAATGGAGTATGACGTGCCATCCATTCCAGCAACGGGGGATTGGATAGAGGTTTCGATTACTTTGAACGCCCCGTCGCGGGTGATTGGCTTGGCCCCCTTCCCCGACTTGACCCGGGCGAAGGCAATCACCTTCAAGATCTATGCAACTCAAGGGTCGTCTGTGAATGGCTCGATCTATCTTGATGATGCGACTTTCGTCGAACCCGGTGGACCGGTTGACCCCCAAACTGCACCGATTGACACCATACTCGACCAACTGACCGAACGGATGTTCGAAGGACTATGGGGGGCACGAGATCGTACGACCGGCCTCTTGCCCGAATGGTCCGCTTGGGCCGATGTCATGGCCCTAAACACAACCGCCGGTCTCGTGAAGGTTCTGCCCACCGCAATCAGTCAAGCATGGATTACCCAAGCAGACGCGGACGGATGCGTATCGAATCTTGTGACTTCTCTCGACACGATGCTGAATTCGGCGACCTACCTTCCCTTTCGATATCCCGATCGAAACACGCTCCTAGGAGCACAAGAATCGTCCGTCGATGCGGCCTACATGTATCTGGCACTCTATCAATACAAGATGCTCCCCGGTACGAACCCTACCCTTAGCGCCAACATAGACACCTTGCTGGCACGCTTCGACTTTTCGGCATTTAATACTAGTACACCGGGAAGCTGGAGCATGGGTTATACCGCTGGCGTCGGGTTTACCCTCCCGTACGACGGATATTCCGGGGAGATCTGGGCGATCTCTCTTGCTGCACACCTCAATGGGGATGTTGATATCACGGAAAACTATCATTCGGGCGACCGGATTATGCACACCGGGACCACGGGGTCTTTCGCTGTCCATCCTCTTCCCGAATGGCGTGCGCCGTTTATGCAATGGATCTTTCCGTTATTTGTGGATATAGAAAACCGCGGAGTTGATACGTACCCTGTTCCGGCACTTGCAGCAAACCCCTGTACGAATGCCGTCGCCTATCAAACGGAAGTCCATAAGGTGCTGGCTGACCTAGGGCGACCGACGTTCCTCCAACCTGATGCTGGCGATGACGGAACCGGCACGAATTACCGACAATTCAGTATTTTCGACGACGGTGGCGATCCGACACTCTTCATGCCGTGGTCCGGTCTGTTCTCTTTTCTGGCCGAGCCTTCGGTTGCCGACACGGCACTGCGTGCAAGGCTGAGCGAGGGCTGGCACTGCCCGTTCGGCCTCCCTGATTCGATGCATTGGACCACCGGCCAGCCGGAGCCGGACGACGTGACGGCCCGCAACGATTTGTGGAACACGGCCCTGGCAATGATGGCTGCGGACGTGTATCGATACGAAGGGAACCAGTTCTTCACTTCTCTGGCAGAGGTAAATAGTGCCCTTAACAAAGTATACACAGTGAAGATCATCGACGACGGGGACACCGACTTCAGCACGAGCGGGGACTGGTACCCCTATTCCGGTTTGGGGTTCGGGAACGACCTGCGGTACAGCTTTACGGGCGACGGATCGGACGTGGCTTCCTGGAATTTCATCGACTTAGACCCGGGGCAGTATGAAGTGGCGGCAACCTGGACCGAGCACACGAACCGGGCGAGCAACGCGCCTTACGAGGTCTACGACGGCGCAGCAAGCTTGGGAACGGTGCAGGTGAATCAGCGGGTGGCCCCGGACGACTTCAGCGACCAAGGGGCCGAATGGGAGACGCTCGGCGTCTTCACCATCAC
>Ga0180432_10009423_pt1 | contig 11921 bp, 8 predicted proteins | sample SS_ome_10_FD_132414 | JGI IMG/M metagenome (GOLD analysis project Ga0180432, IMG submission 132414) | Hypersaline lake sediment archaeal communities from the Salton Sea, California, USA - SS_1_MS_2 metaG | ecosystem: Environmental > Aquatic > Non-marine Saline and Alkaline > Hypersaline >...
GGCGCGCGAATCCTGGGGAGGGGGACCCCCCCCTCCCCAGACCCCACCCCCGCAGATCCCAGAGAGCCAGATTACAGAGTATCCAGAGGCCTGAGGTGGACGGGGGACGCCACAACCCGAAAACCGTAGCTCCTGAAGCGGTGGCCCGGATCGTACCTGTAGCGAAAGGCGCAGCGCACGTTCCGCTCATTATCGCCGAACGCGCCCCCCCGCAACACCCGGCGCTCATCCCCCGGCTCCCACTCGCTCGCCGTCCACTCCCAGACATTCCCGGCCGCGTCGGCGCAGCCGCACGGACTGTCCCCCCCTTCGACAAGCTCAGGGTGGAAATGTGGCGAATACTGCCCCACCGACGTGGTGGTGTCGATATCGTCCTCGCCCGAATTACACCGGGCAGGATCGAACCCATCGCCCCAGGGGTAAATCCGCCCGTCGATCCCCCGCGCCGCCTTCTCCCACTCCTCCTCGGCCGGCAGCCGGCCCCCGGCCCACTCCGCGTACGCCGCGGCGTCGTCCCAGCTGACCTGCACGACCGGGTGGTCCATCCGGTCCTCGATGCTGGTGCCGGGGCCCTCGGGGTGGCGCCAGTCAAAGCCATTGACAAAATCACTCGCCACGACGCTCCACCCACCCTCCTTCTCCGCCACCGTCACGTATCCCGTCGCCTCGACGAAGCGCGCGTATTCGGCATTCGTCACTGGCGTTCGGCCGATGAAGGAATCGTGGTCGAGGCAGATCACGCGGGTGCCGCCGCCCTCATACTCGTCTTCTCCACCCATAATGAACGGCCCCTTTGGCACCCAAACCATCCCCTCCGGCACGTCCACTCCCTCCGGTGGCGGCGGGGGCCAGTCCGCATCTGCCAGGAGCCCGTGCACGAAACCACGGATCTCCTCGTTGATCCGCATCTCCGGCGCGGTGGTGTCCAGTAGCCTGGGCGCCAGCCACTGGGCGACAAAGAACTCTTGAAAGCTCTTGTGAGCGAACTGGTAGTTGCCCTCGGCGTCGCGGTTGAGGAACGAGCACGTCCGGATGTCATGTGCAAAGTAGTCGACCTCGGTCTTTTTCTCTAGGTGGAAATGCTCCTGCACGCGCTCGGGCAGCCTGGAATAATGCAGGCTCAGCTCCTGGCGGCGATGCATCTCCAGCGCCAGTTCCTGCATGAACAGCCGCTTGTCATCCGCGCCCATAAACGTGCGCAGCGTGGCGAGGTCTCTTCCCAGCCACAGGTCGGTGTACGCCTCATACAGCCGCGCGGCGTTGATCGCGCGGCCAGGCACCATCTCCGGCAGGCTGCAGACGATCATGTCCAGGAGCACAGGGCGATGGGCCAGCTCGGGCAGGTTGTACGTCGCCTCGATCTGTTCCCAGTGGGCCTCCCACTCGTCGGGAAAGCGGGCCTGCAGCACGGCCCGGATATCGTCATCGTCAAAGGGCAACAGGTGCACGATCTCAAAGTTGGGCCGCTCCCGCAGGTCAATCAGGGGCCCTTCAGGCACGCCTTCGACCCGCGGGCGGCTCAAGGGTTCGGGCAACGGCTCGTACTCGCGGGAGAGCAGGTCCCAGGCCTCGTGGCTGCTGCGAAAGTAGGGCGTGCGGCACGTGAGCAGCACTTTGCTGCCCGGCATCACGGCCTTGGCCAATTCCTCAAAGTTGTCCACCGTCGTATGATAGTCGACCTTTTGCGCCATCTCGTCAAAGCCATCGAACAGCAGCACGAGCTTGCCATCGGCGTTGAAGCGGGAAAAGGCCTCGTAGGGAGCCTGGATGCCGTAGCGGTTGACGAGAAAGTCGGTCACCAACTGCTCCAGGTTCATCGCCTTGGCATAGTCGCGCAGCGAGATCAGGATCGGGATGCGGTTGTGGTCAGGATCGGCCAACCACCGCCGGCCCAGCCTGGCCGCGTATTGCTGGCAGAACGACGTCTTGCCGGTACCATAGTCACCGAGCACAGAGATGTGGTTGCGCCCGTCTTCATCCAGCCAGGTGTCGAGATAGTCGTCCATCGGCTTGTGCTCGCTGCGCCCGACGACGCGGCCATCGGTGCCGCGCTCCAGCTTGATGCAGCCCAGGTCCACATAGTAGGTGCTGAGCTCGCTCTGCTCATAGTCACCCACCAGGCGGCGGACGTGGGGCTCAAAGTCGATCAGCTCGCGGTAGAACTGGCTCAACGTCACCGCCCGCACCGCATCCAGCGCCCGTGCCTTCTCCTGCGCCGCGGGTGAGACGCGCACCTGCGAGATGAGCACCGTGGTGGGGATACCCGTCGCCCTGAGCACCCGGGCGGCCCCCTCCACATCGGCGGCGGTGACCTCGCCTTCCTTGCAGCCCACGAGCATGCGCTGGGCAAAGGGACCGCTCCCCCGGCACACCACGCTCACCCGGCGCGCGTCAGTCTGTTCCCGTCTCTGGCAGTCAAAGCCCATCACCTCGAGGAGGCCCTCGACCGTGACGGCGAGGGCACCGACGGGTGTAGGTTCAGGTTGGGGTTCGGAGGGAAAGTACCGGGTGCGGACGTCGGGGTGGGCATCGAGCAGGCGGGTGAGGTTGGCGGGGGACCAGATGAGGGCGACATAGTCGCCTTTTTCAGTGACCGCTTGGAACTTTTCCTGAAGGTCGTGGGTAGGCAGCGTGCTGGCAATCAGGAGGTAACGGCGCGCCTTGGCCTGGTCCATAGCCTCGCGGTAGTTGGAGACCTCGGAGAAGGGAACAGCCTTTCCGCCCTTGGCCCAGTGCTTGCATTGGACGACCCACCTGCGCTGCTCGGCAAGGCCCATGGTATCCCTGACGGCTTCGCTGACGATGAGGTCCGTGCCACCGTCCTGGCCGCGGGCGGGAGCCTGAACGATGGTGAACCCCATCGCGCGCAAGAGATCCTCGCAGAAAAGCTCAAACTCTTCGCCGGATTCAATCTGTGTAAAGTCGATGGGCATCAGTGCGCCTCCTACTTGGCAAGTATAGTCCAAGAGCCACGCTCGCACAAATGCGGCTGTCCGCCGGGATGCGTTTCATATTGGGGGCAAATCTTCCCGAAAGCTGGGACAGGGGTCCACGATGCCAGAGATGCCACCAAGAAGCGCCTCAATGCCTGTCAGCCAGCCCAGTTGAGCTTTCGGGAAGATGGCTCGCCCCAAGAGTGAAATACACCCTGCCCGCCGGCGACGGTCGCCGCGCGCGGCACGTTGACTAATGGCACAACTTGGCATATACTGGCACCTGATCTTCCCGAAAGCGGGCAGGCGAATCGGGCCCCCAAAGGGTCATCCCCCACCATCGAACTGGCCTTCAGGCACTCTGCCAGCTTTCAAAAAGATCGACAGAAACATTCGACGAACTCACGAAAGGGAAAGATATGTCCTTCGGCAACACGTACGCCAGGATCGAGCGCCTGGGACTGGGCTGTGCAATCATCTGCCTGCTCGCGATCCCCCTCTCGGGCTGCGGTACAGACGTCCCCACCCCCGAACCGGCGACGATCACGTTCGCCCATCCCGTCGTCGACACAGAGTACTATGAACCATTGCTGCAAGAGTTCAACGAGAGCCATCCCACCATCACCGTCGAATCGAACCCCCAGCCATGGGACGGTATGGACAACCTCGATGCCGAGGACGCCGACGTGGTCGTAGCCAGCGTGTTTGTCCTGATGCAGATGTGGGCCCAGGGCTACATCCTGAGCGTGGACCCGTTCATCGAGCAAGGCGGATCGCTCGATACGTCCGACTTTTACCCCGGGACAATGGAACTGCTCAGCAGCGAGGGCAAGACGTGGGCCATCCCGGCCGGCGTCGACTTGAACGTGATGTACTATAACAAGGACCTGTTCGATCAACACAGCCTCCCGTATCCTGAACCCCCCTGGACGTGGGACGACTGCCTGAACTATGCGCTCGCCATCAGCGACCCCGATGCCGGTATCTATGGCTATGCAACCACTCTGGGCTACCCGGACGCCCTGTTGTTCATCCACCAATACGGGGGGCAAATCGTCGACGACATGGAGGATCCCGACCATACGACCTTTGACGCCCCGTTGACCATCGAGGCGCTGGAATGGTACGCCAGGCTGTTTCACGAATACGAGGTCGCGCCCACGCTCTCGCAGGCGCGCAAGACCTTTCAGGGTGGCCAATACGCCATCTACAATGGCATCCGCCAAGGCAGCATAGGCCTTTGGATCCTGACCCTCTCCGAGCGGGACGGACTCACGTGGCAGGTGGAATGGTTCGTGAACTGGGGAATGGCGCCCCTGCCCAGCGGCGCACAAGCGGTCACGGATGCCTGGGTGGAGGGATACGCCATCTCCTCCGAAACCCCCCATACCAACGCGTGCTGGGAGTGGATCCTGTTCCTCAGCGACCAGATGCCCCAGCGCCTGATGCCGCCGCGCCGGTCGCTGGCCGAGTCCAAGACGTACGAACAGCTCGTGGGCAAAGATGTCGCCGCCGCCGCTCGGGCGTCCATGGAGAACGCGGTGCTGATCTCGCCCGATGCGTGGGCCGAGTTCGAACCCGCCATGCAGATCTTCCAGGATGCCGTCGGCGCAATTGTCGAGGGCAACGCCACCCCCGGGGAGGCGATGGATCAAGCCCAGCAACGGGCCGAGGCGATGAACCCGTGATCGCCAGCCTGCCGCAGAGACAGGGAGAGCCGGGGCTATCGCGCCCCGGCCCTCGCGAAAGGGCGGAGAAAGAAGGGAGCGATTATGAGCGAACTGGTTGAACTCTGGGAAAAGCCCTCCACGGCCAAGACCATGATCGCCGGCTGGCACCAATGGGCGGACGCCGGTTCCGTCTCCTCGGGTCTGCCTCAGTATCTCATCGACCGCACCAATGCCAGGCACATCGGAAGCATCCAGCCCGACAGCTTTTACCTGTTCCAGATCCCGGGAGCGCACCATTTCTTGAGGCCGGCCGTCAAGCTCCGTGGGGGGTACAGGCAGGCGCTGGCACGTCGAAAGAACGAGTTCTTTTACGCCGGCGACGAGCGGCGAGGTTTTCTGGTCTTTCTCGGCGAGGAGCCGCACCTGAACGAAGAGCGATATGCTGAGGCATTCCTCGATGCCGTGCAAGACCTGGGCGTCAAACGGATAGCGGCCGTCGCAGGGGTGTACGGCCAGGTGCCGTACGACAGGGACAGGGACGTCTCGTGCGTGTACAGCCTGCCGGAGATGAAGGACGATCTTGAGAAGTACTCGCTCAGGTTCTCAAACTATGAGGGGGGAGCCACGATCAGCACGTATCTGGCTGACAGGGCAGAGCCGCGCGGCATAGAGTTCTTTGCATTCTACGCGCTCGTGCCGGCGTACAGCTTCTCCACCAGCGCCATGGCCACCCATCAGATGGCGATGGACGAGGATTTCAAGGCCTGGCACGACCTGATGAAGAGGCTCAATCGCATGTTCGACCTGGGGCTGGATCTCTCGGACCTGGATAGGCAGGGCAGGGAACTCGTCGACACGTGGACCTCCCAGATCGATGACCTGGCGCAGACCATGCCGCAGCTCGGGGTGAGAGACTATATGGAGCAGGTGAACGCCGAGTTTGCAGAAGAATCCCCCGACCAGCTCAGCGACGCCTGGGAGGAGGCGCTGAGAGATCTATTCGAAGACGATCAGGATCTGTGACGTCGCCCGGTACATGAGCCCACGCCATCGACCCACCGTCACCGGACAGTGGGTCCTTCTGTGTAGCTACTCAGCCCCGTCATTTCGAGTGGAGCGCAGCGGAATCGAGAAATCTTTTGTTTGGATCTGGAGCGCCGACCTTTCGGCATACGTCCCCCGGATCCGAACAAAATTTCTAATTTCATGTCATGTTTCGGCATAAATATGACACGTTCTGACACGTATTGATGCTATAATGGCCATGTTGGCCGCAGGTCTGGCGCTAGGCCAGCCTCCTCTCTCACATCACTCGGAAAGGCACAGAACCAAGAATGTTTCACGACGAGATCGTCATCCGCGGGGCCAAGGAACACAACCTGAAGAACGTCGACGTCAAAATCCCGCGCTTCAAGCTGGTGGTGGTCACCGGCGTCTCCGGCAGCGGCAAGTCATCGCTGGCGTTCGACACGCTCTACGCCGAGGGCCAGCGCCGCTACGTTGAATCGCTCTCGGCCTACGCCCGGCAGTTCATCGGCCAGATGGAAAAACCAAAGGTCGATTTCATCGGCGGCCTCAGCCCGGCAATCGCGATCGAGCAAAAGGCAGTCAGCAAGAACCCCCGCTCGACGGTCGCGACGGTGACCGAGATCTATGACTACCTGCGGGTGCTCTTTGCCCGCATCGGCACCCCCCATTGCCCGCAGTGTGGGCGGGAGGTGCGAGCCCAGTCGGCGCAGCAAATCGTCGAACAGGTGAGCACGCTACCGGCGAGCACGCGCTTCCAGGTGTTGGCCCCCGTGGCCCGCAATCGCAAGGGCACCTTCCAGGACTCCCTTGCCCAGGCGCGCGCCGATGGCTTTTCCCGGGTGCGGGTGGACGGCGAGATTCGGGAGCTGGACGAAGAGATCGAGCTGGATAGGAAAAAGAAGCACAACATTGAGTTGATCGTAGATCGACTGGTTGTGCCGGAAGGAGTAAATGAAGTAAGTGAAGTAAATGAGGAAGGAGTAAATGAGGGAGAAGGCAAGACCTCCCTGCATACCTCATCTACTCGTTCCTCATTTACTCCTTCCCCATCTACTCATCCCTCATCTACTCCGTCCTCATCTCCTCCTTCCTCCTTCATCACCCGCCTGACCGACTCGGTCGAGACCGCGCTGCGGGTGAGCGATGGGTTGATCATCATCGACCGGGGCAACGGCGACGAGTGGCTCCTCTCGGAGCAGAACGCGTGTCCGGTGTGCGGGCTCAGCTTTCCCGAGCTGACACCGTCAATGTTCAGCTTTAACTCGCCCATGGGCATGTGCCCAGAGTGCAATGGCCTGGGCACCAAAATCGAGTTCGACCGACACCGCTTTGTCAATCCAGACAAGAGCCTGCACGAAGGGGGCGTGCGCACCTGGGGCGAGCTGCGCAAGAAGAAATCCAGCGGCACGTACCAGGTCGCCCGCAGCATCGTGGAACGCTTCGGCCACGACCTGGACACCCCGTGGCGCGAGCTCTCCAAGGAGTGTCAGCACGCCATCCTGTACGGCGGCGTCCAGGTGAAATGGCAGTCGGAAAGCAGCCGCGCCTCGTGGCAGGGAGAATGGCAGTTCGAGGGGACGGTCAACGAGACCCGCCGCCGCTACAGGCAGACCAAGTCCGAGGGGATGCGCCGCTGGTACACCAACTTTATGAGCCAGCAGACCTGCCCTGCCTGCGGCGGCCGGCGACTGCGTCCCGAAAGCGCAGCCGTCACCGTCGGCGGGCAGACGATCGACGCGGTGACGGCGCTGAGCATCGGGGAGACGCTCGAGTGGGTCGAGGCACTGTGGCCGCAGATGTCGGCCGAGCAGATAGAGATCGCCGAAGAAGTCCTGAAAGAGATCCACGAGCGACTCCAGTTCCTGATGAACGTGGGGCTGCACTACCTGACGCTGGATCGGCCCGCCCCGACGCTTTCGGGTGGCGAGGGACAGCGCATCCGGCTGGCCAGCCAGATCGGGTGCGGGTTGGTGGGCGTGCTCTACGTGCTGGACGAGCCGAGCATCGGGCTGCACGCCCGCGACAACCGCCGCCTGCTGGACACGCTGGAGCGGTTGCGGGACATGGGCAACACCGTCATCGTCGTCGAGCACGACGCGGAGACGATGCGCACCGCCGATTGGATCATCGACCTGGGGCCTGGGGCGGGTGTCAACGGGGGATGGGTCGTGGCTGCCGGGCCACCGCAGGCGATCCTGGCGGACCCCGACTCGCTGACCGGACGCTACCTGCGCGGCGAGATGGAGGTGACGTCTCCCAATGGCCAGCGACGGCCGACGAACGGCAAATGGCTCACGCTCGTCGGCGCGCGGCAGAACAACCTCAAGGACCTGACGGCCAAGTTCCCGCTGGGGCTGTTCACCTGCGTCACCGGGGTCTCGGGCAGCGGCAAGTCGTCGCTGGTGGCGCAGACGCTGCACCCGGCGCTGGCCCGCGTGCTGCACCGCGCGACGCGGAAAGCGGGCGAGCACGACCACGTCGAGGGGCTGGAGCACGTGGACAAGGTCATCAACATCACCCAGGACCCCATCGGGCGCACGCCTCGCTCCAACCCGGCGACCTACGTCCAGGTGATGGGGCTCATCCGCGAGCTGTTCGCCCAGACGCCCGAGGCCCGCGTGCGCGGCTACAAGCCCGGGCGATTCAGCTTTAACGTCAAGGGAGGCCGCTGTGAGGCGTGCAAGGGCCACGGCAAGAAAAAGATAGAGATGCACTTTTTACCCGACGTGTGGGTGACGTGCAACGTGTGCCGGGGAAAGCGATTCAACCGGGAGACGTTGCAGATTCGCTACAAGCGCAAGACCATCGCCGACGTGCTGGACATGGATGTGGACGAGGCACTCGAGTTCTTTGCCAACGTGCCCAAGGTCAAGCGCATCCTGCAGACGCTCGCCGACGTGGGGCTGGGTTACGTCAAGTTGGGCCAGAGCGCCACCACGCTCTCGGGCGGCGAGGCCCAGCGGGTCAAGCTGGCCAAGGAACTGGCCCGCGTCTCCACCGGCGACACGGTCTACATCCTCGACGAGCCCACCACCGGTCTGCACTTTGCCGACATCCAAAAGCTGCTGGACGTGCTCCATCGCCTGACCGACGCCGGCAACACCGTCATCGTCATCGAGCACAACCTGGACGTCATCAAGACGGCGGATTGGATCATCGACCTGGGGCCGGAGGGGGGCGACGCGGGCGGCTACGTCGTTGCAGAGGGGACGCCGGAGGAAGTGGCCCAGGTCGAGGGGAGTTACACAGGACAGTTCTTGAGACGCATCCTGTGAGAGCGTCGCATCCTGCGAAGGCGCATTGAGCATTCGCGAGAGGACAACCCTCGCAAGGTCAGCAAAGCACCAGGAGGTGAGAATCGATGATAGCGCCACGGTTGAACAGAGGAGATCGAATTGGCGTCGTCTCGCCCTCAATGCCCGCGGCTCGTGGAGAGCCCAAGTTCGAAAGCGGGGTTCGATTTCTCCGAGGTATGGGGTTCGACGTCGTCATCGGGAAACACGTCTACTCCCACACGCTCGGATATACGGCCTCCCCCCAGGAAAAGGCCGCGGACATCGACGATATGTTTGCAGATGAATCCATAGGAGCCATCATGTGTGCCCAGGGCGGCGACACCGCCAACGGGTGCCTCCCGTACGTGGAATGGGACACCATCAAGCGCAACCCAAAGATCCTGCTCGGGATCAGCGACATCACCGTCCTCTTGAACGCCATCTACACCCGGACGGGCCTGGTGACCTTTCATGGCAACGACGTCATGTGGGGATTGGGCAGGGACCCCACCCCGTACGACGTTCAAGAGTTCCTGAGCAGGCTCGTCGACGCAGAGATCGGCGCGGTCAACGCCAACGGAACCCGGGAAACGGTCCGCGGCGGCGTTGCCGAGGGAACGCTGCTGGGCGGCAATCTCAAATGCCTGCTAAAGCTGGCGGGGACGCCCTACTTTCCCGACCTTTCCGGGTCAATCCTGTTCCTGGAGGCGCTGAACATAACGCCCCCGGCGTGTGACTATATGTTCAACCAGCTCAGGCAGATCGGGGTATTTGAGCACGTGCGCGGCGTCGTCGTCGGATACATCGACGGGCTGCAGAACGATCCGGATGCGTCCATCCAGATGGAGGACGTCCTGCTGAACGTCACGGGCGAGTATGACTTCCCAATCCTCAAGGTCAACGACTTTGGCCACAACTGCCCCAACACGGTCCTGCCGGTGGGAGCAAAGGTCAGAGTCGATGCCGATCGACAGGAATTGGAGATCTTGGGGCAATGTGTGAGGTAGCCATGTCGGACTTTATGGAACGACTCAATGAATTCATCGTTCGCGCCAAGGCACACACCTACGTCGGTGGAGGCGCAAAGAGCCCCCCGTGCAGACCGGGGTCGCACGACCTCCAGTTCCACGACGGGCCGTTCTCCTATCTGGACAGCTACTTTGGCGGTGCGGACTTTGTGGGGCAGGAGGTGGTCTACTCCGAAGGGGAGCCCGTATGGGCCATGAACTATTACGGGCGCATCCTCGAGCCGGCGATGATTACCCCAGCGGAGGCCGGGCAGATCATACAGGAGAGCCTATCGCACATGTACGAGGAAGGGCGCTTTCTAGGCGGCTTTGAGCACGCGACAGGAAACGGTACCTACGTCGATACCAGCGAGGGGGACGTCAGCTCGTTCCGCGGCAGCGAGTCGATTGTCCGCGGAGACGTCAGGGTGTACGAACTCGTCTACCATGGAGGCCTGCTAAGGCCTTGAGTAGGAACGTCACATATCTCACGACAGGAGGGGATCTGATGGACAGGATCATCGCTTACTGCGGGCTGGTATGCAGCGACTGCCCGGCCTACATCGCCACGCAGGCGAACGACCAGGAGGCACTGGAGCGGGTGGCGGCCCAATGGCGGGAGGAGTACAACGCGCCGCAGCTCACGGTGGAATCCGTGATCTGCGACGGCTGCCTGACCGAGGAGGGGCGCAAGTGCGGCCACTGTGCCGAATGCGAGATCCGCGCCTGCGGCGTGGCGCGGGGAGTCGCCAACTGCGCCCACTGTGCTGACTACGCCTGCGACAAACTGGAGGGCTTTTTCGGTTTCGTCCCCGACGCGCGGCGCGTGCTGGACGAGATTCGGTCAGCACCCTGACGGAGGAGCCTGACATGAGCGACCAGGTCAAGATCATCTCTGTCGATGCAGCGAACGTGGACGCCGGGGGAATGCCGGATGCTGGATCCAATTGAGTGGCTGCTCGAATCGAAAGAACCCTGGACCCGCTACCGCACGCTGGTGGATCTGCTCGACCGGGCAGAGGACGACCCAGAAGTGCAGGCCGCTCGTGCCGACATGCTGGCCCACCCAATGGTGCAGGAGCTGGTCGCTGAGGCCGTGGCGTGGCCCGGCTACCCCCTCAAGCGGCACAACGACGCCCGGCACCCCATCTACAAGTGGAGCGTGCTGGCCGACTTTGGCGTGCGAGCCGGCGATCCGGGCGTTGCGGCTGGCGTCGAGGCCGTGATGGCCCACCAGTCAGCACAAGGTCCGTTTCAGACCGTGGTAAACATCCCCCGCGCGTTCGGCGGGACCGACGAGGACGCGTGGGCGTGGATGGCGTGCGATGCGCCGACGCTGCTCTATGCCCTGCTCGGCCTGGGCCTGGGCGATGACGAGCGGGTACAGCGGGCTGTGGAGCACCTGGTCACGCAGGTCGATGAGAACGGCTGGAGATGCCTGGCCGCACCCGAGTTGCTCAAGTTCCGCGGCCCCGGGCGCAAGGACGACCCCTGCCCCATCGCCAACGTCCTCGCGTTAAAGGCGCTGGCCCAGGTACCAGAACTGCTGAACAGCCCGGCGGCGCGAACCGGCGCCGAGATGCTGCTCTGGCACTGGGAGCATCAAACCGAGCGCAAGATCTACCTGTTCGGCATCGGCACCGACTTTCGCAAGCAAAAGTACCCCTTTGTGTGGTACGACGTCCTCCACGTGGCGGACACGCTCAGCCGCTTCCCATTCGTGCACGCCGACCCGCGCTTCCGGGAGATGGTGGAGACGATCACCGCGCAGGCGGACGAAGAGGGACGCTACACCGCCAGCTCGATGTACCGGGCATGGAAGGGCTGGTCTTTTGCCGACAAGAAACACCCCTCACCGTGGCTGACGTTCCTCGCGCTCCGGATCACGGGGCGGATAGAACAGGGCGTGGCTCCCTAGCGTTCGTTAAGAAATAGCTTCCCGCGTTCAAAGCAAGCAAAAGTCATCCTGAGCCCGTCGAAGGAGACTTTTGCGGTCTGGGATCCACA
>Ga0180432_10009424_pt1 | contig 11920 bp, 8 predicted proteins | sample SS_ome_10_FD_132414 | JGI IMG/M metagenome (GOLD analysis project Ga0180432, IMG submission 132414) | Hypersaline lake sediment archaeal communities from the Salton Sea, California, USA - SS_1_MS_2 metaG | ecosystem: Environmental > Aquatic > Non-marine Saline and Alkaline > Hypersaline >...
TGATTGATCATGATACGTATGGGAGGTTTTATTTCTATGGTCTTGCATGGTAAAATTTATTGGAGCTTCCCAGTAAAGCTCAGTGCATATTCGCTGGATTATTATTTAGCAATCTCAAATTGTCAATAGTAATGAGTAGAGGTTCTTTATAGGTATTTAAACCTATTGGATATAGGAAATAGTCACAAAATATACTAACTCCCATCTGCAAATAAGTGTTGTTTCCTTCCGTTTAGGTAAAGCACCTGATTGAATTGAAGGCTTTAAATTGATAGGAACGAACTCTATCAAAAAGCTTTAAATCATTTGGAGAATTTATGGGATAAAAATTTTTATTTCAATGCTTTGGTCCGGTTATAACTACCCAAAGATCAAAACTATACGAGTATTGTCTTTCTCATTGAGCTTGTTCGTAAAGCACACCGAGAAGAGTTGGCACAAGATATAGTCACCTTTAAGTATTTAAATAATAGGAGGTAAAAATGAAACCTTATTTTGAAAAAATGACACCATTTGGAAAAGTTCTTTCAGATAGTCAAAAGGAAAGTGCACAGGAAAACGTAGCACAAATTATTGAAGTAGAAAAAGATGTTACCCAAGCTATTGAGGCCGTAAAGAATGCAGGTATTCCAGCAGAAAAAATCAAACAAAGAGGTCAAACCACAGTCTGGGAAAGAATAGAGCATCTTGTAGACCCTGGAACATGGTGCCCGCTCCATACACTGTATAATCCCCTGTTTAATGAGGAGGGTTCAACCGGTGTGATTGATGGGCTTGCCAAGATCAACGGTAAATGGGCCGTTGTTATCGGTTTTGACAACAAGGTAATGGCAGGTGCCTGGATTGCCGGACAGGCAGATAACCAACTCAGAGTCACGGACATGGCAAAAAGACTTCATGTTCCTCTTGTGTGGATTGTAAATTGCAGTGGCGTAAAACTCACAGAGCAGGAGGAGGTATATGCCAACCGAAGAGGAAATGGCACTACATTTTTCCGTCATGCGGAGCTTGAAAAGGTGGGTGTTCCAGTTTTAGCAGGTATTTACGGAACAAATCCAGCTGGCGGAGGATACCAAGGCATTAGTCCTACTATACTTCTAGCACATAAAGACGCTAACATCGCAGTGGGTGGTGGCGGTATTGTGGGTGGTATGAGCCCAAAAGGTTATTTCGATGAAGAAGGTGCTGAGCAACTTATTGAAGCTACACGCCATTTCAAGCAGGTGCCCCCAGGCAGCGTCCCTATACACCATAATGAGACAGGCTTTTTCAAAGAGGTCTATGATACCGAGTTTGAGGTCCTTGATGCCCTGAAAAAATATATGGATATGTGCCCAGCGTATGACCCTGATTTTTTCCGTGTTGCTAAACCGAAAGAACCTAAATTTCCAGGTGAAGATATCAACAGTATCGTAGCCTTTAATCAGAAGAGGAGTTATAACTTTAAAGAAATGCTAGCTCGTATTTTTGACAACAGCGAACATATGGAATTCAGGCCAGACTATGGTCCAGAAGTCTATACGGGGCTTGCAAAAATTGATGGTCTCCTGGTAGGCTTTATCGGTAATAATCAGGGATTTTTAGGTCAAAAATATCCTGAATATGCTCCCTACCCTGGCATTGGTGGGAAGCTCTATCGTCAAGGTTTGATAAAGATGAATGAATTCGTCACCCTCTGTGGTCGTGACAGAGTTCCTATTGTCTGGTTTCAGGATACTTCGGGAATAGATGTGGGGGATATTGCAGAGAAGGCGGAGTTGCTTGGCCTTGGGCAGTCTCTTATATACTCCATAGAGCAAACTGATGTCCCTCAAATCTGTATCGTTCTGAGAAAAGGTACAGCAGCTGCCCATTACATCATGGGGGGACCAACAGCCAATAATCATAATGCCTTTACTCTGGGAACACCAACAACAGAAATTTATGTCATGCACGGCGAGACAGCTTCTGCTGCCTCATTTTCAAGGAGATTAGTCAAGGAAAAGGATGCCGGACGTCCACTTCAGCCAGTCATTGACAAAATGAATGCCCTTGCACAGGAGTACTATGATAAGTCCAGACCTATCTATTGTGCCAATAGAGGCTATGTGGACGAAATTATCTCGTTTGCTGATATAAGAAAATATATCGTTGCCTTTGCAGGCTGCGCTTACCAAAATCCTATATCAATTTGCCCGCACCACCACATGATGATTCCAAGACTGATTAAGGGATAAAAAAAGGGTTAGCTTCCGATCCTGTGGAGTTAACCCTTCAATATCACAGGAAAAGCAAATACGAAACCTTAAGTATTTGGGGGCTATCCATGAAACGATATCAATTTGCTGCCAATAGCTGGGCCGAGGTAGACGAGATGAACAGAGAAAATACAATCATCCTTATCCCCCTCGGTTCAACAGAGCAGGAGGGAACCCATCTTCCTCTCGGGGTTGATACATATGTAGCAGAAGCTATAGCACAAGCGGTAGCCAAAGAGACAGGATCTCTTGTAGGCCCTGTTTTGCCTGTGGGATATTCAGAGTGGTTTTGTGAGTTTCCTGGAACAATATCATTAAAGTTAGAGACTCTCATGCAGGTATTAAGAGAATATATATCCAGCCTTATTCATCATGGTTTCAAAAAATACATTTTTATTAATAGCCATGGCGGCAACTCCTCTGCAGTGGATGTCATTTCCAGGGAACTTATAATGAGCCATGACATACACATTGCCATGGTGGAGATATGGAAGATCACCAACTCCCTCGCAAAAGACATCCCGATGCTAAAAGAGAATGTTTTCAAGCATGCGGGGGAGTTAATGACGTCGATAATGCTCTATCTTCATCCTGATCTGGTGAATATGAAAAGGGCAAAGGTTGAATATGTCAAATCGAACAAACCTCATTTTACGGTGAAATCAACTCTTGGCCTCTCTGAATTTAAAGGGATGGAAATGAATCTTTATGACAAGGCCAAAAGTTTGACAGAATCCGGAATTATGGGAGATCCCCTGTCCGCCACCGCTGAAAAAGGAAAAATTGCCGTTAATGCAATTACATCATACTTAATTGAGATGGTAACGAAATTTTAACATAACCGAATTGCCCTTCTTTTTTCGTCCTTACCCATTACTCCACTCTTTTTGAAAGATGCAATAGCTTGCATAAAAAACCGCTTAAAAAAATATTTTAAGTATTAATTGCAGCAATAAGGGCCTGTACTCATAGCGCTCATCAGCATTTTTAAAAACAATTTTCCCTGTCGGTTTTACATTTTCCTTGAGCTCATACAATAAAACAAAAATCCCTTGACAAAATCATACTATTCTTCGAAAGTTATCACTATCCTTTGATTGTATTACTTATTTTTTTGCGAGCTTTAAGGTAAAGGAGGTGAGATTTTTAATTATTAACCGTAAAAAGGTAGAAAGGAGAAATCAAATGAGAAAGAAAAGCAGGATTGTAATTCTTTTATTTGGGGTAGCAGCTCTTTTGATGGCAATAGGGTGTGCACAAACAAAATATGTTCCCAAAGGCAAAGTAGCGTGTCCAGCAACTATTACGTGGAATGTAGTTCCCCAGGCAGATATTACTTCATTTTCATGCGCTGTGGCAGAATTTAAGAAAAAACCGGCAGTTATATTTAAGGTAGGGGTAAAAAACGTTTCACAGGCAGCACAGCGCTTTAGAGTTCAGATTTTTCTCCTTGAAGAAGGAAAGGCTGTAGGCCATCTAGTCCCACGGAAAGGGAAACCACCGGTTCTTAAACCTGGTCAGGAAAAGGTGGTTACGTGTCCAGTAATAAAGGCTACCCAATTGCCGAAAAAACTGGAAGTAGTTATTAAAACTATATCGATTAGCTAATAACTATAAAGTAAAAGGAGGTATGCAATGAAAAACACCAAAACGATTATTTTGCTCATTTTGATCTTCTGTTTCACCTTTTTACTGATCGGAACCTCGGCACAGGCAAAAACAAAGTATATTTCAATTAGTACTGGCGGCACAGGAGGGGTGTACTACCCTTATGGTGGAGGCCTGGCAGAGATTATTACCAGATACGTGAAAGGTATCAAAGCGGTTGCAGAGGTAACAGGCGCCTCAGTTGAAAATGTTAAGCTGGCCCATAGGGGTGAAACTGTTATTGCTGAGGCTATGAATGATGTCGTGTATCAGGGCTATAATGGGATTGGCAAATTTAAAGGAAAACCCCAAAAAATCTTAGCAATGTTTCAGATGTATCCTCACCATTACCATGTGGTTGCGCTAAAAGGAAAAGGAATCAAGACTATCTATGATATAAAGGGGCATAAAGTTTCTGTGGGTGCACCTGGAAGCGGAACAGAGTTTAAGACTAACCTGGTCTTACAAGAGGCCTTAGGAATACCTTATTCAAGTTTTAAGGTATTTCGTCTTTCATTTACCGAAAATGCAAATGCCCTTAAAGACGGAACAATTGATGTAGGTATATGGGATGTAGCGGCACCTACGTCTTCAGTAATGGATTTGTCCATTACAAGGGATATCTATGTTATACCGTTTTCTGATGAGGACATAGCCAAAATTTGTAAAAAATTTCCCTTTTACTCTCCCTTTGAAATGCCAGCAGGCACCTATAAGGGGCAAGACAAGCCCGTTGCTAATCCATCAGTATGGAATACCGTAGCATGCACAGCCTCTCTGGATGAAGACTTGGTCTATAAACTTGTGAAAGGAGTCTTTGGACACACCGATTACCTGAAAAAGATCCATCCCTTTGCAAAATATACTACCCCTCAGAATGCTATTAAGCATTCTGTTATTCCGCTTCACCCAGGTGCAATCAGATATTATAGGGAGTTAGGATTGACAATTCCTAGCCGATTGTTACCAAAAAAATAATGCGATAGTATCCTATAAGAGGCCGTCATTTTTATGACGGCCTTTAGATTGTTAAAGAGCAAAAACCATATGCCACGGTGCCTAAAAATAGCAGTGCCCATTGTCCTTTTATTGTATTTTCTTTTTTCTCCACTTACAGCAAAAGCGATATATCCCCTTTTATTAGTAATTGAAAAAGGGAACGGCAAAGAGCTGATATCTATGCCATTAGAACCTGGAGAATGCTTTACTATACGATATATTCATTCTGTTGACATCTCACCAGTATATGAGGTGTTATATGCAGACAGGAAAGAGGGGATTATCATTAAAGAAACTTATTTCAAGATGTTCGGAGCAGGAATGGGACACTGGCCTGGTCGAGGCAGGATAGTCGAGAAAAATGGATGGATCTTTATTAAGGATATGAACATTACAATCGGGGAATTTTATCTAAGGATAGGGGCACCATCAGTTGATCATACCATTCTCATCAAAGGCCAGAAGATACATTTGAGTAGACTAATTCCAGGAAAGAGGATTCGCATCTATATAAAGCAGATGGGTAAATAAAAAAAATGCAGGACCAAGAGAATAAATCGAAAATAACAATTCAAGAGAGTAAAACTCGTCACCTGGTTGGCTTTTTTGCCTTTGTATTTACTACGGTAGCAGTCATCCTCTCTCTCTTTCAGCTTTATTCTGCTGGAATACAACCCCTCTCCGCAATATATCAGAGGTGCATTCATATCTCTCTTATCTTGACACTTGCATTTCTTCTATTCCCTGCAACAAAAAAGGCATCCAGGCAAAAACAGGATATCTATTTTTATATCGATCTGCTCCTGATTGGCCTGGTCTTTCTTGTTGCTGCCTATATCCTCTTTAATTATGGTGAGATTATTGAACGACAGGGAGATTGGACCACAATAGATGTTATACTTGGATTTGTGGCTACCTTTTTAGTGATAGAGGCCTGTCGCCGAACAATCGGTTTGGTCATGGTCATTATCTGTGTAACCTTTATTGTGTATGCCTACTTCGGCCCCTACATGCCAGAGTTTTTTTCACATAAGGGCTACAGCCTTGAGCGCATTTTTACCCTTTTATATCTTACGACCGAAGGTATTTATGGACTTCCCCTGGGTGTTGCCGCAACATTTGTCTTTATCTTTGTACTCTTTGGCTCTTTTTTGCAGAAAACAGGTGGTGGAGATTTCTTCATAAATCTTGCCTATGCTCTGACAGGGCGTATGACCGGTGGTCCAGCCAAGACTGCGGTATTAGCAAGTGGATTTATGGGATCTGTTTCCGGCAGTGCTATTGGAAATGTAGTTACTACCGGTTCTTTTACTATCCCCATGATGAAGAAGCTCGGATATAAGCCTCATATCGCAGGTGCGGTTGAGGCAGCCGCATCGACAGGTGGCCAGCTCATGCCTCCAATTATGGGCGCTGGGGCATTTCTCATGGCAGAATTCACCAATACATCATATCTATATATCATTAAGGTGGCACTTATCCCGGCTATAATGTATTACGTGACAGTACTGTTTTTTGTTCATTTTGAGGCAAAAAAGATGGGTTTTCTTGGGTTATCAGGAGATCAACTTCCCCACATTGGTGAAACAATAAAAAATGGTCTCCATTTTCTTATTCCTCTGGGTATACTGATCTATGTCCTCGTAAGAAATTTCAGCCCTATGATGGCTGGTTTTATTGCTGTTGTCGCTACTTTTTTAGCGGCCATGCTTAGAAAACGTTCAAGATTGAGTCTTCGAGATACCATAGAAGCCTTAGCATTGGGAGGGAGAAATGCTATAACCGTATCAGTAGCCTGTGCTGCAGCAGGTATTATAGTTGGCATGGTAAGCCTGACTGGCATGGGGCTTAAATTTTCGAGTATGGTGGTCTCAATCTCTGGTGGCGTCCCTTTAATCGCTATCGTCCTTATCGGCCTTGCCTCTCTTGTGTTGGGCATGGGATTACCGGTTACAGCATCGTATATTGTTCTTGTTATCTTGGCTGGACCAGCCCTAATCGAGATGGGAGTAGCAATGATAACTGCACACATGATAGTCTTCTGGTATAGTCAAGATGCCAATGTTACGCCACCTGTTGCCTTAGCATCTTTTGCAGGTGCAGGGGTTGCAGGCGCAAATCCCATGAGATGTGCCTTTTCTTCGTGGAAGATTGCAAAGGGCCTCTATATAATCCCTATCATCATGGCTTATCAGCCTCTTCTTTTGAATGGCCCTTTTTGGGAAGTTGTCAGAACCATAGTTTTTTCCACTCTAGGGCTTATCGCCTTTACCTCTTTTTTGGAGGCTTACCTCTTTCACCGCACAAATTGTATTGAGTGGATTTTTATGGGTGCTGCAACTTTTTTGCTCCTCCTTCCTTCTCTCTATACGGATTTTATAGGCTCAGCACTTTTTGTAACAGTACTTCTTACGCAGAAGCTTATCTGGAAAGAGGAGTGGAAGGGCTTGCTGGGATTACAATTGTCAAGGAAAGATATGGTGAATGCATTTCAAGAAAGGTAGAATGGTAATTGTTCCAAATTCCAGAGATTTGGATGTATTGTTTCTTTCTTTTCCTACTTATCTCCCTCCAACACGCCCCCATACATTGATCGAATTGCTTTTTTATCAAATTTTCCAACGCTTGTTCGAGGTATCTCATCAACAAATATAAATCTCTCTGGTATCCACCACTTTAATATCTTGCCCTCTTTCACATACTGTATCATATGCTCCTTTAATTCTGCCTCGGAAATTGTTTCTTTATATTCATCTTTAGGGACCAATAACACTGCTGGGCGTTCTCCCCACTTCTCGGATTGTGCTGCAAAAACGACAACCTCTTGAACCTTTGGATGCATGTTAATCAAATTTTCCAATGTGAGGGTCGAAATCCATTCCCCGCCGCTTTTAACCACATCCTTCGACCGGTCAATAATTAATACACTCTCTTCCTTGTCAATCACTGCCATATCCCCGCTGTGCATCCATCCATCTCTCCACAGTTCTTTTGATTTCTCAGAATCCCTGTAGTAGCCCATTGTGAGCCATGGAGCCCTAAGTACAACCTCGCCAACAGCCTTTCCATCTCGTGCAACATCGTTGCCTTGTTCATCTATGACCCTCTGCTCCACAAACGGAGGAGCAATGCCTGTTCCGCTGAGAAATTCTATTTTTTTATCCTCTGGCCAATCAAACATGTGAGGCTTTAGATACTGGAGGCCAACTTTTGGATATGCTTCGGTCATTCCCCATCCAGAACAGATATCCATGCCAAGCTCCTTTGCCTTTCTGGCAAGGATGGTGTTAAGTCTCATCCCTCCGCCTTCATAGATAAGTCCATTAAAATACTCCCTATACTGCTCGACCTCAGGGTGTGAAAGAATCATGTTAAGCATGGTGGCAACACATGCCATATAACCGCCCTGTTGAGGATGCTTCTCTTTTTTTAGCATTTCTAAAAATATCTTCGGATCAAATCTTCCAGGATACATTTGTTTACATCCAAGAAATGTCGCAATATATGGAATGCCCCAGCCATGGGCGTGAAACATGGGCACAAGCTGTATTGTCAAATCACGACGCGGATCTAATCCTCTTTCCCCTGAAAAACCCAGAAGCATATTTGACCAGATAAGCGTATGCATAATATGATGTCTATGAGTAAAGAAGCATATCTTTGGATCTCCAGTCGTGCCGGTTGTGTTGCTTAAGGATGCTATAGTATCTTCGCTAAGATCAGGGTAGTCATAGTGCGGCAAAGCAGCACGTAATAAGCCTTCATACTCTGCAATCGGATGGAGTGTTGTCTCAGGCAGTTTTTCATCATCTGAAAGCACTATATAATGCTTAACTGTTGTTAACTTGTGGCTAATAGATTCAATGAGAGAAATGAAATCCTTGTTAAAGATGATTATATCATCCTCGGCCCGGTTTATGAGATAGGCTGTCTGCACTGGAGTTAAAAGTGGATTCCCCATATGCACCATAGCGCCCATGCAAGGTACGGCAAAATATGCCTCAAGGAAGCGATGGGTATTCCATTCAAAGCAAATGACCTTCGATCCCTCTTTCACTCCTAATCCTTTAAGAGCGTTTGATAGACGCTGACATCGTTCATAGAGTTTGGCATAATTCCCTCGAAAAATATCCCTATACACAATTTCACCTTCGGGTTGCATCTTTGCTGTATGTTCTAATATATGTTTTAATATAAGTTGATATTCAAACCCAGCATTTGGAAATTCCTGGGACTGCTTCATGGTGTATACCCCCTTCTATTTGAATAATGCCACCTCTGCTATTAAAAAGTGCAATTTATCGCTATTAAAAAAATTTTGTAATATTTTATTCAAAGAATTTGATCAAAACAACACACTAAGTACTTAGAGACGCTATAGATACCTTGACCGTATCAAGTCCTATATTTGAATCCTTCTTATGGATAACGATATTCTTAAGCCAATCCTTGTTATTCTCATCTGGAGAGTCGATGCGATAGTGCGCGCCTCGACTCTCCGTTCTTAAGAGCGCAGCCCGGCATACCATTTCACTTAGCAATAACATATTACATAATTCTAAATATTTTATTAGTCCTCTACCATCTCTTATTTTAACTCTTGGTATGTCTTCGTAAATTTTTTCAATTTTTCTCATAGCCTCTTGCAAGCCTGATTTTTCCCTAATTATTCCTGCCTTATCCCACATTAATTGCTTAAGATCTTTGCGAAGCCCTCTGAGATCTCTGTTCCCCGATGATAATAGAGAATTGAGACGTTTCTTTTCTTCAGCCACTTGCGTTGCAGGAAAATCCGGTCGTCCGATTTCCTCTGCTCTAATCGCTGCCATTCTTCCTGCAATCCCGCCCATGGTAAAAACCTCGGTAAGGGCATTTCCGCCGAGTCGGTTGGCACCATGAATACCAGCGCATACCTCACCCGCAGCGAACAGACCTAGAATCGAGGTTTCTGCATTCTCATTGATAATGATACCACCCATGCAGAAATGGGCAGTTGGAGAAACAACAAATTCTCTTTTCTTTGATAGATTTACAGAAGGGAGCAGGTGAAGCAAACGGTTTAGCTTTTCATCGGCTACTGCACTAAGGTCAATGAGAACTCCTCCATCCACATCCCGGCTCTCAAGGATCTCATGCATGATAGCACGAGTGAGTCTATCCCTTGTCATAACCATAGGGTCGCTTAGACTATATTTCGCAAGTATGTCATCGCCCTCATTATTTCTGAGCACAGCACCGGCCTGTAAAATAAAGGCCTCGTAGAGAAATAATCTGCTACCCAGCGCACCCAAGGCTGTGGGATAAAATTGTATAAACTCCATATCCTTGAGCGGTATACCGAGTGAATAGGCCAAAGCGTGGCCATCCCCAGTCATCCCTCCTGCATTATTATTATGCAGATAAACTTGAGCAAATCCACCGGTAGCCACTATTATACAGGTTGTGACAAAGGTCAATACGCTCCCATCATATGTAATCCCAGTGGCTGCCGCTATGCGGTTCCTCGATATAAAAACCTTGGTGATAAATATTCTCTCAGCAAATCGAACCCCAATCCTGCGAGCGTATTCTCTTAAAGGGAGGGTAAAATCCCTTCCTGTCTGATGTTCTCCTCTGATATGACGGGAAAAGCTATGTCCGGGAATATGCATAAGACCGATTTTTCCTTGCCGTCTAAAAAATTTGACGCCACACTTCTCAAGAAATGCTATCTGATCTCCAGACCCTTGTGTTACTAATTGTAACAGTTTCTGATCATTGATGAACCGACCCCCTATTATGCTGTCCTTTGTATGTACGTCAGGTTTATCGCGAAAATTTCCCAATCCATTTGAAACGGCAAAGGTTCCTTTCGAGATATACGTATTATTCCCGAATCCTATCCGCGATTTGGAGACAATCGTGACATCGGCGCCTTGTTCTTTGGCCTCGATAGCAGCCCGAAGCCCTGCACCTCCTCCACCAATAACCAAAATATCACATGATAAGATATTGAAATTTCGCAAGGGAGTCTTCCACTTTGAAAAATAATGATCTACTCTCAGGAAAAAAACTTGTCATGCTTGTCAATAAATAGTGCTCGTTATTCCCCTTTTGCTGCCCTTACCATTGCCTCAATATTTTCCGGAGGGGCAATAGCAGGTATGGAACAGCCACTTGAGAGTATAAAATGAGAGGGACCAATTGCAGAAATAAGATCCCGTGCCTCTTTGTAAACTTCATCAGCATTTTTAAAGACAAGTGTGTCAGTAGGGTTCAAATTTCCTATTAAGCAGACCTTACCCTGAAGCACCTTTTTTGCATAGACAAAATCCACCTTATGATCAAGGCTTAATCCATCAACGCCTGTCAAGGCTAATGACTCCAGCCTATCATTGGTATCGCCACATATATGCATTGTGATCTTAACGCCCATCTTTTTAATCGCATCCACCACCCGTTTAGTATATGGAAGGCCAAACTCTTCCCATACCTTTGGAGAGACAGCATCACCTGATGAGGATGGATCAGATATTTGGACAATGTCAGCACCGGCATGTACGCAGGCTATGCCATAATATATCTGGCTTAAGGTGGTAATCTCCAACAACTCCTTTGCCTTATCCGGCCTCTTGTAGAGATCCCTCATTAAATCTTCAAACCCTCGTAGCATGGTGGCATGCCTGAACGGTGCCTGAATATAGGCGATGACTGGAACCTTTTTGTCACACATTTTCTTTAGTCTTTTTATTCCCTCAAGTATCAAGGGAAGCCGACCATCAGTCCAGGGATTGGGAATCCTCAATTTTTGGAGATCATCATCATAGTTCTTGACAGCATGATCGATAATTGCGGGGCTCCCATCCTCTTTAATATCCAGCGTGCACCCCATCGCTTCTGATTCTGCATGAATAGCTGACAGATCCCTGACCGTATCAAAGCCAAATTTATTAAGGCAATAAAATTGTGTATAGACCAATTTGCTTACATCCTCGATTACTTCTGATACGATAAAGCCAGCCTGTCGTATCGCCCAGTCGCGAATTAAAGGAAATACA
>Ga0180432_10009425_pt1 | contig 11920 bp, 7 predicted proteins | sample SS_ome_10_FD_132414 | JGI IMG/M metagenome (GOLD analysis project Ga0180432, IMG submission 132414) | Hypersaline lake sediment archaeal communities from the Salton Sea, California, USA - SS_1_MS_2 metaG | ecosystem: Environmental > Aquatic > Non-marine Saline and Alkaline > Hypersaline >...
AGATCGAGTTCCCGTACCGTTTGGGACCAGTCCAGCAGACCGTCCGACTTCGAGATCATCGGTGCGAAGGTGACGGCATCTTCGTCCTGTGCTCGCGGCTCGATCTGCCCGGATAGCCAAAGGGGCAGCGTCTCCAAGAGCAACTCTGCCCCCACCCGCGACAGGCGCAGACCAAGTGAGGCGGTCGTGTCATCATCGTGGATGGGTTCCCCGCGCTGACTGAGGATGGGCCCCGAGTCTATGGCCCGATCCACCAACATCACCGTTACACCTGTGCGCCTGTCCCCCTGTAGGATGGCCGCCGGGATGGGCGCCGCACCGCGATAGCGGGGCAACAGCGAAGCATGCACGTTGACGCAGCGGTGGGAAGGTAGGGAGAGTACTTCGCGCCGCAGAATCTCGCCGTACGCCACTACCACGATGACTACGGGCTCCAGCGCCCGCAACTGGGTCACTACCTGGTCGTCCTTCAAGGTGGGGGGCTGCATGACCCTGAGCCCGAGACGCTGAGCAGCGAGCTTGACAGGAGTGGCGGCCATGCGCCTGCCCCGCCCAACCGGGCGATCCGGCTGAGTGACCACGGCGACTATGTCATACTGTTTCGAGAGGGCCTCGAGAGATGGAACCGCGAAGCCCGGCGTTCCCATGAAGACTATGGGATCCATGTTTCACGCTTCATTAGATAGGCGCATCATGCTGCGCTTGCCGACGCTGAGTCGGGATTCTAGCATATCTCTGATTATCCCGCAAATGCACCAAGCGATGGAGTGGCTCCGCGACCGTCGGCGGCTCTGAGACACGTAGGCACAACGGCGAGGAGCCTTGGGCCGTCAGTGCTCGGGGCGAGCTCGAATGCTATCGACAAGAGTGGCTGTGGGCCGGGGACGCGATCCCTCGACTTCGCCTGACGTCCACCCTTGACACACCAACTCCTGCTGTTCTATACTCTGACCGCGGGTCAGGGGCTTGTCCGTGGGCGACCGTGACGGGCAGGTCACGAAACTCGGTTCTCCCAGGTGCGTGGGGGTGCCAGGATCCGCAGGGATACCAGGATGGGGATATACGAGAAGTACGCGGAAGTGTATGACGACTCGGGTCAGATCGGGTTCAGCCTGAAGATGATCCCGTACCTGCAGGAGTTGCTGCAGAGACACCCCGTGCGCAAGGGGCGGGTGTTGGATCTTGCCTGCGGCACGGGCACGGTGGCATTGAGCTTCGCCAGTCAGGGATGGGACTCTTGGGGGATAGACTCATCGTCCGAGATGCTGGCTGTTGCCGAACAGAAGATACACGAGTGTGGGCAGCACGTACAGCTCAGTTGTCAGGACATGCGGCGATTCACGGTACCGCCGGGCATGGACTTGATCACCTGCTTGTACGATAGTCTGAACTACATGCTGAGCCTCTCCGACGTCGAGGCAGTGCTCGCGCGGGTGGCCCAGCACTTGAACCCGGGGGGCCTCTTCCTGTTCGACATGAACACCGCCTGGGCTTTGGAGAATGGTTGGGATGATGAGACTGTCTTCTCAGAGAGCGACGACCTGGCAGTGATCATGGCCTGCGAATACGATCGGGACAGGCTTCTGGCAAGGGTGACGGTAACCGGGTTTGTCCGTCGAGGTGAGCTATTCGAGAGGTTCTCGGAAACCCACGAGGAACGGGCCTACTCAGAGAGCGAGATCGAAGCAGGCGTTCGCGCGGCGGGCCTGTGCCCGGTGGCCAAGTACGATTGCTTCGATCTTGAGCCTCCCGGAGAGGACTGCAGCCGGATCATGTGGGTGGTAGGTAAGCCTGCAGGGTGAAAGGGCACGTGCGCATCATGATGCTGGTAGCAGGAATCCTATCCTGGGTTGGATACTCGCTTGGACGCTACCGGGCGTTCGGTGTTCCTCTGGACGTGGTTGCCATTGTCGGGTCACTGGCCGTCACGCCCTGGATGGTGTGGGATGGCTGGCGATACGGGTATGACTGGAGTCACGTCCTGATTGTCCTGCTGTCCCTGTTGGTGTTCGTCGCCCTGCTGCTTCTACGGCGAAAGCAATACGTGGTGTTCCGCCTGACTCCGTTCACCATCCCTCCGGGAGTCCGGGAGCTTGCTCCAGAGGAACAGGTCCGGGCAAGGGTAACCGGATACCTGGGGGTTCAGGGGCAACGACACCACTTCGCCGGCGTCCCTGCGCTGTTCCAGACTACTGAGCTTCGCGATCACATCGTGATGGCCGAGTTCCCTGCTCGCAGATCGCTTGGTGCTGTGAGGCCTGAGGCCGGGGCCCGGGGCTGGTGGTATGCCTTCATCTCTCCCAAGAAGGTACGGAGCATCCAATGGGCCAGGTTGTTCCATGGATTTGCGCGACGCCAGGTTATCAGAGTGCGCTACTCGATGGAAGGTGGCAAGGAGAACACGCTGTTCTTGGGCTTTGATGCGCCGGAGGATTTCGCTCTCATCGCGCGAGAGTTGTGCTCGCGGAGCGGAATCATGGGTTCACCGAACGCGACATAATAACCACCTTGTCTGAGAGTCAGGGTTGGGTACGCGTGCATCCTCACTCTTCAACCGACGGGCGCTCTTGGTCTCTCCTCGCGCTCGCGAAGGTGACACCATTGCCCTGGAGCGTGGCCCCCGCACAGGGTGTCTTTGACTTGACTCCCCAAACGCGGTAGAATAGCTTCCAATGCCGCAGCGCGCAGCCGCACAACGCGTGCGGGCCTGTGTCGCCATTCTGAGATGAGGGGAGAGTCCATGGCAGCCGACAAACTGGTGCTGATCGACGGGAATGCGCTGGTGCATCGGGCATACCATGCCATACCTCCGCTCACCTCGCCCTCGGGAGAGCCGACAAACGCCGTCTACGGGTTCACCACGATGCTTCTGAAGGCCTTGGCGGAACTCAAGCCCGACTACCTCGCGGTTGCCTTCGACGTCGGGCGTACGTTCCGCCACGATGAGTATCCTGAGTACAAGGCGACACGGGCGGAGACACCTGATGACCTGAAGGTCCAGTTCGAGCCCGTGAAATCGGTGGTGGAAGCCTTCGGGATTCCGCAGTACTATGTGGATGGCTACGAGGCCGATGACGTGGTTGGAACCCTGGCGCGCCAGGCCGGTGAACAGGGCGTCGAGGTCGTGATCGTCACCGGCGACACGGACATCCTGCAACTCGTTACGGCGGGCACCAAGGTACTGATCTCCGGACGAAGGTTCTCCGATACGATCCTGTACGACGAGGAGAGAGTGCGCGAGCGCTATGGTCTGGAACCCGGCCAATTGACGGACCTCAGGGGGCTCAAGGGGGACTCGTCGGACAACATACCCGGGGTGCCTCGAATCGGTGTGAAGACCGCCACGCCGCTGCTCCAGGAGTACGGAACCGTCGAAAGCGTCTATGAGCACCTGGATCAGGTGCAGAGCAACCGGGCCCGCAACGCCCTCACGGGGCACCAGGACGTCGCGATGTTGAGCAAGCACCTGGCCACTATCGTGACGGATGCACCCGTGGAGCTGAACCTGGAAGCCTGCCGGGTGGGGCGCTACGATCGAGGTGAGGTACTGGGGCTCTTCCGAGGTCTGGGCTTTGCCAGTCTGGTGGGGCGTTTGCCCAAGGCGCCTGCCTTACCCGGGTCTCAGCTCTCCCTGTTCGAGGAGGGGAAGGCGGCTGACAGCCCAAAGGGGAGTGGACCCCCGCTGGAGTACCGCACTGTTCGCGACGCTGAAGGCCTGGACGAACTGGGGGTGGCGCTCTCGAAGGTTCCCGTCTTCGCTTTGGACGTGGAGACCACGGGACTCGATGCGATGCGGACCGAACTGGTAGGCATCTCGGTTTCGACTGGACCAGGTGAAGCGTATTACATTCCCGTGGGGCACGATCCTCGGCTGGAGAGAGGCCCTCAGTTGCCCCTCAAAGACGTGTTGGCTCGCCTGGGCCCCGTCTTGCGGGACGCGAGCATCGCCAAGTGCGCCCACAACGCGAAGTTCGACCTGACCGTGCTGGCCCAACACGGAGCTGAGGTCCGGGGCCTGGCCTTCGACACGATGATAGCGGCGTATCTCAGTCACACCGCGGGCAGGAACCTCGGACTCAAGGGCCTGGCCTGGCAGAAGCTTGGCCTGGAAATGCAGCCGATCACGGAGCTAATAGGCAAGGGGCGAAACCAGGTCACCATGGCCCATCTGAGTGTGGAGCGAGTGGCTCCCTACGCGTCCGCCGACGCGGACATGACTCTCAGACTCAGGGACGTGCTGGAGGAGGACCTGCGCGAGCACGAAGTCTGGGAGCTCTTCGAGCAGGTGGAGATGCCTCTGGTGCCGGTCCTGATGGACATGGAGCGTACCGGGGTGGCCCTGGATGTGGAGTACCTGCAGGAGCTTTCGAGGGGGCTCCACCAGCGCTTGCAGGTACTGGAAGGTGAGATTCACCGGGAGGCCGGGGGGGCCTTCAACATCAACTCCACCAAGCAACTGGGGGCCGTGCTTTTCGATCGACTGGGTCTGCCTGTCGGCAAGCGCACTAAGACAGGCTATTCCACCAGTGCAGCGGTTCTGGAGGGACTCAGAGGGCAACACCCGGTAGTGGATCTGGTTCTCGAGTACCGTCAGCTCGGCAAGCTGAAGTCCACTTACACGGATGCGCTGCCTCTGCTGGTGAATCCGGAGACCGGACGAGTGCATACCTCGTACAACCAGACCGGCACCGTCACGGGACGCCTCTCATCCAGCGATCCCAATCTGCAGAACATCCCCATCCGCACCGAGCTGGGGCGCCGGGTACGGCGGAGTTTCGTGGCCCGGGAAGGCTGTGTCCTGTTCTGCGCTGACTATTCTCAGGTGGAGCTGAGGGTGCTGGCACATCTGGCTCAGGACCCGGACCTTCTGGCCGCCTTTGCTCGGGGCGAGGACGTCCATGCTACCACCGCCTCGGCCATCCTGGGCGTGCCTTTGGCCAAGGTTACGTCGGACATGCGCCGGATAGCCAAGACGATCAACTTCGGGCTGATGTACGGAATGGGCGAGTATGGCCTGGCGTCCCGGATTGGCTTGCCTCGCGAGGAAGCTGCGGAGTTCATTCGCAACTACTTCGAGCGATTCGCGAAGGTCAAGGAGTACCTGGACGAAACCCGCGCTGTGGCCAGCGAGAGGGGCTTCGTGGAGACCCTGATGGGCAGACGGCGCTACTTCCCCGAATTGCGACCGGGGGCGCGGGTGGCGGCCAACGTAAGGCGGGCAGCGGAGCGCATGGCTATCAACATGCCCATCCAGGGCACGGCGGCGGACATCATCAAAGTTGCCATGGTCCGGCTGCATCGAGCCCTGCTGGAGCAAGACCTGAAGGCCAGAATGACCTTGCAGGTTCACGATGAACTGGTGTTGGAGGTGCCCGAGATCGAACTGGACGTGGTGAAGCCGCTGGTGGCTTCGGTGATGGAGGGTGCCTTCGACCTGGATGCTCCGCTGAAGGTAGACATGAAAGTGGGATACAACTGGCTGGATATGACTCCCTGCTGACCGATGAGGCGTTGATCCTGTCTCACAGCGCTACGGTGAGGCACCGATTCGACGCCTGAGCGCGTGGTGAGGCAAGAACCTATCTCGGCGCCGAGAACGCAGAGACCGCGAGGAAGACTAGCCGGTCTCTGCGTAGACTTAGTGGCCGCTCCATGAGTACGCGCTACGATGACGGGGACAGAGTGTGCCGATGGTGGCACAGGTGAGTCGTGAGGGGTCGGGTGACACCATCTGCGTGCCCGACGTGACACTAGGGGGATGGCTGTTGGCGAGCCCGGTTGATCTACGGGCAGCGAGACGCTCATCGCCGCGAGTTCGGGTCGGGAGGATGTGAGGGGATATGCTTAAAGATGATTTGGCGCAGACCATCGAGGACGCAATACGGCGAGCTCAGGACGAAGGTGCTCTTCCGGCCTTTGATCTGCCACCCATTCCGGTGGAACATCCGAAGCGTCGAACTGCAGGAGACTACGCCACACCGGTTTGCATGCAGTTAGCCCGGCTGGCCCGCAAGTCACCGATGGACATCGCAGAGACGTTGATTCGATTCCTGCCGCCCCTGGAGTGCCTGTCCGGCGTGGAGGTGGCACGCCCGGGGTTCGTGAACTTCACTCTGGATGATTGCTGGTTGGCCCGACAGGTGGGAGAAATCCTACGGGCCGGCGTCTCCTTCGGCAATCTGGATCTGGGACAGGGACGACGTATGCAGGTGGAGTACATCAGCGGGAACCCCACCGGCCCTCTGCACATTGGACACGGGCGGAATGCGGTGATCGGGGATGCGGTGGCGAACGTACTCCAGGCCGCGGGGTGGAGCGTCCAACGGGAGTACTACATCAATGACGCCGGTAGCCGCATGCAAGCGTTCTACGAGACCCTCTACGCTCGGTACGTGCAGGAAATGGGTCGCGACGAGCCGGTACCAGAGGAAGGGTACGCCGGCCATTACATGGTGGAGCTGGCGCGCGAGATCGTGGCCTCGGAGGGCTCGCGGTTCCTCGACGTGCCCAGGAAGGATGCCATCGACGAGTTGGGCAAGATCGGCCTGGATAAGATGCTGGAATCCATTCGGGTCGATGCCGGCCGACTGGGGATCAGCTATGACCGATGGTTCTCGGAGCAGAGCCTGTACGACGATGGCACCTTCGATGAGGCTCTGGCACTGCTGAGGGACAAGGGCTACGTGGAGGAGAAGGATGGCGCGCTCTGGTTTCGGGCCACTCTCCTGGGTGGCAGCAAGGACGAGGTCATCATCAGGTCCGACGGAACGCCCGGCTACTTCGCGTCCGACATCGCCTACCACTACGACAAGTTCGTGAAGAGAGGCTTCGAGTGGGTCATCGATGTCTGGGGAGCCGACCATCAGGGGCATGTGCCACGGATGAAGAGCCTGATGCGCGCCCTGGAACTGGACCCCGAGCGGCTCACCATCATCCTCTACCAATTGGTAACCCTCAAGCGGGGTGGGGAAGTGATTCGGCTCTCCAAGCGTACCGGGGACATGATAACCCTGAGGGAAGTGGCAGAGGACGTGGGGGCGGATGCGGTCCACTTCTTCCTGCTGTCGCGGTCGTCCGACAGCCAGATGGACTTCGATCTGGACCTGGCCCGCGAGCAGTCCGACGAGAACCCGGTCTACTACGTGCAGTACGCCCACGCGCGGATTGCGAGCATTCTGAGATACGCCGGTGATGTGGGATACGATGAAGCCGACCTCTCCCTGCTGTGCGAGGAGCCCGAACTGCAGCTTGTGCGCAAGCTTCTGGAGTTCCCCGAAGTGATCGAGATGTCCGCCAGCGCATTGGCACCGCATCACTTGAGCTACTATGCCCAGAGTCTGGCCGGCGCGTTCCATTCCTTCTACAAGCAGTGCCGCGTGATATCATCGGAGCCTGCGCACAAGGAGCGCAACAAGGCTCGTCTGGCTCTGGTCTCGGCGGCCAAGATGGTCCTGTACCGCGCCCTGACCATGATGGGGATGAACGCTCCGGAGAAGATGTGAGCGGGGGCCGTTGGTTGCCCCGTTGCGTCATCCTGAGCGACCGCAGGGAGCGAAGGGCTCCATTGGGTGCGTACGAAGCCTGTCAGGCAGATGAGTCGAATCCAGCGGGTTGCCTGGGCATCAGTCTCGGCGCATCCGGAACGTCCGGGCTCAGCGCCAGACCGCACTGGCGTCACTGCAAGCGGACGCATCGCGTCCGCCGCCAAAGAAGCGGTGCCGGATGAATCCGGCCAGCCCCCCCTTGACCGGCCCTGTCGCTCAAGCGGGCGTTGTGATGTTCCCCCCCGCACTGCGGGGGGGAATGAGGATCGGCACCTGCGACGAGGTCGCGGCATCGCAATGCGGACTCTGCGCTTGACAAGTAGCGGCGCTCGGGTGCACAATGGGTGCAGTCGGACCTTGTTGCAGCCAGATCGCCGTCCATCACACCACACATCACAGCCCCGGTTCGGCGCAAGTCAGCTCGTGTGGGATCGTATGCCGAATCCGCTCACCCTAGCAACCCGAGCGGATAGGCCGAAGCAGTTCGACCTACTCGATAGTCATGCGGCTTGTCGGCATCCGAATCAGTTTGTGTGGAAGGAGGATGATATGAGGTCTCTACGGTTCTTGGGACTACCGATATTGCTTACCAGCGTGTGGTTGCTCGCCGCCTGTGATAGCGGAATAAAGCCGGGTGCTGACCTGAGTGGGCGCGACCTCAGCGGACGAGATCTGAGAGATGTTCAATTCAACGAACCCGGTTCTTCGGGAGCGAAGGCCAATTTGAGTGAGGCCAACCTTAGTGAGGCCAATCTGGAGGGTGTCATGCTCTATGGCGTTGATTTAAGCTACGCCAATCTGACTGGGGCGAATCTGAGTGGTGCTTGTTTCTACAAGGCCAACCTCAGCGGGACCGATTTCGGTGGGGCGGATCTGAGCGGGGCCGATTTGCCTGGCGCTTGGCTGGCCAATGCCAAGCTCAGCGGGGCCGATTTGGATGGGGCGAATCTGAGCGGGGCCGATTTGCCTGGCGCTTGGCTGGACGATGCCAAGCTCAGCGGAGCCTATTTGGATGGGGCGAATCTGAGCGGGGCTGTCTTGACTGGTGCTCGGCTGGACGATGCCAACCTCAGCGGAGCCGATTTGAGTGGTGCTTGGCTGGATAATGCGAACCTCAGCGGGGCTGTCTTCACTGGTGCTCGGCTGGACGATGCCAACCTCAGCGGAGCCGATTTGGGTGGTACTGACTTGAGTAGGGCCGAACTGGGCGGAGCCAACCTGACTGGAGCCAACCTGAGCGCGGCGACACTCTTCAAGACGTCGATGTCAAATGCGGAAGGCGTGACTGATGAAATGCTCAAGAGGGCAGCGTGTGGGGGGAGTATTTGGCTAGCCTCTGTTCAGGATGGATTCGCTTCCGTTTGTCAAGGGACCGGAATTCCAGAAGCGGAATCTTGCAGTGATGGGCCCGGTCTACGTCCCTTGGTGATGTTTGAGCCAACAGAAGACTCCATCGAAGACTGGATTCACTGGAACTCCAGTCTTCCAGATGATTGGCATCCGGCGGAAATTCAGTCGCTGCAATTGGTGGCCTGTGTGACAGAGAATGACAGATTGATCGATGTTTGCAGCTATACTGACGGAACGACCATCAGACGATATCAGTGTGGCAAGAACATCAAACTGGTGGAGGCAAGGACGGGTAAACCGGTTGCAGTTGACACACTGCTGGGTCCAATGCCATGGCCGTGTGCGGAAGTCATAACCTCCGGAGGAGGCACGCGTAGCGTCAATGGGGGCGACGTACAGATCGAGCAGATCATCGACTGGTTAGCTCCTTACGTTGAACCTTGAGGTGCTGCCCAGAAGACCAGACAAACCTAGAAGACCAGACAAGTATGGAAGTGAGCATGGGAAAGGTACACGGATGGCCTGAAACCCGTGTGCCACATGCTATGTCTGAGGGAAGCAACTCCTGAGGTTGTTCCTTTACGGGAAAAGGCTGCGTTACCCACGCTGCACCTCACGCGCTCTGGGGTGTCCTATGGCGAAGGCTCTTTCGCGCAGCCGCCGCACGCGTGAAGCCAACCATCATGGCGGCGGCTGCGCTCGTCGTACCAACGGAGTGTCGGGTGCCTCCGCTTCGCATCGGCCATTCGTCCGTTGTCACGGGTTCGCTGCGCTGCGCATCGCTGGCAGGGTGTCAAAGGATGACGCCGCACTGTGGCGACCGTCCAGCGTGGTAGCTCAGAGCTTGTAGCCGATCTTGCGCAGCAGGTCCTTGCGCCAGGCGATGTCCTCTTCCCCCTCGATCCCCCTGGTCTTCTCGCCGTCGATGACTCCCAGTATGCCGCGGCCCTGCTCGGTCTCGGCGATGATCACCTCGACCGGGTTGGCGGTGGCGCAGAAGATGCGGCAGACCTCGGGCACCGCCTTGATGGTGTTGAGGACGTTGATGGGGTAGCAGCCCTGTCCCAGGAAGAGGATGAAGGCGTGGCCGGCGGAGAGAGCCAGAGCGTTGTTCCTGGCCAGCTCGATCATCTCGTCGTCTGTACCGACCCATCGAACCAGGCAGGCTCCGGACGCCTCGCAGAAGCCCAGGCCGAACTTGATGCCGGGGACCGTCTGGACCAAGGCCTCGTAGATGTCCTCGACCGTCTTGATGAAATGGGACTGGCCCAGAATGAAGTTGATCTCCTCCGGTTTGTCGATCCTGACGGTGGTTAGCTCCATGGGCGAATACCTCCTGATGCCTGTCAGTGGGAAGAGAGCGTGGGAGCGGGAGTGGATGGGAGTCGAACCCACCAGGGCCGCCTCAGCGGCACCCCTCAACGGTTTTGAAGACCGCGGAGCCCACCGGGACTCAACCACCCCCTCGCAGAGTCAAGAGTACATCGTTTTCGCGCGAGCGTCAAATATAATGTGTGTGGGGTGAGGTCACGAAAGCTGGGTGGACCAGGACGCGCAGGGGCTGGGGCTGAGGATGTGCCGATCGTGTCCCTTGATCGGATCTGTCGGACCAAGCCTGGTAGGCCGATGGGCAGTGGCGATGGCGACCGGTTTCGCGGTGGGTGATTGACGCCATCTGGGACAGATGCTATAATGGTAACATCTTGTGGCGCAGGCGCGATTCAGAGGTACCGTCAAGGTGGGGATGCTCTCCTCGGGACGACACCGCAGACAATGCAGAGGCCATCGCAGTGGGTGTGGCGTTGCTGACCTCGAACGCCTCTTGAAGAAGAGCGAGCCGGTGTAACAGAAGGAGCGAAGAATGCCGTTCGAAATACTGGTGGTGGACGATGATGAGGATGTCGCGGAGACGATCGAACGTAGCCTACGGCGCGCAGACTACGAGGTTCGCGTGGCTCATCGGGGAGCGGAGGCCCTGGACCTGGCGCGTCAGCGCCGGCCGGACCTGGTCGTCCTGGACATCATGATGCCGGGGATGGACGGGGTGGAGGTGTGCCGGCACCTGCGCGCGAACCCGGAGTGGGCGGGCGTGCCGATTCTCTGTCTGACGGCCAAGACGGAGATAGGCGACAAGATCGAGGTGTTCGGGGTAGGCGTAGACGATTATCTTACCAAGCCGTTCGATCTTCGAGAGCTGGAGCTGCGCGTCAAGGCCCTGCTGCGCCGCAGTCACCGAGGACAGCACGAGGCCGTGAGCGATCTGGTGGAGGTTGGCGATCTCGTGCTGGACTGCCGCACCTACGAGTTGAGCACCCCTGAGTGCAAGGTCCTCCTGACGCCAGTGGAGTTTGCGCTGATGCAGTTCTTGATGGGCAGCCCGGGTCGAGTCTTCTCGGCCGAGCAGTTGTTGCAGCAAGTGTGGGACTACCCTCCGGGTACCGGCATGCCCGACCTGGTGCGCGTGCACATCAAGAACATCCGAGAGAAGATCGAGCCCCTCCCCCGAAAGCCTCGCTATCTCAAGAACGTTCTGCGCCGCGGCTACACCGTCAGCCCCGATAGTGCCTAATGTGGATTTTACGCTTCCTTTATGCCGTCTTTACCGTGGCAGATCAGCGGCTCGGCTATAGTATAGTCGATGGGAACGCCACGCGTGATTGCGGCCACCGCCCAGTCTGTCGGAGCGACAGGTCGGGCTATGCCAGCGGCGAGTAGTGCGTTGGCGTGAGCGTGACAGTGATCATGGCGCTGGAGGATGCCTGCTGGAGGATGCCTCGCAACTGCCAGGAATGAGTCGTCGGTCTGAGCCTGCCACCGGGACTCGTTCTTGACGTTCGGTCTGATCGGTTCGAACTACTTCTGCATCTGCCGAGCTGCGGCCGCAAGGGCGCGTGCATCTTCCCCGGTGATCCCAGTCGTGCCAGAGTTGTGGAGAATCGCCATGCAGGGTCGAAACGCTTCGGAGAGCGGGATGGGGAGAGCTGAGCCAGCAGAAGTCAAAGCCAAGATACTCGTGGCGGATGACG
>Ga0180432_10009426_pt1 | contig 11919 bp, 21 predicted proteins | sample SS_ome_10_FD_132414 | JGI IMG/M metagenome (GOLD analysis project Ga0180432, IMG submission 132414) | Hypersaline lake sediment archaeal communities from the Salton Sea, California, USA - SS_1_MS_2 metaG | ecosystem: Environmental > Aquatic > Non-marine Saline and Alkaline > Hypersaline >...
CGGTGCCCTACCCGCCTACTCTTTTACTAGGAAGAACCTAGGGTTACAGCTGTCAAGATCATTTATCTTTTCTTCGCCTGTCTTATCCCTTGACACCGCTCTTCCCCGCTCTTATCGCTCTTCGTCAACTTATTTGACGCCCATGCGACTTAAGTAGTATCGCAGCTGTCTTCCGAATTCATTCGCCAGTCTCTTCTTCGCTGAGTCTTCGATCGGTCGACGCACTCGATGGCGCGCAAGAACATGATGCGGTGGCGGCACGACCTGGTGAACTACCTGCGGATTGCTGCGTGAACGACCGGCTCCCCTGGAAGGCGTCCCCGGTTTTCTTCTGAACACGCCCCTGCTAAGGCCAGACTTGCTTCGTTTGACATCAGCGATAAACAGATCGCGCCTGATCTCAGTCTTGCCGCGCTTGATCCTGACCTTGATCGAACGAGATCGCTTACGCTGGACATTCGTTTTCCCGCGGTGCGACACTGGCGTCTTCTTCCCGCGAAGATACATGAACAGTGGTGTGTGTGCTTCGCGCAGTCCTATGCTGACGCGCCATCTCCACCAGTGGCGCCCTCGCATGTTCTTTTCGACGTGAATGACGTTTTCTTTCAGGAAGGCCGCCGGCAGGTCTCTTTCGTCTTTGACTGCCCTGGACACGTCGGCGCGCACTTGGCGAGTCGTTTCATTAAGGGTGCGGCGCACTGCCTTCTTCACCGCACCCATGACCTTCTTGTCAAGAAGAAGTTTCTGCTTATCCAGCTCATGCAGGATATCAATCGATAGCGTCATCCATATACCCCAGGTGAAAAGTGAACGAAACGGCCGTCACCCAGGACAGCGCCTCTGCGACAGATATATCGGCAGCGCAGGTGAAAAAATAAGCAATGACATAGAACAGGCCGAGCCAGCACAGCCAGCGAGTGAAATGCCAGAAACGGCGCTCGCGTCGAAGCCGGCGCCGCTCCCTGGGTGTCATCCAGGTCGGATTCACCGGTTGATCACTTCCTGTTGGAAGAAACGCTCGGGACTGTCGTCGATGGCCGCTTCGACCAGTATGCGGATCAGCTCGCTTCGATTCGTCTTTATGCCCAGGCCTCGCAGTCTGGACACTTCGGAGCTGACGCGCTGGTGAAACGACTCCGGTGCTTTGAACGATCCTTTGACGACATTTTCGCCGGGCCACTTCGTTTTGTTACCGCGTTTTTTAATCATGGTGTGAATATAGTCGGACCGAAAAAAGAAATCAAGTCGGACTGAAAGGGCGTGACGGGCCGGGCGCGACTCCGGCATCTGGCTTTCGGTATCCCTGCCTAGGATCGGAAACTGATCGGAACGTGGTCCGACTACTGACCGCTTTATCATCCGTCATGAGCTGATCGATCAAGCCCACCCTACCAGACCGAGGCGTTTTTGTCGTGCGTGTCTCCAGGGAGCCCGTCGGCGTACACCGATATTTAACCTGCGCGTCCTCTCCCAGCTTCCCACGCCGCCGTCACGTCGTCTTTATAGTCCGACCCGAAAGAAATATCAAGTCAGACCGAAAATAAAAGCCCGACGTCAGGAGGCGATCGCCGGGCGAAACGAAGGAGCTGGTCATGAGTTGATCTGATCGGCAGGTGTTCGGTCGGACTTTAAAAGAAGATGGCCCGAGGTTTTCCCCGGGCCACTCTGCCCCCGCTACCAGATGCTTTCGCCTGCATCAAGGCTATTTGGTTGCGGGGGCCGGACTCGAACCGGCGATCACCGGGTTATGAGCCCGGTATGGAGCCATTCCACTACCCCGCGCAATGAAGTCTTATTTCGGCTTATCCTTGATCGGCGATCTCAACTTATATTGCAAAATCGGATACTTCTTTGTTTCCAAAGTCTTTTCACCGCATAGTGCGCACTTATGTTCATGCTTCGGTGGATTCGTTGGATAAGAAATATTCGTCATCTGCATCTCATGTCCGCATTTTTTACAAAACAGCAGTGTCGCAAAGACATCAACCCGACCGTGGTGCTCAAATGTTTTGTCAATCAATTTAAAAACGTCTCCTGTCGCCGCTGCACCGTCCTGATGGCCGCATACAGCTTATCGTGGCCACAGTCGCAATATTCGGTGTCTGTGTGCCGGGACGCGCACTCTTCGCTGTGACCGTAACGCACGCGGTCCTCAGCGGCCTCTGTGAGCGTGTCGAGCAGAAAGAAGAGACCTTTGAACATTCGAATGTGGACGTCTGGCATGTTCGGACCCTCGATCTCAAAGAGAGATTTGAGTCCGACTGATAACATCAATTGAGTCTGACCGTCAATCATAAACCTTCCAGGATCGAAATAGCCGTCAGACAATGGCTGTGCAGCGGCGAGCTGCCCCAGCCGTCCCAGTTGTCACCTATGGGGAATTCACTGTAGGTGCAATCGCGCACGATCAGATCCATGGCGTCAGCCTGGTCACCGTCCATGAATCGGTGAAACAAAGCCGCAATGATCATGGACTCCGGGTGTCGCGAGTGCATGGCGCGCAAGACCTCTCGGCTGGCATCCGAGATTGAGCCGTTCATGCGCCCGAAAGCAAGAGTGTGAAGCGCCACGCCGTAGGTATTATGGTCTGCCAAAGACAATACATGATTTTCCCCACTGGTGCGCATGGCCAGATGATCAGCTGTCTCCTCGAGGAGCCACTGCAGGTGATCAATGTCGGTGTAGCCCTCAAAGCCTTCGCCGCAATACCAGTCATTTTCTTCCAGATATGTTACCGTGCGGCGGGCCGCGGCGGCGTCATCTCTCGAGATCCACATATTGGCCAGGGAAATGAGCATGTCGCCGGAACATTCCGACCGCGATCCGACGTCATGTCCATTTTCAAAGCAGGCATCTTCGTCTCTGACCCAGTGGCCGGATCCCGCCGGCTGTTCATGTGCAGAGACGTCAATGCCAGGACACCAGGCGGCATCGAGTGCCTGAAAAGTGAGCTCATCGCAGCGCGCCGGGTAGTGGGATTCGTTGACCTGAGCACAGATACTTGATTTTATCGGAAGAATGTCATCAATCGATTGAATCGTGTCTTTGGACTCCGAGCGACAGGCATTGAGTCCGACCCATATAACAATGAATGATAAAAGCGCTTTCATGGCGTCCCCTTTCTCAGTGTCTGCATTCAATATCGGCTATGTCAGCTACGGCGTCAATTTAGAAGATTCACCGTCAACGATTCGCTTGCACTGAGCGCACTTGCTGCCGTCGTCTGTCGGCACGCCGTGAGCGCAGCGCCGGTCGTGTTTTGCGTAGTCCATATCGGCGGCCAGGTGCTCGATCTGGGCGATCAGTTCTTCGCATTCGCGCCAGCGGGTGCACAAAGAGACAATCATTTTAAAGGCATGGATGTTTTTATCGCGCTGATCTTCAAGAAAAGCGACCTTACTTTCATACCCTCTGTCCACCAGTTTCTTTAACAATTCCGTATCGATAAGCATGCTTCACCCTTTCAAAAATGTTGATCGACCAGGTCGACTCGAATTCTTACGTTCACGAATCATGCCGACAATATCTGTGGATAAGTCGATTTATCCACAGGACGGTATCCGCGTCTATGGGGTGGACACTTGTGGCCAAGTGTCCAGCAAGTGTCCAGCAAGTGTCCAGTAGAAAAAAACTCACAAACGTAGTATATATTATTATATATATATATATATTATATTATTATATATATTATATTTACCCTCTGGACACCTAAGTGTCCATCTGTCCATAGGCATTTACGTAGATGTCTATGGGGTACTGGACACTTATTAGAATTTTTCGGATAACAACGAGGAATGATTCAAGAAAGGCTTAACATTTTTACTGGACACTTGCTGGACACTTGTCCACCTGTTCATTTCTTGCACACCATAACATCCAGACATTGCCGCGCTATTCGAAAACTGAATTTTTCGATTTTGGTGGACACTTACTGGACACTTTAAAAACATTTGCATAAACTTTGAACAGGTAACATTTTTCGTTTTCAAACGTCAAGCGGCGCCCACAGAGGAGCGCCGCGACAGATCTTCACACTACCATGACCCTCACTGGTCGGCAAGTCTGATTTCCCATAGCCGATTTATTTTCTGCGCCGACTCAATGTCTCGCTCCTGACCCTTGTCGTCGATGACCATAACACAGCCGGCAGCATTTAAATCTCTCAGCACGCTGTCGAGCTCTTTCGCCGAGATCATCAGCGCGCGCAGCAGAGTCCTTTTCGTCACTTTCTGGCAATTCTTGAGCTGGCGGATTTTTCTCATCACCCGCCGATGCATGTGCGACGATCGAGACCCGCTTGCGTTTTCGTCGATGCACTCGCCCAGCGTGTCCGCCAGGACGCTCGCGAGCCGTATGCCAACCTCTGAGTCGAGCGAATCAATCGTCGCCTGAGCGCGCCCTATGGCGTGCAGACAGGCGATCTTCAAAGCGACCTGCGCCGAGCGGTCATAGATCGCCCCCGGGCTCACTTCCTCGTCCATGACCTTGATCGCCTCTCGGTAGCGGCTTTCCTGCAGCCGGTGAAAATCCACCAGCATTTTCTTTGCCTTGTCGTCAGCCATGACAACCCAGCGCGGCACGGTCTGGGGGATGTGCTCAGGTGCGTTTTCGGTCTGACCCTTCTTTCCGACAATCCCGGCAAAGGTCGTGATCTGCTCTTCATAGTTTTGAGTCCGACCCACATCGGTGATCCCGTCTCGTTGGATGACGCTTAGGGCGTCAATGTGTCCCTGGTCGATTTCAGCCAGCATGCGGCCATAGTGGAAATCAGGGACTCTCATCTGCGGCCAGACAATGAAGCGCGACAGCAGGCCGCCGCCGATCATGTGGCCGTTGAGATGACGAAGAAACCCCGAAGTCGTCCCCAGGCCGAACACGCTGAATTTCGGCGAGCAGATGCCAGAAAAAATGCGGTCTTTGATCACCACAGGAGCCAGCTTGTCCACGTAGTTTGCAAGCTCTTTCATCTCGGTGATCACCTGCGACAGCGGCGAATTCATCGAGTTTGCAAAGCGGGTGAGCTCGTCTTGAATCTCGTCGATCACATAAACCTTTGAATTCCATCCGTAAAGACTGCACCGCAGCCCGTAAAACGAGCCGATGCGACCGCACACGAGGCGCTCGTCCACTGCTTTCAGGTAGCGCTCTACACCGGCGCGGTATGATTCCTTACCGCTGGCCGCGGGTGCGGTGAGCCACTGGTAGAGACTGAGACCGCCCCCGGGCTTCGCCTGATCGCCGAGATTCGGTGCGCTATAGCTCGCCTGGGCGCATCCGGACAGGATGGCCAGCGCACTGGCAAGACTGAAGTGCTCGTAAGGTCTCGGAGCGTTTTTGTGGAATGCGTCGGCTATGTCTCTGACGAGACCAGTGGTCAATACATAAACATCATGCAGACGCTCGGCCGGCTCAAGTGTCTTCGTCTTCTTTGGCGGTTTCTTGACCGGCTGTGTTACAATCGGAGCGAGACCTTCGCTAAGGGTTTCTCCGACATATCTGGAAACGGATTTCGCGATCTGCCGGACTTCAGCCTCAGGGACCGGCGGGTCGCATCTTTTCCGATTCGTCACGGCCAGCATGGCTTCGATCTCTTCGGCGTCAGCGCCGAGACGGCGAAACTTGCCGCCCACGTGGGTCAGAAATTCATTTCGCTGGCCTTTAGAGACTCGCTTGCCGTAGTCTTTGACTTCGTCGTCAGCGTTGAAAAATCCCTTACCGTTGCCGCCCACCTTATCAGGATGTTTCATCTGCTCGGGAATCCAGTTCGGGAGCTGGGCGAGCTCGTCTCGTTCAATGATTTCATAAGTCTGCCCGGATTCATGCACACTGCCCGGGCCGACGACATAAGAGCCGTGACCCTGAATGTCGATTCCGGGCGCCAGCTTTCCTTTCCCCACCCTGGCCTTTGAGACGAAATAATAATGACGCCCGCCGCCGCCGGTCTTGACGACCATAGTGTTCGGCAGATTGTCGTGCTTTTCTTCAAGGGCCTTCAGGCTGTCGTCACCGCCGTTTCTGACGTCAACGTCAACGACGACCAGAAAGCCGCCTGGGATCCTGGTGCCGCACTTGACGGCCACATTATAGTTTTTGAACGCACCGGCTGGGCGCTTTCTTCGCTCACTTTGGCGCCAGGACTCCGCGGGCACCTTCGAGCGCTCTTTAAGTTTGATCAGCGGGAAACCCTGATCAATTAGGTATTGAAGACTCATCGTGTGCACCTAGCAGTTCGTCGGCAGAAAACCGACCGTTTGACATGTCGACAAGAGAAAGAATGTGACGCTGCGGTATGCAGCCTTCACGCATCCAGCGGTCGATAGCCTGCTTTGTGACACCTAAGATTTTTGCCGTCTGTTCGCGTCCTCCCTGGTATGCACAGATGGAACGAAGACAGCGGATCCTGTGTGAAATTTCCTTTGCTTTCATCGGAATTCAACCTCGTAATATTTTCTATTGCAAATCCGTTGCGGAAACTGTATCAGTCATACTCATTCTTACTACGACAGTCAACTTGAAAGGAGCGCAGCGGTCATGGAAATCATCAAAGGAAAAACATCGACACCCTGGAAAGTCTGTCTCTACGGTGTTCCCGGCGTTGGCAAAACAACCCTGGCTTCACTGGCACCGAGTCCTTTGATCGTGGATCTCGAGGACGGCTGCCGGCACGTGGACTGCTGGAAAACTCCCTACATCAAAACGTGGGCGGAGCTGCAGGAGGCCTTCAAGCTGGCTTCAAAGTCGGACCGGAAAACAATCGTGTTCGACACCGCTGACGGCATTGAGAAGATCTTGACCGCTAAAGTGCTCACCGAAACTATTGACGAGAAAACAGGGAAATACAGAAAGAATCTTGCTGATTTCGGCTATCAACGCGGATTTGAGGTGCTGGCCGCTAACTGGGCGCTGATAATCAATTGGTTCGAAAAGCTGCAGTCATATGGCAAAAACGTCGTCCTGGTAGCGCATGAAAAAGTCGAGAAATTCGACAGTCCGGACTCGGAAAACTATGGGCGCTGGCAGCTTGCCGTGCATAAGAAGTGCGTGCCAATCATCGTGCAGCGCATGGACGCTGTGTTCTTTATGAAATGGCAGGCCTATGTCAAGGCAAAAAACGAAAAGGACTTCCAGGGCCAGTCGAAACAGCGCGCCATAGGTGACGGCGTGCGCCTGATCATGGCCGAAGAGCGCCCGTGCTGGGTGGCGAAAAACCGCTTTAACATGGGTGACAAGATAGTGGTGAGACATGATTTCTGGAAACATTTAGGAGGGAGCGATGACAAAGAACAGGACGCTATGGGACGAGTGCGCAGCCGAGACGATGGACGAAGCGATGGCGCAACAGCAAACGACGGTGACGATTCAGGACATCGAGAAGAAAGTGGTGGAGCGGTCAAAGAAGATCGTGCAGTGGAATACCAGGTTGCCACCGATCAAGGGAAAGGTATTGAACAATGAACAAGGTGCAGAAGCGAGCAATTAGCCTTTCGAAAGAACTGGGTGACGACTACGAAGCGATTGCTTTGCGCCTTGAGAAAGAAGGTTTCTGCGGACGTGGCGGCAAGGTTTACGAGCCGAATACGGTAGCATCGATGATAAAAAAAACTGGTTACTACAAGCCAGGATACGGGCGCGCGACCGCTTCAGAAAACAGAAGTGCCGCAGTGGCAGAAGATCCTCTTCTGATTTCTTTGCTGACAATCATTCACATGAAAGGCATATCTGCTGAAAAGAAAATTTCAGAATTGAAAGAAAGGACAAAGCAATATGGGATTTTTTGACTCAGACCAGGAAGACGATGGCGGCTTTGAAGCGTTGCCACCAGGACGCTATCAGGTGATCGTGGAAGAGCCGCGCATCAAGGACAACTCCAAAGGCACCGGGCGCTTTGCATCAATCCGGCTCAGTGTCCAAAACGACCAGTATGCGAACAGGAAGATCTTCGACAACTTCAATATCGAGCACACTTCAGAGCAGGCGCAGCGCATCGGCCGCGGCCAGTTCGCGCGCTTTCTCAAGGCGATCGATCACCCGAAACTCGAAAGCGAAGAAGAGATCTTCGAGCTGGCCGACTCGATCGTTGACGTCGAGATCAGCCGGGAAACAGACAATCGTGGGCGCGAAGTGAATCGCGTCCTAAAGTACATCGGTGCGGACGAGTCAACGGAAGCCTCTCCATCACCCACTCAGAACGTCGCGTCAGATTCGGCCATTGATGACGTGCCGTTCTAGCGCTCCTGGGGACTGGCGGCTTCACGAACACCGCCAGTCCCTTTCCCCGGAGGGGTTATGCTCAAAAAAATGTCAAAGAAAATGGAGAAAGAATTTTGTGATCGCATGACCGCGCGGCTTCATGAGTATGAAGAGATCATCAAAGACCCGCGGCGCGGACTTAAATGCTGCCCGATTTGCAGGACATTTCCAATATCACCGACTGGTAGCACGGACTGCGGTTTCTGTCCTTTAAGTGACGAAGGCGAAACTGCTTCATGTGTAGGTGAATTGCATATCCCAGGCCAGCCATGCATACAAGGTCACGTTATGGCCGAAAGCATTCAGAAAAAATATGCGCAAGCGCGCTATGAATGGCTTATCGAAAAACTCGACAAAGCGGGATTTGAATACAAATGAATGACTTTGACTGCAAGGAATTCTGGAAGGGTGTGACGCTCGCCGCAGTGCTGATCGCCATCGCCCTGCTGGTCGCTGACTGTGTCATGTGGATGAAAGGTCTTTGATGACGCTGCGCGATCTTATCATCATTGCCTTTGTGTCTTTGGTCGCTGTGGGCCTGTGGGCGGCCGGCATCTGTCTGCAGGTGACTTTTATCCGCTGGCTGACGGGGGATTGATGCTTAATGGCCTGGATTTATTTAGCGGAATCGGAGGAATCACTGTTGCCCTGGCACCGTGGGTCCGACCGGTCGCCTATTGTGAAATCGACGAATACGCTCGAGCTGTGCTGTTATCGCGAATGGCAGAAGGACGGTTACCCGTTGCTCCCATATGGGATGATGTCCGGACCTTCCCCGGAAGGGATTTTCGAGGACAAATCGACATTATATACGGCGGATTCCCATGCCAGGATCTCAGCAGTGCGGGATCTCGAAAGGGCTTGGAAGCGGAGCGAAGCGGCTTATTTTTTGAGATCATGCGCCTGGCCGAAGAAATTCGACCCACATTCATATTCCTTGAGAACGTCCCTGGAATACGCAAATACTTGCACCTCGTTGCAAGGGAAATGGCCTCGTTACGGTATGATTGTCGGTGGGGTATGCTATCCGCTCACGGTTTGGGAGCACCGCATAAAAGGGAAAGATGGTTTTGTCTGGCCTACGCCAAACGTGCCCAACGGAGGAAGGGTTATTCCGGAGGATGCCGAATGGAGTGGGATGGCGGCCTACAAGAACGGGAAGAAAATGCAGGTCGGTCTGGAATCGGCAGTGAGACGGTGGCCGACGGCGCGGGATTGGAAACACGAGTCAATGAACAGCGGTCTGAAGCGGAATACGCCGACGCTGCCGACGCATGCAAAGATATCATGCGGCAATCCTGGTGGTCAATTGAACCCGACGTGGGTCGAGTGGTTGATGGGTTACCCTTTAGAGTGGACAGAATTAAAGCCTTGGGCAATGCGGTTGTTTCCGCGCAAGTGTCCGAAGCATTTAAAAGGTTGACAGGGATATGAACGATTCCAGGCAAGCCCAGATCTACGCCGATGAGTGCGCCATCCTGCTGGCTGGCGAGCTCGAAGACACCGAGCGCGCGCACGTGCGCCGCTGCGCAAAGCGCATGGGCAGCCTAAACACTTGGGAAATAAAGAAACTCCGCGAGATAAGTCGCAGGTATCTGGTGAAGCCCTGTCAACATCTCGTCAAGAAATATGACCGCACCGACGTCCCGCCCGACTGGTATGCGCGCATTGTCTGCGTCGACTGCGGCAAGGACTTCGGCTTTGAGCCGCACCCTGAAGAGATGACAATCAAGGCGAAGATGGCGCGCCTTCTGAAAAGCGGCATGCTCAAGCGCTGGGAAAACCAGTGGCTTCATAACGTCAAGGACTGTGAGCGGCTGAGCGATGCGCAGCATAAGGTTTTCAAGAAGATTTGTGAAAGGGTGAATGATGCAAAGTGATCGCCGAACGCGGCGGAGGAGGGGAAGTGATGAGTAAAAACAAAATCCATATACCGCACCCGAATCACTATCCTAAATCAAATCCGAAAGACGGAGACATCGGCTGGTGTGGTGCCTTGTGGTGCAGCGTGTCGTTTGATCCAAGAGAAATTACCTGCAAGAAGTGCGTTAACAAGAGAGATAAAAGGATAAATGAAACCACTCGCGCGGACGCGCTGGGGAAGGGGGAGTGATGGCCAGAATAAGCGGTAGCGGAAAACTTGTTCGGTGTGTGAATTGCGGCTGTGATCGCACGCTGACTATCGTTGGGAAAATTCGTGAACAGAATGAGAACGGGAACATGGAAATTGGGTTTAAGCGATTATGTATCCCATGTCTCGTCCGGCAATTTAAGATTGACGACAAAACGGAAAAAGCCATTTTGAAAGATTCGTGCATCATGAAAACGGTGACGAAATGAAAGCACTCGATCGGATCGCGGAGATTGAAGCGGATCTTGACGCAGAAGATCTTACAATGTCGTCGATAAAAGAGTCCATTGCTGTTAACTACGTGCCGATGCTTTGTGAGATCGCGCGGATTGCGATCGAAACACTGGACAAGATAGCATCCGACGGTGTGTTCAAGCGTTGTAACTGTGGAATGACTGCAGCTGAAGCTATTTATCGAATCAATCAAGAGGGGGAATCATGAAAGTCGTCGACATAACAGAACGCATCGAGCAGATCAAGAAAGGCAAGCCGACAAAGGAATGGGTGACGATCAAGCAGAGTGAATTCGACTGGCTTTTAGATCAGGCAGAACGCTATTCACGCGTGCTGGTGATCTGGGCGGACACGATGAACGAAATCAACGGAGTCGTCAATGGTGCATTCGAAAAATAAGGGCGCTGCGGGCGAGAGGCAGTTTGCCAGCTGGCTTCGCGAGCACTGGGGCATCGAGGCCAGGCGGGGAGCGCAGTTCAAAGGCACTCCCGACAGTCCCGACGTGATCACGCCCCTGCCTATCAACTTCGAGGTCAAGCGCTGTGAGCGCTTTGAGCTGTGGCGCGCGCTGGATCAAGCCGACGCCGACGCCGGGCCGGATCAGATTCCTGTCGTGGCGCACCGCCCCAGCCGGCGACCTTGGATATTCATCATGTATGCAGACGATGCGATGAAATTCGCGAAGGCGATATTAGAGGCGAAAAATGGCCATGAAAACGATAACAGTAGATGACATTCGCAAATTCGGACCATGTTATGATCCGACTAACAAAGTCGCAGAAGACTGGACCGGCACTGTCATTGACATTTTAAAAATGGAAAACGTAGCGCCACAAGATCGGATATGGGTTGTCACCCACTACCTCACAGACCGGCGTAATCGACTTTTTGCGGTATGGTGCGCACGCGAAGCGTTAAAGCTGATTGACTCACCAGATCACCGAAGCATTGCGGTATGTGATGCCGCCGAACGGTTTGCAAATGGACAGGCAACCCAAGAAGAACTGGCCGCTGCCAGGGACGCTGCCTGGGACGCTGCCTGGGCCGCTGCCTGGGCCGCTGCCAGGGCCGCTGCCAGGGCCGCTGCCAGGGCCGCTGCCAGGGACGCTGCCTGGGACGCTGCCTGGGCCGCTGCCTGGGCCGCTGCCAGGGCCGCTGCCTGGGCCGCTGCCAGGGCCGCTGCCAGGGACGCTGCCAGGGCCGCTGCCAGGGACGCTGCCTGGGACGCTGCCTGGGCCGCTGCCTGGGCCGCTGCCAGGGCCGCTGCCTGGGCCGCTGCCAGGGCCGCTGCCAGGGACGCTGCC
>Ga0180432_10009427_pt1 | contig 11919 bp, 21 predicted proteins | sample SS_ome_10_FD_132414 | JGI IMG/M metagenome (GOLD analysis project Ga0180432, IMG submission 132414) | Hypersaline lake sediment archaeal communities from the Salton Sea, California, USA - SS_1_MS_2 metaG | ecosystem: Environmental > Aquatic > Non-marine Saline and Alkaline > Hypersaline >...
CAACCATGGAGAACGAGACCCCCGAGGTCGAGCCCGCCGCCGAGGTGGTCGAGGCCTCCGAGAAGGTCGAGGCTGCCGCCCCGACCAAGCAGTACATCACCGTCGAGCACCGCGACATCAAGAACATGACCGCCGGTCTGTTCGCCAAGCGGCAGCTTGAGGCGCAGGCAGGCGACCGCGAGGCGCAGCTCGTCGTCCAGGCAGCCCTCGCCGACAACACGACCACGACCGGCGCGGGCCTCATCCCGACCCGCTTCCTCACCGAGGTCATCTCCGTCATCGACAACTCCCGCCCGACGATCGAGGCGATGACGCGTGACGTCCTGCCTGACAGCGGCGACGAGTTCAAGATCCCGCGCGTCACGCAGAAGCCGTCGGTCGCCGAGCAGGCCGCTGAGGGCGACGAGGTCTCCTCGACCGCGTTCACGCTCGACTACCTGACCGTTCCGGTCAAGACGTTCGCCGGTGGCGAGCGCATCTCCCGCCAGCTCATCGAGCGTTCCGACCCGGCGTTCCTCGACCGTCTCCTCATCGAGATGGGCGCGCAGTACGCGCAAAAGACCGACGCGTACGCGTACTCGGTCCTTGACGATGGCAACGGCGAGTCGGTCGGCACGACGATTTACGACTCCATCGCGACCGCAATCGCGGACTCGTGGAACGTGATGCGCTTCGCCCCGAACCGCATCCTCGTCAACCCCGTCGGCGCAGGCGACGTCACGTTTGCCAAGCTGCTCGCAGCTGTCGACAACGACGACCGTCCGCTGTTCTCCGCGGCGAACCCCAGCAACGCTGCCGGGCTCATGAGCCAGGGCACGACGCAGGGCACCGTCGCCGGTCTGCAGCTGTACGTCACCGCGAACGTCGAGGACAAGCAGGCCCGTGTGTTCCCCGCGCAGGCCGTGACGTTCTACGAGGCTGCCGGCGCGCCGGTCCAGGTCTCCGTTCAGGACGTGTCGACGCTCGAGGTCGAGGTCGCCGTCTACGGCTACGTCGCCGCGGCGTCGAAGTACCCGACGGCGGTTCGTTACCTCACCGTCACGCCGTGACCCATCACCCCCAGCCGGTCGTGACCTCTCCCGCGACCGGCTGGGGGCCCACGGAGGCCTCCGATGCCGAACTACGTCGACCTCGACGAACTCAAGACGGTCCTCGGAGTCGGGGACCTCTACCCTGACGCGCAACTCACGCAGGCCTCTACGGCAGCGACGAACCTCGTCCTGTCCATGCTCAGCAGGTACTCGTATCCCATCGATCAGATGTGCTGCGAGGACGGCGCCACCGTCAAGGCCCGCACCGTCGGTTTTCACCGGCTCTACGTCGGGCAGTCCGTCACGATCAGCGGCCTGCCGTCCGGCTTCAACGGCAACCACACGGTGCTGTCCATCGGCTACACCGCTGACGTCCCGCCCCGACCGCTGTGGCCTTGGCCCACCCTATGGCCCTACTCGTACTCGAACGCGCAAGAGCTCTACAACACGTTCACGTTCAACAAGACCGGTCAAGCGACGGTCGAAGAGATCCAAGCGGTCATTCCCTCCGGAACCGTCATCGACGCCGGCTCAGCCGACGTCTACGAAGAGGACCCGCTCGTCCTCGAGGCGTGCATGATGCTCGCCGTCGAGATCTGGCAGGCACGCGTCGCACCAGGCGGCACGATCCAGGGCGTCGACTTTCAGCCTGGACCGTTCCGACTCGGACGTTCCCTCATCGGACGCGTCCAGGGCCTTCTCGCACCACACCTTGACGTAGGCACGATGGTCGGATGAACCTCAAGACCCTACGAACGACGCTCGCGACCGCCCTCGAGGACGCCGGCATCGACTACTCGACGTCGGCGTTCCCACCGCCCGTTGTAATCCCACCGACCGTCGTCATCGTCCCTGGCAACCCGTGGATCGCACCCGTCACCATCGGACGGCCCGCAACCCCACAGGTCGAGGTCACCTTTCGGCTGACCTGCATCGTCGCGAACCTTGACAACCAGGGCTCCCTCGACCAGCTCGAGGAACTCGTCTTCGCCGTCCTCGACAACCTGCCCCGCGGCTGGGAGGTCGGCGACGTATCACCCCCATCGGTCGAGACCATCGGCCCATCCGACCTTCTCGTATCTGACGTACAGGTCACTACCCTCGCCACACCATCCTAAGGAGCACGTCCATGGCAACCGTCCTCACCGGGCAGGACCTGACGCTGACGATCGACTCGGACGCGTTCGACGCCCAAACCATCTCCACGACGTTCACCTACACGAACAACCGCGAGGTCCTCGAGACCCTCGACGGCCCCGTGTACAAGACGCTCACGTTTGACTACACGCTCGACGTCACCATGTACTCGGACTGGGGCACGACGAACGGCCTCTGCGACGCCCTCGCGACCGCCGCTCTGTCCGCGCCCGACACGTCCCTCACGTTCACGCTCGTCGCCGACGGCCCGAACGTCGACACGACCATCACCGGCAAGGTGTTCCCCGAGGTCCCGCCGATGTCCGGTGAAGGCCCGACCGCGTCGCAGATCTCGTTCACCCTTACCGGCGACCGCAATCAGACCCCGACGATCGTGGCAGCCTGACAACCGCATAGGAGAGAACATGGCAACCGGCACCTGGGTCGAAGTGGAGCATCGCGACCGTGGCAGCCTGGTCCTCGAGCTCGAGCTTGCGGACTGGATCGGCTGGGAGAGCTGGGCCGGACGCTCGTTCGTGACGTTCGGGGACGAGACGAACCCCCCTGGCATCAAGGACGTGGCGTACCTCGCCTACGAGGCCGCGAAGCGCACCGGAGTCCACGACGGCGACCTGACGTCGTGGAACCGGTCGCTGACCGGCTTCCCGCAGTTCCGGCAGGGCACCATTCCGGGCCCTACCGAGCCGGCAGCTTCGGACGACGCCGCATAGACGTCGCCTTGGCTACCGGCACCGCACCGAACGACTGGAACGACCTGGCAGACCTGCTGACCGCAGAGCAGGCCTTGCAGGAGTCCCACAGGAGGCCCTGAGATGCCGACCACGACCGCCTCGTCAAAGGCCGGCAAGGTCACAGTCAGGCTCGATGACAAGGACATCAAAGCCATCCTGCGGGCCTTCTCGAAGATGGACAAGGCCGCGAACAAAGATCTACGGGAACTCTCAAAAGAGATCTCTCAGGACATAGTGTCCGAGTTCCGCAACGCCGCGCGCGGCACCCGCTGGTACCCCGACCAGGCGTCGTTCGTGGCGCAGTCCGCACGGGTCGCCCGCGACCGAACGCCGTCCGTCACCCTGGGTGGCGCGAAGCGGTACGGGACGTCGGACAACCGGCGGGTCTCCGCAGGATCCATCCTGTTCCTGTCCGAGTTTGGCTCACCCGAGGTAAAACAGCGCGAGCGGTTCCGCAACAGCGCCCAGCGGCGCAACAACAGTCGCGGAGGCCTTCAGGGGCCACCCAGGTCGCCCCGTGAAGGCCGTGGCAACCGCGGCTGGTGGCTGTTCCCACGACTCAAGCGGCTCCAGCCGAACATTCTGCGCCGCTGGATCGAGGGCGCACAGAAGGTCGCCGACGTGTGGGGGAACCAATAATGGCCTCACAGACCCTTCGCACGCTCAAACTCAGCCTCCTGGCTGACGTCTCGTCATTCGGCAAAGAGCTCGACAAGGCCGGAAGCAGCTTCAACAAGTTCTCGAAGGGGCTTGAGACCGCCTCGAAGGTCGCTACCGGCGTCATCGGCGTACTCGGTGGCATCGCGATCTCCTCCATCCGCGCCGCCTCCGACCTCGAGGAGACCGGCGCTGCCGTCGAGCAGGTGTTCGGCGCACGAGCAGCCCGACAACTCGACCAGTTCGCACGCACCGCCGCGACCGCGCTCGGACAGTCACGCCAGCAGGCACTTTCAGCCGCGCAGACGTTCGGCATCTTCGGAACCTCCGCAGGCCTCGCCGACGACGATCTCGTCGAGTTCACGACCAGCCTCGTCACCCTTGCCGCCGACCTGGCCTCGTTCAACAACACGGACGTAGATACAGCAATCAACGCTCTTGGTGCGGCGCTGCGTGGCGAATCTGAACCCATTCGGCAGTACGGCGTCCTGCTCGATGCCGCAACGCTCAAGAACCGTGCCCTCGCCGACGGCATCATCGAGACGACGGAACAAGCGCTGACCCCGCAGCAGCGCACGCTCGCCGCGTACAACGAGATCCTCGCGCAGACCACCCTCCAGCAGGGCGATTTCGAGCGGACCTCGGACGGCCTCGCGAACACTCAGCGAACACTCCAGGCAGAACTCGAGAACTTCCGCGTCGAACTTGGCGAGGAGCTCCTGCCCGTAGTCGTCCAACTCCTGCCGATCCTGCGCGACTGGGTCGACCGGCTCAAGGACATCGACCCCGAACAGATCGTCAAGGTCGCCACACAGACCGCCAAACTCGCCACAGCGATTGTCGCGCTCAACACCGCGCTCAAGGTGTTCGCGACTCTCAGAGGCGCCTGGGCGGCCCTGTACGGCGTGTTCGGCATCCCAGGACTCGTTGTCGGAGGTGCCGCAGCAGCGACCGCGTACACGCTCGAGAACTTGCCACCCGGCTACACAGGCGGCGCCATCCCAGGGCTGCTCGAAGGACAAATCAACCCGCAACGCGAACCGACCCCGACGATCGTGCCCCCGCGTCGGACACAGCCGCCACAGGTCGTCATCAACGGCATCGTCGCCGGCTCCTCGTACCAGGTCTATCGCGAACTCGAGCTGCAACTTGCCGCTGGCACCCGCGCAGGCATCGGAGCCGCCCGCTAATGGGCTGGCCCCGCGCAGTAACCGTCACGATCGCCGGTGTCGACCACACGTCAGAGACCATCGACTCGGTGTACATCCAGCGTGGACGCCGCTCCTACTGGGAATCGGCACAGGCCGGGTCGGCACGCATAGTCCTGATCGACCCTGGCACTAGGCCGGCTATCGGCGAGCAAATGGTCGTCGACGTCGCCCTGTCAAACGCCAGCACCGTCTCGCTGTTCATTGGCAAAGTCCAGGCGGTCACGACCCAATACAACCCGACCGTCGGCACAATCTTCGCTATCGACGCGTTTGGGCCCCTCGCCCGCGCCGGACGCCGCGACCAGGACGACACCCTGTCCGCGCAGCTCGACGGCGCACGCGTCCAAGCACTTCTCGAAACCGGACTGTCCCAGCAATGGGCCGAACAGCCCCTCACGCAGACCTGGGGAAACGTCGACGCAAGCCTGACCTGGGCCGACTACGGCATCGACACGTCAATCATCGACCCCGGCATCTACCAGGTCGGAGCCCTCACCAATACACCCACGCCAGTTCTTGGCGCCCTCAACCAAACGGCACTCTCAGGCGGCGGCGTCGTGTACGAGACAGGCGACGGGCGCGTCGGATACGCCGACTCGACCCGCCGCCAGGGCGCATCCCTCGGCACCCCGCTCACGATCGACGCGCCCGACATCGCCGCACAGTCCGGCATCGCCACGGTCCGACTCGACGACGTCGTCAACCAGGTGAACCTCGAATGGTCCGGCGGGTCCGTCCAGTACAACGCGACAGACTCCGTCGCCGAATACGGCTATGTGACGCGCGACTACGTCACTATCCTCGATGACGCAGGTGATGCCGCAGATCTCGCCGAACGGTTCGCGCAGTTGCAAGCGTTCCCCGAACCGCAACTCGAGGGGCCGCTGCTCGTCGGGCTGAACAACGTCACGGACAGCCTGTCCGACAGCCTTCTACAGATCGACGTCAACGACTACCTGTCCGTGACGAACATTCCGACGTCGGTCCTACCGGCAGGAACGTTCTACGGCTTCGTCGAGGGCGTAAACTTTGAGCTGACGCATTTCTTCGCAAACGTCGAGCTGTACGCGTCGGACGCGACCTACTCGATCTATGAGACCCGCTGGGCCGAAGTGCCCGCCACCCTGACCTGGGCCGGCGTGGACGCTACGCTCACTTGGCAAGACGCCTAGGAGACCCTGATGCCCGACACCGGCGCACCCTGGAACATCCCGTACGTCGCGGGCACCGACCTCGTGTCCGACTGGCCTACCGACTCGCTCGCACTTGCGAACGCCATCGACGCCGGTCTTGACGCGGCATACGTCGGCATCGGGACGAACGTCGTGCAGGCCGTCAAGACAAACACGTTCACATTGAACAGTTCGACATTTGCGGACGTGACAGGTCTTTCCGTTGCAATAACTCCGACTACCAATACCGCAAAAGTTCTCATTCTTGTTCAACTAACAGGCATCGTGGGCGCAACAAACAACATCGGCTTCCAAATCGTGCGAGACTCGACGGCTATCGGCATTGCCGATGCTGCCGGAAACCGAACCCGTGCGACTATTTCCGCTTATAGCGCTGCAACCGAGGCATACAACGCCGCCGCAATCTTCCTTGACTCTCCTGCGACGACATCTGCGACGACGTACAAGGTTCAGATGCTCTGTGGCGCGTCAGTGACCATCGGAATCAACTCGGACGACGCTGACCTAGCACTTAGGCCGCGAAGCATCCAAACGCTAACTGCTATTGAGGTGGCAGCATGATCGACTACGCCGCAGTCCTCGCAGCCATCCGGCCCGGCACACAATGGTCGCTCGATGGTGACGAATACGCCGGACTTACCTGGCTTGACGATTCCCCAAAGCCGACCAAGGCAACGCTCGACAACGCTTGGCCCCAGGTGCAGTACGAACGCGCCTACGCGCAAGTCGAGGCTGCCCGTCGCGCCCGCTACCAGGCCGAGACCGACGGACTGTTTTTCGAGGCGCAGCGTGAGGGTGGCGATTTGACCGCATGGCAGGCTGCGGTCGACGCGATCAAGGCTGAACTCCCGTATCCGACACCGCCGGAGGCCTGACCATGCTCGATTTGGCTGACACCGCCCACAGGACCCTGTGGACTTTCATCGAAGCGTTCGTCGGCGTCCTTGCAGGCACCTACGCCTTCGCCGTCGAAGGCGCAGCAATGCTGTCCGCAGTCGCCGCCGGCGTCGCAGCTGCGATCGTGCCGCTCAAGGAAGGCGTCCTGGCTGCACGTCGGAAGCGTTCCGCACAGGCCGAGTAATGAGCGGCATCGTCCGTCGAGCCGACTGGGGCGCACGACCCCCGAAGGGCCGTCCGAAGGACATCGCCGCGCCCGTCAAGTACCTCTTCCTGCACCACTCCGCAGGACCCGACGGCGGTCCCGAGGTTCTCAGGAACATCCAGTCGTTTCACCAGCAGCACCGAGGCTGGTCCGACATCGCCTACACCTGGCTCTACAGCCCCTCGACCCGCACCTGGTACGAGGGCCGAGGGCCTGGCGTCGCCGGCGCCCACACCCGCGGCTACAACTCCATCGGGCACGCCGTCTGCGTCCTCGGCAACTACGAGCGTGCGCAGCTGCCCATGACCGCCATCGACGACCTCGCCGAATGGGCGACCTGGCACGGCGGCACTTGGGGGCCCGACCAGTACGTCCCTCACCTAGCGATGGGCAAGACCGCCTGCCCAGGCCGAAACATCATCGCCGTCCTCGATCAGATCAACGTCCTCGCCTCGGGCAAACCGAACGTGCTAGTCGACGACGAACCTGACTACACGGACGAGGAGCTGCGGGAACTCGAGTTGCAACTCGGCTACGAGGAATGGGGCCGGCTGGCAGGTGAGGAGTATGTCTGAACTACAGATGCTCGTCGCCTACGTCGGACCGATGTCCGTCATCGCCGGTGCCGCCTGGAAGATGTCCGCACGCCTCTCGAAGATGGACGCCCGTCTCGCGCAGCTCGAGCGGGAAAACCGCGAACTCAAGTCCGACATCACCGCACTTCGGACACTCCTGTCGGTCCTCGTGGACTCACGACGCCAAGCAGGATAGGTTGTCCACAGGTCCGAAGCCTGGGGAGGCGCCATGGACGAGTTCGAGGCAGAGCAAGCACGCATCCGAACGGGCAATCCAGGCTGGTGGGACAAAGTCATCCCGCAGCTCGAAGCCGACCAGCAGGCCGCACTTGACAAGGCCCTTCGCAACCCCGAGATCATGCACAGCACGATCGCGACCGTGCTGAAACGCTGGGGCCATAACGTCTCGTACCAGCAGGTCGGTCACTACCGGCGCCGTCATGTCACAGACTGACCCGTTCCTCGAGGTACAGCAGGACCTCGACGAAGCACGCCGCCCACGCCCGAAGCATCCGACCGGCTGGGAACCAGGCGTCGACACCGCCGCCGGCACCCTCGTCGTCGAGGGCGGCGAGACCCCGCCGAAAGACTGGGCGCACATCCTGTGGAACCTCGGCCTCAATCCTGCCGACTGGCAGGTCGACGAGACCGCCCCCGTCCAAGTCCGGTCCTGGGACTCCGGCGAGAAACGCCACTTCTACTACAGGGCGACTGTCCGGCCAACGTCCGTCCACCAGCCCGATCTCGACGAACTCATCCGCGACATTCGGCGTCGCAAGCCAAAGCCGCCAAACCCCGTCGCAGACCAGCGCGCCCTGATCGTCTGCTTGTCCGACTGGCAGGCCGGCAAAACAGACCACGGAGGCGTCGAAGCACTCGTCGAACGTCTGCTCGATTTGCACCGGCGGCTTCCCGAACGCGTCCGTGAACTTGCGAAGCAGGGCCGGCCCGTGTCGCACCTTTACGTCATCGGCCTCGGCGACATGGTCGAAGGCTGCGACGGGCACTACGCCCAGCAGACCTACTCGGTGCAGCTCGACGCCCGGCAGCAGCGCAAACTCGTCCGCAGGATGCTCGTCAAGATGCTCGCCGACTGGTCACGCCTCGCACCCCATGTCGTCGTTGGCGCCGTACCAGGCAACCACGGCGAGAACCGACGCAACGGCAAATCGTTCACGACGTTCGAGGACAACGGCGACCTCGAAGTGTTCGAGCAGGCCGGCGAAATCCTCGCCGCGAACCCCGAAGCGTACGCTCACGTACGCTTCGTCATTCCCGACGGCGACATGACCCTCACCCTGGACGCCTGCGGCACGGTCGTCTCGTTCGCGCACGGACACCAGTTCGGAGGCACAGGCCTGCCCGTCTCGAAAGCGCGCAGCTGGTGGCAAGGCAAGATGGACGCCATGCACAGGGCCGGCGACGCCACAATCCTGACGTTTGGGCACTACCACCACCTGCAAGTACTACAAAACGGGCCGCGCACCATCCTCGGCGCCCCATCGCTCGACGGAGGGTCACGCTGGTACGAGGAACAGGGCGGTCCCACGACCGCCTGCGGGACGCTTACGTTCGTCTGCGAAGGGGGTGGCTGGCGTGACCTCGCAATCCTCTGACACCTGGCGACGGTTCATCTCCCTCGGACAGTTCACCATCGCCGTCGAACAATCCGTCGAGCACGACCTCGAGCTCATCGCCGCGGGCGTCACCGGCGACTCCGACCTGGACGCGGGCCGCATCCGCGTACTGTCCTGCCTGAAAGCCGAACGCCAGCGTGAGGTCGTCTTTCACGAACTCATGCATCACGCAATCCACCTGACCCACCTGGCGACCAAATGGTCAGACGACGAAACGGAGGAGGTAATCAGGGCCCTAAGCCCCTGGCTGATACAAACGATCACGATAAACAACTACGAGTGGTAACCGAACCGAGGAGAGGCTCATGCAAATCGACCCAGCAGCAGTCATGTTCATCCTGTCGATGGCAGGCATCCTCGCCGTACTCGCTACGGCCCTGTTCTACCTCGAGCGCAAACAGCAGCGCGCCGACGAGCTCGAAGGGTTCCGTCGCACCATCGAGGCCATGCGCCGTCTCGAGCGTGAGGACGGCGACCGATGAGCGACTTTGCCAAGGACTACATTCCTGTCAACGAACGCATCGCCAAGTTCATCGCTACCTATCCGGAAGGCAGCCTGCGCCCGCTTTGGCCCGACGAGCCCTACAGGGTCCTCGGCGAAGGCGACACCAAATGGCTCGTCTACGCAGCCTGCGCCTACCGCTCACCCGACGATACGGCTCCTGGTGTCGGTCTCGCATGGGAGCCCGTACCGGGCCGCACGCCTTACACGCGCGGCTCGGAGCTGATGGTCGCCGAGACCAGCGCTTGGGGAAGGGCGCTGGCGGCTATCGGCATCGCCACCAACCACTCCATCGCGTCCGCTGAGGAGGTCAGGTCCGCACAGGAGCGCGCACAAGCCTCTCAGAGCGCCGGAAAGGGTCAGGCTGGTAGGAGGACATCCCCGAAGGCGAACGGACCGCAGAACGCATCTCAGAGCGTCACAGGGGGTGACTGGTGAGCGACACACGATGGGCAGACGAATGGCGGCACCTCAACGTCCGAGCAGCCGGCTGGATCGACGGGCGAGACATGGCAGGAGCACGGCGCCTTGTGGTCGAAAAGATTGGCAGGGCCGACGAGAATCCTGCCATCGAGTTTGTCTACGAGCTGCAAAAAGCCGTCGAGCGCCTCGAGCGCGAGGTGCAGACCTACATCGACCGTCTCGCATCACACAAGCAGGATCTCGGCTACCTGGTCGCAGAGATCGTCAAGCACCGAAACTCGCTCGCAAGGGCCGAACAGGCCGTTATGGGCGGCGAACTCCTCGGCGATGACGACCTCATCGACCGGCTTGCAGCGTTCTACAACCTGCCGAACAGGCTTAAGCGATGAGCGAGGCGACCCGAGGCCGCAGGATGCCGTTCGTGATCATGCCCTGGGCCGTACTCGACGACGACTCCCTGACCGCCCACGACGTCCTCGTGTACGCCACGATCGCGCGCTATGCCGACTCGAACTCAGGCGTCGCATGGCCCTCGAGGCAGACAGTCGCCAAAGCCGCCAGGTGCGACATAAAGACTGTCGACCGCTGCGTCAGCAGACTCGTCCAGGCCGGCTTCCTCGAGAAGCACAAAAGAAAGAACGAACTCGGCGAGTCGAACGTGTACGTCGTTCACGAAATCGTCGCACGCCAAGAAACCCTCGAGCCACGGTCGAGGGGTAGGGGCACAAACGGTGCGGGGGTAGGGACACAAACGGTGCGACCCCTAGCGACACAAACGGTGCGGGAACTAGAACCATTAGAACTAGAAGAGACCGACCCGTCCAACTGGACACCCATGCCCGAAGAAATCCGTGCAATGCTCAAACCCTCACGACCAGGAGAGGCCGCATGAGGATGCCAACCAGCATCGCCATACTCACAGGATCAGCACTTACACTCGCCATCACACAACCATGGCAACAGCCCGAACCCATCATCGAAACCGTCGTAGAAACACAGACAGTCATCGAAGAGGTCGCAACGACCATCGACATCGACCGGCTACGCCAAGTGCCGGCTTCGTCGAACATCGATAAGCAGCTCGACCTCGAATGTACCTACGCCATCCAGCGGCTCACCGACGAACCACTCATGGGCATCATCCTGTACACGGACGAGTACTGGAACGGAGACGCCTGCCAAGCCTACGAACACCAGGTGCTCCATGGCTGGTACTGACTGGTACCGAGACGCAGCCTGTGCCGGCAGAGACGACCTTGACTGGTTCGACCTTGACTGCACCCTGCAACAGACACTCGAAATCTGTGCCAGCTGCGACGTCAAAGAACAATGCCTCGATGTAGCAATCCGCTACAGATACTACGAAGGCGTATGGGGAGGCCTGTACGGTAAGCGGCTGACAGCCATGATCGAGCGGCATCGGAGAGCTTATGCCAAACCGTACTGATACCCGTAAGGGGGCCCTCAGACTGGGGGGGAGGGGCGGCTCCACTCGAGAGTGGAGGAGGGTCCGCGAACAAGTATTGCGACGTGACAACAAAACGTGCGGGTACTGTGGGGGGGACGCTGATCAGGTCGACCACATTGTCCCTTGGTCACGCGGGGGTGGGGACGACCTGGGCAATCTCGTCGCAGCGTGCCGCAGCTGCAATCGAGCCAAATCTGACCGTGACGTCAGTTTTTTGGGGGCACGGGCCAC
>Ga0180432_10009428_pt1 | contig 11916 bp, 13 predicted proteins | sample SS_ome_10_FD_132414 | JGI IMG/M metagenome (GOLD analysis project Ga0180432, IMG submission 132414) | Hypersaline lake sediment archaeal communities from the Salton Sea, California, USA - SS_1_MS_2 metaG | ecosystem: Environmental > Aquatic > Non-marine Saline and Alkaline > Hypersaline >...
AGACAGCAATTCTGGTCTGAAACCATGAATAATCCTAAGGAAAATATGAAAAACAGGCTTAAAGCTTCTGAACTGCTTGGTAAGTCAAATGCCGATTTTACAGATAAGATCCTGGTCGGAGATCTTGAACAAGAGCTGAAAGATATCCCCGACGACGATCTTGATAAAAGAATCGAGGACATGCAGGGGGAGGTATTACACTGAGCAGATTAGAAACCCTCTCACCGAAAAAACAACTTTTCTGTCTATTAAAAGAACAGAAACGACGCCGAGACTCCCGCCGCATACTGCAATTATTCCCTGAAGAAGGCCCCCTATCCCGTCATAATTACCCCAAGCACATGGCTTTTATTGAAGCCGGCGAAAAATATCATGTAAGGGCTATCGTTGCCGCTAACAGGGTAGGAAAATCCCTTCTTGGCGGATATGAGATGGCCACTCACCTATGTGGCTGGTATCCAGAATGGTGGAAAGGAAAACGATTTTTAAAGCCTATTTCCGCCTGGGCTGGCGGCGATACTTCCCAGACTGTCCGGGATATCGCTCAAGAAATCCTGCTCGGTCCCCCTGGGGCCTGGGGAACTGGCTTAATCCCCGGGGAATGCATAGTTGATATCAACAAAAAGGCGGGCTCCGTCCCTGACGCAGTAGAATCGGTCATCGTCCGTCATAAATCAGGGCTTGGCAATAGTCGCCTGGGATTTAAATCTTATGACCAAAAGCGTAAATCCTTTCAGGGAACTGCAAAGGACATCATCTGGCTTGATGAAGAATGTCCCATGGACATCTGGGGCGAATGTGAAATGCGTACAATGACCACCCAGGGTCATATTTTACTTACATTCACCCCGCTGATGGGCTTAACTCCCGTGGTATTAATGTTTATGCCAGGAGGCAAAGAGCCCAAGGAGATGGAAACAAACTTTGTCATCCGGGCAGACTGGAACGATGCGCCGCATTTAACTGAAGAAGATAAGGCCAGACAACTGGCCAACATGGAGCCTCACCTTAAAAAAGCACGGTCTCAGGGTGTCCCGCACCTCGGCGCCGGGGCGATCTACCCCATAGCAGAGGAAAAGATTATCGTCGATCCTTTTGAAATTCCGATCTACTGGCCCAGGGCTTATGCTTTGGATGTTGGCTGGGATCGTACAGCCGCATTATGGGGCGCAAAGGATAGAAATTCAGATATTACCTATCTTTATTCAGAACATTACATGGCCCATGAAAAGCCACCTATCCATGCAGAAGCAATCAAAGGCCGCGGTGACTGGATCCCCGGCGTGATAGATCCTGCGGCCAGGGGAAGAAGCCAGAAAGACGGTGAAAGGCTGGTAGATGATTATATCAACCTTGGCTTAAACCTGTCTTTGGCTGAAAATGCTGTTGAAGCTGGTATCTATAGAGTCTGGACAGGATTAAGCACGGGAAAGCTTAAAGTCTTTAGCACTTTACAGAACTGGCTTGATGAATTTCGAATTTACCGCAGAGACGAGAAAGGCAAGATTGTTAAAGCAAACGATCATCTTATGGACGACACCAGGTATCTCTATGGTTCAGGGATGGAGATTGCGCATAATAAGCCCGTAGATTTAGAGTCTGACGAATATCGAAGACACGAAGAATATAATTATGACCGTGGTAGGTCTAAGGTGGGAGGGTATTAAACCAATGAGAAAAAAACATTGACAAGGAGGTAAAAGATGCAGAACAATGAACAAACAAAAAGAATTATAAAACTGGAAAACGATGTAAAAGAGCTGAGAGCAGAGCTGAACGAGCTCAAAAAAGCTAAGCAAGGGAGCAAGAAAACAAATAAATAAAATTTAGGGTTCTTAAGCTGGGGGTAGCTCCCCTGGCGAAAGATTAAATTAAAAACAAGGCCGGTATCCGTGCACGGGCATAGGGATATCGGCCTTTTTTTATGCCCTATTCATGAGGGAACAATGACCATCCAAGACAAAATCGACCTCATTTTAAAGCATGTCAATAAGCATATGCGTAATTGGTTTATCACCATCGACAACAAAATCGACACTCTCCAAAAAGATATCGACCTTATCAAATCAAAAATGCTTGAAGAAGACCTCCGGAATGAACTTGAGGAAGGTTAACGATGAAATATATCGAAAAGCTCAATTACACCGCTGATGTTGATAAAAAGAAAAATGCTATCAAATGGGTAAATATGATCTTAGATCCCAAGGGTGACGGCATCCCGCACCATAACGTCGCGGTACATTTAAGTGACCAGGAGCTGGCTGATATTGGCCAGAAGGTAGTAAGAGAATACGACCTGGACGAAGAAAGTAGGAGTGAATGGAAAGAGCTAAATAAAGAAGCTATGCGGCTGGCCAAGCTGATATTAGAGCCTAAGAACGACCCTTGGCCTGGGGCCTCTTCAGTCAAATATCCGCTTATTACCGTTGCCGCAATACAGTTTGCCTCCCGTGCATACCCTGAAATCGTTAAAGGCGATCAGCCGGTAAAATATATGGTCGTCGGTAAAGATCCCGACAATGCCAAAAAAGAAAGAGGCCAGCGGATATCTCAGCACATGAGTTATCAGCTCCGGTTTGAAATGCAAGACTGGGAGGTTGATTTTGATCGGCTTTTACATGTTTTACCAGTTACTGGCTTGGCATTTAAAAAAACCTATTTCGATCCTATCGATAAAATTAATGTCTCACAGCTATGCCTCCCTGACGATGTAGTTATCCATTACGGCGCCGAGAACATGAAATCTGTCCGAAGGATAACTCACCTTGTCAATTATTATCAGAACGACATTTACGAAAGAATTGCCAGCGGCAAATGGCTGGACGTCGAGCTTATGGTGTCCAGTGACGAAGAAAAACCCGACGAATCCGACGTGGTTAATTTATTTTTAGAACAACACCGCTTTCTTGATCTTGACGGCGATGGGTACGCAGAGCCTTATATAGTCACTGTCCACAAAGAATCTGCCAAGGTCGTAAGAATTATCCCTCGTTTTGAGAAAAAAAATATAAAAACCAACGACAAGGGTGAACTCGTAAAGATCATTCCAAGCCAATATTTTACAAAATACGGCTTTATCCCGGCCCTGGACGGCTCCATATACGATATCGGCTTTGGTTCCCTGCTTTATCCCTTAAATGAAGCGATTAACAGCACAATAAACCGGCTGTTAGATGCCGGCACCCTGAGCAATATGCAGTCAGGCTGGATAGATCGGTCCATCAGACAAAAAACCGGAGTTGCAAGCTTTAAGCCTGGAGAATGGAAAAAGACAGAGACTTCCTCTTTACAAGGAAACTTGCGCGATAAAATCCTGCCTTTACCCACCAAAGAACCTTCAAACGTACTGTTTTTAATGCTGGGCCTGCTAATAGAAGCTGGCAAAGAAATCTCCAGCGTAAAAGACATCATGACCGGCTCAAGTCCAGGTGCAAACATACCGGCAACAACTATCCTTGCCATGATTGAACAGGGATTAAAGGTATTCGGTGCCATTTATAAAAGAGTATATCGATCTTTCGGGCAAGAGCTTAAACAGCTTTACAACCTAAACAGCATTTACCTGGAAGAAAGAGCATACTTTACCGTCCTTGATGCCGATGAATCTACCGCGATCGCCCGGAAGGATTATAACCGCGAAGATCTGGACGTCATGCCCACCGCGGATCCCTCTATCAGCACAGAAATTCAACGGCTGGCAAAAGCTCAGTTTTTAAATGAAACCGTAAGCGGCCGGCCACGGGTAAATGAAGATGAAATCACATCCCGGATGATACATGCCGCAGATGTTCCAGACCCAGAGAAATTAATGCTTCCGGAACAAGAACCCGTGCCGGACCCTAAACTCGTTATTGAACAAGGCAAACTCCAGCTTAAAGCTCAAGAGAATGAAATTAAAGAGATGGAACTGGAGCTTGAAGCCCTGGTGAAGATTGCCCAGATAGACGAGATCGCCGCAAAGATAACCAAACTGCAAGCGGACGCAGTTAAAGCCTTTGCAGATGCAGAGGCCGCGGAGGCTGGTCCTCAGTTACAAGTATATTTGTCAGAAGTAAAAGGCTTTTACGATTCTGTAAAAGAGCAAATCAAGGTAGCAGGTCAGAGAGAACAGAGAAGACAGGGAGATAAGGTAAATGGAAATAACCAAGCAGGATCTACGGGAATGGAAGGAACACCCAGTCAGCAAGGAAGTTCTTAAACGTATTTCGGAGAAATTGGAAAACATCAAACGAGGTTTATGTAATGGAGAAACAATTCCATTGTCATCTGAAAGCAAAGATTCCGTTGGCCGCACGGCCCTGGATACCTCTTTTTGTGTGGGAATTATTAAAGGCTTAGAGGAAATATTTTTAGTTAAAACCGTAGATCCAGAAAAGAGAGAGGAAGAAAACAATGCAATGTGAAAACTGTGTTTGGTTCCTTAAATATGTTCAATATGAGGATGCAAAGTCATTTTGTTGTTTTAATCCGCCTCCTTTCCCGGAGGTTTATCCGGACGAATTTTGTCGAGAATTTACACCAAAAGATAAAAGCCTTGTCCCTCAAAAAGCAGTCTCCAGCCCTGAAAACAGGAGCGGTCAAGAGCCTGTGGAATATAAGCTCATTGTTAAAAATGACGACATCGAGCAGGTAAGCCCTGGCGGAATATTTATGCCTGCCCATGTAGTTGAAAAAGAGCAAAAGCAAACCTCAAATGTCACCCTTGTAGCCATCGGCGGAAATGCTTTCGAAGATTGGAAAGGAAGAATCCCCAAGCTGGGAGACAGGGTAAGAATCGCCAAATATGCCGGTGAGTTCATCCTGAAAGAACAAAGCATGGACGGCAGTATTTACCAGATAATCACAGATAAGGACGTTATCACCATCTTGGATCAGGAACCAGAGGAAAAAACATATGCCGCCTCAGATCAGCCGGATAATGCAGGGGACGGCAGATATTCGCATTTACGGTCTACTGAATCCAACCAATAGCGAGGAAATAAGATAATGCCAACGCCAACCAAGGAAACCGTAGAAACTAAAACTGACCAAGGGACGCCGCCGGATCCCGGCCTTGCATTTACCGAAGAATTTAGCGAGATCGACTTCGGCCTGGACGAGAATCCTACTCCTGGAGAGCAGGAAACCCAGACACCGACACCGACATCAACACCGGCGGCCAAGACCGACGAAGAGCAGGACTATGAAGCCAGGGCCCGGGAAATGGGCCATATACCCAAGGAACGGTTTAAAGGCGACCCTGATAAATGGGTAGACGCCAAGACGTTCGTTGAAAGGGCTGAAACCTTACTGCCTATAAATAAAGCCCAGCTAAAGAAATTCGAGGCCAAAAACAAAGAGCTTACCGAAACCGTTGAAACCCTAAAACAAGGGCTTGACGATTTTAAGAAGTACCATAAATCCGATCGTGAGCGTGTCCGTAAACATGCCTATGACAAAGCAATGAAAGATTTTGCGGCACAAAAACGTCAGGCCGTAGAAGAAGGAGACGTTGAAGCTTACGACGCGATAGAACAGCAAGAAGCCGAGGTCACAGAAGAATTTAATAAACCTCAAGAACCAGACCCTAACGATAAGACCACCCAGGCTGAAAAAGAAACTTCTACGGAAGAAACCCAAGAGAATCAGGAACAAACTTCAGAGAATATGCCTGAAGCCGTTCAGGATTTTTTAGAGGACAATAAAGATTGGTTCGGCCCCAATCAGGAGATGACCGATTTTGCCAGAAAGATGGAAGACAACATCTTAAAAAATAACCCGCAGTTAAAAGGTGGAACTCCTGAAGTTTTTGAAAAAATCATGGAGCGGGTAAAGGCTGTCTTTCCTTCTCATTTTGAAAATCCGCGCAGAAATGAAAGCGGCCATGTAGAGCCGAACACGACTACGACCACAGCTCCCCCTGGGAAAAAGGGATTTTCCGATCTTCCTGCAGATGCCAAGGCGGAATGTATGCGCTTGAAAGAAAGCGCAAATTTTACCGTTGAAGAATATGTCGAGCAGTATTTTAACGAATCAGAAACGATGTATTTCGATTAATCATATACCAAGAAAATAAAAGGAAATAAATATCATGGCAAAGACAAGAGAAGAGAACGAACAAAAGAGAGAACCAACCAGAGAGAAAGAAGGAAGGAAAAAAAGAATACCTATGACCGGCCTGAACTTCAAGCTTAATTTCGAAAGATTTAAGGGCAAGAACGACGGCTATGAATACAGGGTATTCGAGGACCGTCCCGGCAGATTAGAAGCGGCCCAGGATGCATGGTGGGAGTTTGTCACTGAAGACACCGGCAAGTCGCAAGGCGAAGGTGCCAATAATGAACGAGACATGACCACGGCCAGGGTACGTAAAATCGTCGGATACCGCGCTGACGGCACCCCGAAAATGGGTTACCTCATGCGGATAAAAAAGGAATATTACAACGAAGACAAAGCGGCAAAAGAGGCAAGTCGTAAACAGATAGAAAAACGCATTAAAAAAGGCGCAAATCCCACGGGAGAAGAAGCCCTTGACGGCCGCTATATCCCGGAAGAAGGGATTTCGATCGAGCATGGTAAAGGCCGTGTTCGACCTCCGGACACATAAAAACATAATAACGAGGTGTAATCATGGGAAACATTGATGCACCCTTCGGTTTAAGGCCCGTTGGACATTTAGGCGGCGCAAATTGGAACGGTATTACTGAAAGATGTTATATCTCTTCATCCTATGCGACCGCCTTATATGTTGGTGATCCAGTAGTAATCTCACCCACAGCCGCCGAAAGGGAAGCTACCGGCAAACATTTAACCATTAACAAAGCTACGGTCGGGAACGGAAACTATATCACCGGTGTGATCGAGTCTTTCGAACCCAACATGAACAATCAACAGTTATATAACCCTGCCTCTACGGAACGATACGCGAACGTCGTTATCGATCCGACTGTAATCTTTGAGATCAGAGATGATGGCGCCGGAACTCCAACTGATCTTATGCCTGGGGCGAACGGAGTACTTATCGCAACGCACAGCGGATCTACGGTAACCGGACTATCCGGCATTGAGCTGGACATGAGCTCCGATGTGCCGGCCGCAGATGCGTCTAATCAGCTTATTATCCTTAAAGTCGCTGATTACCCGGATAATGTCCTTGGTGATTTTGCCATCTGGCAGGTACTTATCAACCTTCATACCTTCAGGTCAACGGGCGACGGCGACGGCTCCCTTGGCGTGTTAGGCGCATAAGGAGGGATTGAATAATGGCTATTAACACAGGTTCAGTCCCAAAAGCGGTCGTCCCGGGTGTAATGATATGGTTTGGAAGACAGTACAAAGCTTTTGAACCCCAATATACCCGATGTTTTGAAGTAAAACCGTCCAGCCGCGCTTGGGAAGAAATTGTTGAATTAACCGGTTTTGGGTTAGTCCCGGTTAAACCCCAGGGAGAAAACTCCAAGTATGAAGATGAACTTCAGGGGATTACCCATTCATTAACCAACGTAGCTTATAGCCTTGGGTTCCAGGTAACCAGGGAAGAAAGAGACGATAATCTTTACGATATCGTAGGCCCCAGGCGTGCAAAAGCCCTGGCCTTTTCTTTCCGAACTACCAAAGAGATCGTGCATGCCAATATTTATAACCGTGCCGTAACCGCAGGGTATACCGGCGGAGATGGTAAAACATTGCTTGCCACCGATCATGTTACCTCAGTCGGAAGTCAGGCGAATAAGCTCTCCACAGCCGCAGACCTTTGCGAGTCTTCCGTAGAAGATGTCCTGGTCCTGGTCATGACTGCCAAAAATTCTAAAGGCCTTCAGATAGCAATTAAGCCTCAGATGTTGCTAGTTCATCCGAACGAAGCATTTGAAGCGGAAAGGCTTTATAAAAGTCAATTGCAGTCTGAAACCGGTAATAATGCAGTAAACGCGATTCGTTCCATGGGCATGTTCCCGAAAGGTGTCATGGTAAATAATTATTTCGATGATACCGACCAGTTTTTCGTAAGAACCGATTGTCCTGAAGGAATGATATCCCTGCAACGGGCCAAGATGGAGTTTAAACGTGATAATGCCTTTGATTCGGATAACGATAAATTCAAAGGCTATGAGCGTTATATCCCTGGCTGGGGAGATTTCAGACAAGTTTACGGCTCTGAAGGTGCTGGCTAACCCCTACCATTAACCATCCATAAAACGCCCTGGTCTTAACGGGCTGGGGCGTCCTTTACGGACGTTTTAAGGAGATTTTCAATCATGAGTTCACCTACCCGATACGATAAAGGCGTCACCAATGTAGATAGATCCTCGACCATGGGAATGTTTCTGGCTCCGGATCCTACCAAGGTGCATGTCTTCTTTGACGATTTTGATTTTTACAATTCCACTGACGGCGAGACATGGGATATCGTCGCGGCTTCCGGATCCGTGGCCCTGGCCGACGGTGACGGCGGTAGAATCCTGTTAACCACGAACGCCGCGGATAATGCCCTGGCGCAGATCGCCACCGTAGCTGAATGTTTTAAGCTGGAAGCCGGTAAAAAGGCCTGGTTTAAAGCCAAGGTTGCGGCCATGGCAGGGGCTACTCAGCAGGACGTTATTATCGGCTTGCATGTAGACGACCAAACTCCCGTTGCCGGGGCCCCTGCGGACGGTGTGTATTTCCGTAAAGATGACGGTGATACCAACTGGGACTTCCAGATAATGAAGTCTTCGGCTTCCGTCGGCGCAGATACGGCTATCGCTACCGCCACCACGGGCGAGATTACCCTGGGCTTTTATTTCGACGGTGTATCCAAATTCGACTTTTATGTGGACGATGTGCTTACCGGATCAGTGACCACGACCGACTTCCCGACCACTGAGCTGGGCGTCGCGATCACGGTCCAAGCAGGTAACAGCTCGGCGGCTACGCTGACCATGGACTATGTCCTGGCGGCAAAAGAAAGATAATTTTTAAACTACCAAAGAGGAAAAGAGGGAAAGCATGAGCACATCAATGTGGAAAGAGATAGAAAAAAACGATTTGATCGGCAAATTAAAGCCTTTGTTTATGAACGGAAGGCTATATGTAGACCCTGAAGACAACAAGATCAGACGCGTAAAACAGGTGATGCATGTAAATAATCCATGGATATTTATCCAACAACCAGATTGGATTAACTGCGGCCTTTGGCATCAGATTTATTTCGATCAGTTAAAGATTATTCATTCCGCTTGTTTTTCGTGTTTTAAAGTGGTTGTCACGCCGAAAACCGTTAAAGAACTTTTCCAGCTATATGACATCATGCTTTCCCTCGACCTCCCGTCTAAATGCGGCGCCGAACTTCGGCCTTATGTAGATAGACTTTACGGCGGTTATTTTTATTGTAAAGACCTGGATAACGGCCGGCAAATATACGACCTTGTAAAACCCATTGTACAACGTGAGATCAGAGAGGATATCGACATCATCCTGAAAAGAGGATGTACAGAGTTTGAACAACTCCATGGAGATTCTTCTAAATACGAACAAACCGAACATGACAGCAACCTTGAACGTATCCTCGATGAAAATTCAGATATTCCTATCCAGGTAATGACTCAACCCGAGATAGTAAAAAATCACGTTAAAAGAATGTGGCTGGCCTGGGCTTATAAAAATAAAGACTGGACCTGCCTGGAATTTAACGATGGTGAAGATTTAGACGACAACAAGCCCCAAAAACCAACAACGTACCATGAACCCATAAAGGATCAATAAAATGGCTGACAGCGTAAACCGGGAATATATTTATCCCCCGAACTGGGACACCAATCCCATGGCCTTAAACGAGAATAATTATAAAAAATACATAGTTAATTTCAGTAATTATTCCGATGGCACCGGGGAAACAGACGCCATAAAGATAGACCCTTCCGGCTTTAAAACTGTGAATGGCAAACAGGCCACCCGTCTCCGGATAGATAAGATCGAATATCGACTTCAGGGTATGGGCGTAAAGCTTGAGTTCGATCGGGCGCCTCGAAAACTGGTGAAGATAATTAACTGCGGCTCCGATGGTAGCGCGGAAGGTGTAATCGAAGGGCCATTTATCGATGACGGTGAATCCGGTGACCGTACCGGCAATTTACTGCTTACCACCCTGGAAGCGGCCAACCTGGATTCCTACGATCTGACGATCCATTTCCGTGTAAAAGAGTAAAAGCCTATGGGAAGTGCGGATTATTATAAACACGGAGATAGAAACGCCATTTGTGATGAATGTGGCGGTAAATTCAAGCTCAGCCAGCTTCGTAAACGATGGGATAAATTCCTTGTATGCTCCAAATGCTGGGAGCCAGAGCCAGAATCTAATTACTGGAAACCCAGATCAGAGCAGACACGAAGAATTGAAGACCGGCCAGAGCAGGAAGATGTTTATATTGATCCCTCTAATCCAATTACAAAGGACGATCTATAATGGCCACTTCAGGATCAACGGATTTTAGTATTTCCAGGACGACTATCATAAACGACGTTTGTGAAGATTTAAACTTAAAATCAGAAGGTCAGCCGGTAGCAAACCATATTAAAACAAAGGCCATATTACGCCTGCAAGCCATGATAAAAGCGGACATGATGGACGGCCTACATTTATGGGCAATCGCGGACGGTACGTTATTTTTTGTGCTTAATCAAGAGTCTTATACCCTGGGCACCGGTGGAGATGAAGCCAGCGCAAGTTATTTAAAAACAGAAGTTGCCACCGCTCAGACTTCAGGGAATAACACCCTTGTTGTTGACTCTACCACCGGGATGACCGCAGGGGATAATATCGGCATAGAGCTTGACGGCGGAGATCTTCAATGGACGACTATCACCTCCGTAGATTCTTCCACTCAAGTTACCCTGGACGCCAACCTTACCGACGATGTGGCTGTTGATAATCATGTTTATACCTACACCACCATAATAGAAAAACCCATAAGAATTATCCCGGACACAATTCGAATAGAAAATTCCTCAGGCATGGAAACCCCTGTGCACCTGGTAAGTAGGTCTGATTATATGAGCATACCAGACAAAAGCTCATCAGGTGTGACGAATAAGGTGTTCTATGAGCCTTTAAGGACTACCGGAAAGCTTTATATCTGGCCCGTGGCAGATGATGTTCAACGGGTACTTCATTTTAATTATGAACGTACCCTCGAGGACATGGACGCCGCCGGTAACGAGCCCGATTATCCGATCCAGTTTGCTGAATATCTTATGGCAGGGCTTAGATATCGTATGGGCAGGATCGCAGGCATGACAGACCAGGAGCTTATAACCGCAAAAGCAGAGGCCGATTCGGAGAAACAAAGGTGTCTGGATTTCGATAGTGAGGAAGGATCTCTTTTCTTTCAGCCGGGATAATACAAGGGGCTTCAGATGATCGAGCCGATAAAATTAGATTTTGTTAATGCCACGCCCGGACCGAAGGGGAGATTTCCGAAAAACTTATGGTTTCGGATGGCAGGTCTTCATGGAGGTCCAGAGTTATACGGTAGCCCAGGGCATACCGCTTTAGTTACTCCCAAATATGCCGAAGTACGGGGCTTATTTTCTCATGAAGAACAATCTTATGCCGTAATAGGCAATAGTTTTTATAAAATCAATTCCAGTATGACCGCTACATTGATTGATACCTTGGAGTCTACTTCCGGGCCTGTGTCAATGGATACTTCCGACACTCATTTAATGATCACAGATAGTAATACTGACGGATATTTATACTCATATGCCGCAGGTACTTTGTCAAAAATTACTAGTTCCGAATGGCCAGGGGCATTAAATTGTACCCAGGTTAAAGGTTTTTTTGCATTTACCAAACCCAATTCAGACGAGATTTATGTAAGTGAATATCACGCCCCTGCAACCATAACCGGTACTGATTTTTTATGGATTGAAGTCGTCGGGGATGAGCTCGTCGGATGC
>Ga0180432_10009429_pt1 | contig 11916 bp, 6 predicted proteins | sample SS_ome_10_FD_132414 | JGI IMG/M metagenome (GOLD analysis project Ga0180432, IMG submission 132414) | Hypersaline lake sediment archaeal communities from the Salton Sea, California, USA - SS_1_MS_2 metaG | ecosystem: Environmental > Aquatic > Non-marine Saline and Alkaline > Hypersaline >...
AGACAGAACGCGCCGGCCTCCTCGTGCGACAGGCGGCTGCACACACTGACGGCCTCCAGTACTTCGCACTCGTCCGGCACGAGGTCACCGTTGCAGTCCTCGCTCGTGCCATCGGCGATGTCGTAGTAATCCGGCACCCTGTTGCCGTTGCAGTCCGGAAAGAACTCGTAGGCGCCCATGTCGACCGCCTCGGGATAGTCGGGCGGGTCGGCCACGCCGGTGTCGGCCGTGTGCGGATCGTCCAGGAACCGCGGGTTGCCGGCCAGGTCGAGCGGGACGCGCTCCTGCGTGTCGCCGTCGCCGTCCAGGTCGGCGACGTCCGGCGGGACGGCCGTGGTGTCGGCCGCGTCGATGCACGGCGAACCGGTGCCCAGGCGGTAATCGTTGTCCTCCCACGTGGCCGGGTCTCCGTCCGGCCCGTCCGGGTCGACGAACAGCGGATCGGCGTCGATGTTGCCCTCGCCCGCCCAGCCGCCCTGGACGTCGCACCAGGTCACCACCGGGCTGCCCGAAGACACCCAGATCTCGTCGGGCGTGTCGCCCCACACGACGCAGTTGGTCAGCGTCGGGCTGCTGTCGGAGAAAAAGAGAGCGCCGCCGAATCCGGCCGCGGAATTCGCCGCAATGGTGCAGTTGACGAGCGTCGGGTTGCTGGAATAGATGCAGTACATCGCTCCCCCGTGGCTCAGCTCGCCGGTGGTCTTGTTTCCGACGATCGCGCAGTTGGTAAGGGTCGGGCTGCAGTTCTCATAGCAGTACAAGGCGCCACCGCTGCCGTACTGGTCGTAGCCTCCGTCCATGAGGTTCGCGGCGATGGTGCAGCCGACGAAGGTGGGGCTGCTGTCGTAGTAGAGGGCCACGCCCGCGCCACGACGGCCGGCCACGTTGCCCTCTATGGCGCAGCGGATCAGGGTCGGGTCGCTGTCCGCTCCGCATTCGAGGCCGCCGGCGTCCGTATCGGCTCGGTTCCCCGTAAGCCGGCAATCGACCAGCACCGGATGGCTGCCCTCGTTGCAGCAGAGCCCGGCCCCGGACCAATCGGCGACGTTGTCGCTGATCGCGCAACCCGCGAGAGTCGGGCTGCTCTGCCGGCAGCAAATCCCTCCGCCGAAGTTCCCGGCTCGGTTGCCGATGATCCGGCAGTTTGCCAGCGTCGGACCGCTGCCGGTGGTGCACAGGACGCCGCCACCGTCCTCGCCGCCCGGGCTGTCGCCGTCGGCGTGGCCGTTGGTGATCGTGATCCCCTCGACAACCGAGTCGCGGCCTTCCCCGCCGTGGAAGTGGAAGCCGCGGCCCTTGGCCTGGCAGTCGATGACGCAGAGCGACGGTCCGCCCGAGGCACTCCGCACGGTGATGGCCTTGCCGCCGAAGTCGAGGTCGCGATTGCCGGGCCCCGTGTAGGTGCCGTCGGCGAGCTCGACGATGTCGCCAAGCCACGCCGCATCGATGGCCGATTGGATCGTCGGATGGTCACCCGGCACCTACAGAACCGTACCCACGTGGAGGGTGACCCACACCGGTCGCGACGAGTTGATCGCTTCGGCGTCGTTCACCTCCAGCATCGCCGCGTGCGTGCCGTGGGGCAGACCGGCTGTCTCCACGTGCAGCAAGACCTCGGCCACCTCGCCGGACGATGCGCCGGACGCGGGCGACGTGTCGAGCCAGGCCGGCTGGCCGGTCACGGTCCAGGCGAGCGTGCCGCCGCCGCAGTTACGCACCAAGAGCATCTGATCGGCAGGCTCGCCCTCGCCCGCAATCGCGTAGAACTCGAAGTTGTCAGCGCTCAAAGCGATGGACGGGCCCTCCGGGTTGAACTCGTACAGGCCGATGTCGGCCGTGGCCGTGCCGTCGCCGTCTCCGTCCAGCGGACGCGGGTTGCCGTCCGGGTCGTCCGGCAGACCCAGAGGCGGATCGTTGCTGCCCGCGTCGATGCAGGGCGAGCTTGCCAGCAGGTGTCGGTCGTCCGCAAAGGCGAAGTGCGGATCGACGTCGATGTTGCCGGCTCCGGGCCAGCCGCCCTGCACATCGCAGTAGGTCACTACCGGCGCGCTGGAGTATACTTCGATCTCGTTCGGGGTGTTGTCCCAAAGGATGCAGTTGGTTGCCGTTGCATTGCTGGAATAGCTGCAGGAGATGGCGCCGCCGCTGCCGTACATGGATTCGCCGCACCGGTTTCCCCGGAGAACACAGTGCGTCAGGGTCGGACTCGAGTGGCTCCAGCAGTTGAGGCCGCCGCCGCCCATGAAGCTGACGTTGCCATCGAGCGTGCAGCCGAGGAACGCCGGGGCGCTATGCTCGTTGAGGTCGCCCGCGCCTCCGAACCAAGCCGCCGTGTTGCTGTCGATCTCGCACCCGGCGAAGGTCGGGCTGCTGCAATGGCAGTACAGCCCACCGCCGTAGTCGGCCCAGTTGCCGCGGATCTCGCAGCCGGTCAGCGTCGGGTTGCCGGACTCCCGGCAGGCCAGGCCGCCCCCGACGCCGTATTCCAACAGGCTGGCCTGGTTCCCGCTGATGGCGCAGTTGCTCAGCGTAGGGCTGCTCCCGTTCGTACACAGGACGCCGCCGCCCTCGTCGCCGCCGGGGCTGTCGACATCGACGTAACCGTTCGTGATGGTCAGCCCCTCCACGACCGAGTCGGGGCCTTCGCCGCTGCGGAAACAGAAGCCGCGGCCCTCGCCCTGGCAGTCGATGACGCAGAGTGCCGGATCGCCCGAGGCGCTGCGCACGGTGATCGCCTTGCCGGCGAGGTCGAGGTCGCGATTGCCGGGTCCCGTGTAGGTGCCGTCGGCGAGCATCACGACGTCGCCGTCGACCGCGGCGTCGATGGCCGCCTGGATAGCGGTATAGTTGCCCGGGACATGCAGTGTGTCGGCCAGGGCCGCAGGTCCGGCCATCGCGCACACCACCACCGCCCGTACAGTCAACCCGGTGCCATCCATGGACCGTCTCCTCTTGTTGTACGCGCCGTCAAAGCAACGCACTGCCTGCCGCAGCGCCGCAGAGGCTCGAAGCGCCCTCGGCCCCGGCCGCCACCCGGCACAGGGCACGTGGCGGCTCCGCGATGCCGCTGAAGGGTGTCTTGAATCTACAGCGCGGGGAGGACTGCCTCAAGGACAAGCCGTGGGCAGAATGCCCCAGAAAGCCGAATGCGCCGCAGAGAGCCCGGTGAGCGGCCGTCTGGGGATGAGGGGCGGCATCTGCAGGGCGCCGTCGCTCAGTCGGCGGCGCGGAGGCCAAGTCATCGCATCTGTATGAGGAGATCAGGATGACGAGTGAATGCCAACAGCCGCACCCGTTCGCGGGGCGCCCCGGAGCGACCCGCCCCCGAGACGGGGCGGTGGCGGCGCCGATGGGCAGGCAGGACACGGGTCCCCGGCCCGTGCCCTGCCCGCAATCGCTTTCAACACTCGCGCCACACCCAGCCGTTACGGGCAGGTCGGGGCGCTGTTGCCGAACCTCGGCTTGACGGACGACGAATCCACGCTGGTGATCGTGCCGCTGCCGTCGAGGTCGTAGAGGAAGTTGGCCGCGTCGGCCGGGTGTCCGAAGCGCGGCTTGATGCTGGACGAATCGACCGAGGTGACCACGCCGCTGCGGTCGACGTCGCCGGCCAGGGTGCGCACGTACCAGGTGCCCTCCGCGTCGCCGGTCAGGTCGACCTGGCAGCAGTCCTCATCAGGCAAGGCCGGCGAGAACGAGACCTCGACGGAAGTGCCTGTGGCGGTCACGCCCATGGTGCCGGTGTAGGTGGAGACGTCGCAGGACAGCCAGGCAGTTACCGAGGACACCGGCGTGCTGGTTTCGAAGTGCAGCTCGCGCACTCCCGACAGGCGGGGCTCGATGTTGTCGCCGCCGGTGCCGTCGCCCAGCTCCAGGCAGAAGTCGCCGGCCGAACCGTGGCTGAGCAGGCTGCAGACGCTCAGGATCTCCGCCGTCCTGGTCGAGGCAACCATGCCCAGCCCGCGGATGTCAGTGAACCCGGTCGCGCCGATGAGGGTGCCGTCACCGGTGCCGGGATCGACCTGCCGCAGATTGGCCCGGGCGGCAAACAGCGTGCCGTCCAGCGGGTCGAACTCCAGGGCCTGCGTGTCGAAGCCCAGGCCGGTCCCACCGATCACGGTGGCAACGCCCGTCAGGGTGTCCAGCCTCAGCAGACCCTGGCCGACGTCGAGGGCGAGGAGGTTGTCACAGGCGTCAAAGCCCGCCGCCTGCACCGCCGTCAGACCCGTATCGCCGATCAGGTAGTACTCGCCGGTGGCCATGTCGATCTTGGCCAGCAGGTCGTCGTCATCGTCATCCAGAATGACGTAGAGCTGATCGCGGGAGTCGAAGGCCAGGGCCCGGATGTCGCAATTGCACGGCGGATCACCCAGGGTCATGAACACCGATCCGCTGGCCGTCTCCGGGTCGACCTCGATCAGCTCTTCGTTGCCGTACATGACGAAGAGCCGCTGCTGGGAGTCGGAGGCCATGCCGTTGGCCGCGTGGCCGATGTCGCCCAGCAGCGTGGCGGCCCCGGTGGCCGTGTCGACCTCCAGCAGGTTGCCGCCGGATTCGACGGCGTACAGCGTGGTCTCCAGCATGCTCTGCTCCTCGATCGAGCCGCACCAGACCGTGATGGCGTCGACATCGTCCGCGAGCAGAACCGGATCCGTGGCCAGCACGAAGTGCGTGCCGGTCAGGAACGAGGCGTAGAGGACGGCCGGATCCAGGCCCCCGGACTCGTCCACCGAACCCGTGCGCGGGTCGTTGTCGTCCACGCTGAAGACGATGGCCAGCGAGGACACACCCCCCGGGGCGGGCAGCCAGACCACCTCGAAGGCGTCGACGTCGGTGCCCTGCGGCAGACCCAGGTGCACATTCGGGCGGATCGAGGGGATCGGCATGCCGCCGCCACCCACCACGCCGCGCTCGTAGATGGCCCCGGGGATCAGGCCTGCCGTTCCCTCGTGGTCGGGGCTGAACAGGTAGTTGTCGCAGATCTCACACGGATGCAGCAGGTCCAGGGCGTCGACATCGTCATCGTCCGTTTCGCTGCTGTCGGGGTTGGGCATCAGGTCCGGGTGGACGTTCATCTCGTCTGCGACCGGATAGCTGCTGCTGACGGCGTAGGGATAGGAGGAGCCGCCGGGGATCAGGTTCACGCCCATCACCTCGTCCCGCCCGGCCGTGGTGCCGTAGGTCAGGCCGGCCGGTGAGGGCCCCTCGACCGGGACGCGAGGAGTCACGGGGGTCGCCCAGCTCCTGGCGTGATCATCGTCGAACGACACGATCAGGAACTCGGCCGGGAAGATGCAGCTCTTCTGGCTCTCGTAGGGAAACGCCGACGCCGGGATGGGCGCAGCCAGCGGCGCGGTTGGATCGACACCCAGGCTAGCGAACGCCACGTTGATGATGTCGGAGCCGTCCAGGTCGAAGTACTCCTTGTAGCAGACAGGCGGGCCCGGGGGCGGACAGCCTCCGCCGACGGGCACTGCGGTGGCGACGCCGGTACCGCCGTCCGGATCGGGGTCGAAGCCGAAGAGGGTCTCGTCGTCCAGGGCGAAGCCGTCGCGGCCGAGGGGCACACCGGGCGGGGTGACCGGCCCGCCGAGCGAGGCGTAGAGATCGCCGGGGTCGAAGCCCTCATCGCCGTCGGCGAAGGGATCGCTCTGCTCGGTGTCCGAGCCGATGTCCACCGAGAACAGCATCTCGTAGCGCGTCGGGCAGGTCACCGGCGGGATGAGCAGCATGTTCTCGTACCAGGCGAGCTTGTCGTCGTCGTGGGAGACCGAGAGGACGTCGACATCGGTGTCGCCGTCCAGGTCGGCCGCGAAGACGCCGGCCGCGTATTCGTGGTCGGTGGAGATAACCTGCCGGGTGAAGGTGGGCGTGAGCCCGCCCCCGTTCTCGTACCAGGCGACCGTGTCGTCGAAGCCGGAGGCGGAGAGGACGTCCATGTCGCCGTCGTCGTTGACGTCGGCGGCCACGATGGAGAGCGGGGCGTCCGCCGCGGTCGAGACGAGGTGCTCGGTGAACGACGGCGAGACCGCGCAGTCGCTGGCGTACCAGGCGATCTCGTCGATCCCCCAGGCGGCCGACACGGCGTCCATGCAGCCGTCGCCGTTGATATCGGCGGCGACGACCGAGGTGGCCCCGGGGGCGTCGCCGGAGAGGACGTGCTCGGTCCACGAAGGCGGCGAGCTCCCGTCGTTCTCGTACCAGGCCACCTCCGAGTCCGTGGCGCCCCAGAAGGCGCCGAGAACGTCCTGGTCCCCGTCGTCGTCCATGTCCTCGGCGTAGACCGACCAGGCGCCGATCTTGCCGCCCGAGGGCATGATCAGACGGCCGGTGAAGCTCGGCGGTGAGCCGCCGTCGCTCTCCAGCCAGGTGATCTTGGTCTGGAAGAGCGTGGCGCCGACCTCCCAGCCCACCACCACGTCCGTGTCGTCATCCCCGTCGATGTCCGCGGCGAAGACGGCCCGCGGCTCGTCGGAGGTGGTCGGGATGACGTGCTCGGTGAAGCTCGGGGGGCTGCCGCCGTCGTTCTCGTACCAGGCGACCTGATCGTCGCTGTAGGTCACGCCCACCACGTCGAGATCGCCGTCCCCATCCATGTCGGCGGTGGCGATGGACTGGGGGTCGGCCAGGCCGGAGGCGACCACCCGCTCGGTGAAGGTCGGCGGCGTGCCGCCGTCGTTCTCGAACCAGGCGATCTTGTCGTTGCCGCCGAGGAAGTCCGCGGCCAGAGGGTCGATGTCGCCGTCGCCGTCGAGGTCGGCGGCGTGCACGACGTGGGGGGCGTTGAGGAAGCCGTCCTCGCTGATCACGCGCCCGATGAAGACCACACCCGACGCCGCGTCCGGCAGCGCCAGGGGCGTCAGGGCAATGACCAACAGGATCCTGTGCATGGGGTTCATGGTTTCTCTCCTTTGTGGTGGCGTGGACGGGCGAACGCCCGTTGACGCAAGAAGAACTGAGGCGTTTGACTTTGCGGACATGCTGGACCTCGCATCCGGCTCGGTTGTTTCTGCTCGACGCCGGCGCCGCCGGGCCGCCGGCAGGAAGTGGTACCGGCGGGTTCGGTCGGCCGGGTGCTCGGGACCACCCGTTCCGGTCAGCGCCCCGTTCCGGGTACCGGCTTGGTCCAGGCGCGTGGAGCTGGTACAATCCCGGGCACGGTGGCCCGATGCTCCCGGGGGCAAACACTTCAATCCCCACGGGATAAGGCACCGTTTCGGGCAGAACTTAGCAGACTTTTTTTCACGTCCGGGGGGGACGACGGATGAAGCCGCCGGTACCAGGCGAGGTAACGCGCATTCTCCGCCGCGTGGCGGCGGGTCAGCGGGAGCTCCTGACCGAGCTGATGCCCGCGGTGTACAGCGAGCTGCACCGGCTGGCCAGGCAGCACCTCCGGGGCGAGCGTGAGGGCCATACCCTGCAGACCACGGCGCTGGTCAACGAGGCCTTCCTGCGGCTGGCCCGGCAGGACCCGGCCCGCTGGAGCGACCGCCGCTGCTTCTACCGAGCCGCGTCGGCGGCCATGCGTTACATCCTGGTGAACCACGCCCGCGATCGCCGGCGGCTCAAGCGGGGCGGCGGAGCGCTCCGCGTGCCGCTGGAGGACGCCCTGGCGGTGTACGAGGAACGGGCGCTCGATCTGATCGCCCTCGACGAGTCCCTGGCCAGACTCGAGAAGATCGACCCCCGGGCGGCGGAGATCATCGAGCTGCGCTTCTTCGGCGGACTGACACTCAAGGAAACCGCCGAGCTGCTGGGCGTATCCGAGCGCACCGTCGAAGCCGACTGGAGCCTGGCCCGGGCCTGGCTGCGGCATGAGTTGAGCAGAGAGTGACGTCGCGAAGGCGGGGGGACCATGGACCCGGATCGGTGGCGGCAAATCCGTGAGCTGTATCAGGAGGCGTTGGGGCACCGGCCCGAAGAGCGGCGGGCTTGCCTGGACAGGGCGTGCCCAGGGGACGACCGTCTGCGCCGGGAGGTCGAAGCGTTGCTCGGTCACGGCGAGGCGAACACGGAGTTCCTCGAGCCGCCGCCGATGGAGGTCCAGGTCCGGGTTCTGGATGACACTCCGACCGGCAGCGGCGTTGTCGGCCGGCAGCCGGCGGAGCCGCCCGATGCCCTGCCCGGATACCGGCTGGTCCGCGAGCTGCACCGCGGCGGGCAGGGCGTGGTCTACCTGGCCTATCAGGAATCCACCCGGCGGAAGGTGGCCATCAAGGTGATGCGGGAGGGGCCCTTCGCCGGGGTGGCCGACCGGGCCCGGTTCGAACGGGAGGTGCAGATCCTCGGTCAGCTCAAGCACCCCAACATCGTGGCCATTCACGACAGCGGCGAGGCGGGCGGTCATTTCTACTTCGTGATGGACTACATCGGCGGCCAGCCGCTGGACGCGTACCTGAGGGATCGGCAGCACTCGATCGAGGAGACGCTGCGGCTGTTCGCCAGGATCTGCGACGCGGTGAACAGCGCCCACCTGCGGGGCGTGATCCACCGGGACCTCAAGCCGGGCAACATCCTGATCAACGGCCACGGCGAGCCCTACATCCTGGACTTCGGCCTGGCCAAGGTGCCGGCCGAGGAGCAGGAGGCCGCGCTGATCACCCTGACCGGGCAGTTCATGGGCTCGTTGCCCTGGTCCTCCCCGGAACAGGCGGAGGGCAAGCCCGGCAAGATCGACATCCGCACGGACGTGTACTCTCTGGGGGTGGTGCTCTACCACATGCTCACCGGGCGCTTCCCCTACGAGGTGGCCGGGAACATGCGCGACGTGCTGGACCGGATCATGCAGGCCGAACCGGCACGCCCGAGTACCTTCCGGCGGCAGATCGACAACGAGGTGGAGACCATCGTGCTCAAGTGCCTGGCCAAGGAGCGTGACCGCCGCTACCAGACGGCCGGCGAACTGGCCCGCGACGTCCGGCACTACCTGTCCGGCGAACCGATCCAGGCCAAGCGGGACTCGGCCGGCTACATCCTGCGCAAACAGCTCCGCCGCCACCGGGTGGCGATCGGGGTCGCGGTCTGCTTCTTGGTCCTGATCGTGTCGGCCGCCATGGCCCTGGGGGTGCTGTACGCCCGGGCGGAAGCGGCGCGGGCGTCGGCGGAGCAGGCTCGTGACGCCGAGTCGCGGCACCGGGCCCTGGCCGACCAGCGGTACGAGGAGATCATCCAACTGGCCGACGTCAAGCGGCTGGCCGACGCCCGAGCGGCGGCCGACGAGTTGTGGCCCGCCCACCCCGCGAAGATCGAGGCCATGAGCAGATGGCTCGCCGAACAGGCCGCTCCGCTGCGCGACAACCTGCCCAGGCACCGGGCGAACCTCGAAGCACTCCGCCGCCAGGCGCGCGAACACGACGCCGGGTTGTCGGGCCAACGGGGAACGGTGCCCCAACGTGCAGCGCGCTGCGAGGCCGCATCCACGATCGACTCCCCTCCCCGCTTGAGCAGCCCCGCAGCGGATCCGGCTGCGGCCGACCCGGAGGTCGGCCGCTCCGTGGACCCGTCTCCGGAAGGCACCTCGGAGAAGCCGTGGCCCGACGCGGGCGCGGATGATCGAGCCCGACCGGAGGGGATGGAGAAGTTCGAGCAGCCCAGCGTCGAGCCGGAGCAGGGCCTGGCGGAAACACGGCGCCCGGGCGACGCCCGCCGCACCTGGACGTACGCGGACGACGCGACGCAGTGGCGGCACGACACGCTGGCCGGGCTGGTGGAAGACCTCGAGGCCTTCGTGGACCCCGACGCCAGCCGAGGCCTGATCGCCGAGGTGGAGGAGCGGCTGGAGTCCGCCCGCACCATCGAGCGGCGAAGCGTCACCGGCCCCGAGGCCACCACGAGATGGGGCCAGGCCATCACGGAGATCGCCCGCCTGGAGGTGTACGGCGGACTGCGGCTCCGGCCTCAGCTCGGCCTGCTGCCCCTGCGTCGCGATTCGTACTCCGGGCTCTGGGAGTTTTGGCATATGCAGTCGGGGGCCGAGCCGGAACGGAACCCGGACGACCAGGCCGTCAATCCCTGGCTGCTGACCGCGGACACGGGCCTCGTGTTCGTGCTCCTGCCCGGCGGGACGTTCTGGATGGGCGCTCAGCAGGAGGACCCGGAAGGGCGCCACCACGACTCCCACGCGGAGCAGGACGAGAGCCCGGTCCACCGCGTCACGATTGGGCCCTTCTTTTTGTCCAAATACGAAATGACGCAGAGCCAGTGGTTTCAGATCGCGGGCCACAACCCGAGCGGCTGCCGCCCCGGCTCGGTGTGGACGAGCCCCACGCCCCCGGATGCCCCGATCGTGCAGGTCCGGCCCTGGAACCCGGTGGAACAGGTTGCCTGGCTGGAGTGCCCGAGAATCCTGGCCCGGCTGGCTCTGACCCTGCCCACCGAGGCCCAGTGGGAGTACGCGGCCCGGGCGGGGACGCAGACGGCGTGGTGGACGGGTGACGGGAAGGCGTCCATCGGCGTCCGGGCAGGGGGCAACCTCGCGGACGGCTGGGTGGAGAGCCGCGGCGGCCCGCGGGGCTGGGTCTACGAGGCGGGGCTGGAGGATCGCTGGGTGATGCACGCCCCGGTGGGCACGTTCTCGCCCAACGGTTTCGGACTGCACGATGTGATCGGCAATGTGTGGGAGTGGTGTCTGGACGCCTACGCCGGCTACGACCGCGGTGTGGAGCCCGACACCGGTCTGCGGATAACAGACGGCGTGCAGGAGCGGGTGGCCCGAGGTGGTAGTTTCCGGAGCTGCGCCGCCGTGGCCCGCTCCGCGAACCGGGGCAGCTTCGCCCCCCAGCGGCGGGCGAACAACCTGGGCGTACGGCCGGCCCGGCCGGTTGTGGAATAATCCCCATGCTGCAACGATAGAGTGGGGCGTTCCGGTGGATGCCCGAACGACCGCCGCGAAGGCCGACCAACCGCCCTCGTAGGACGCCGGCATGACCCGCTCGGTGGCCGCGCTGATCTACGCCCGGCCGTTCACGCTGGAGGAGGGGTACGAGTTCTCCTGGCGTGCGGAGCACCCGACGGTGGTCGAGGGTTACATCCTGGTTCTGAAAGTGGACCGGGACCTGGTGTATCCGCGTCAGGTGGCCGAGCCCGTGCTGTACGTGGGCGACCAGACAGCCGAGCGGGTCAACATCGGCTACAAGTCGGGGCACGTCATCGCCATCGTTCCGGAGAAGGTCGACCTGAGCAAGGCCGCCATCTGGCTCGGCACGCCCGAGCTGCCGGAGCGTGTGGACGCCGAGACGATCTCCGCGGAGCAGGCCAAGGCAGCCGCCGCGGGCATCGAGGCGTTCGGCTCCAAGGCGGTGGACGCCTCCCTGCGGGCCGGTGGCGAAGCGGTCTCTTTCGCGGACCACAACGAGATGCTGCGTCACCTAGCGACGCTGATCACCAGGTACGCCCCGGACGAGAAGGTCCTGGCGGACTCGTTCCTGATGATCGGCCAGTAGAGCGGCGCGTTGTCACACTGTTTGAGGCTTGAACGACAGGCCGGGTCACGCTTGTGGCCCGGCCTGTTCTTCTTTTTGCCTCCCCTGCCCCGACCGGGCGTGACACAGAACTTCATTTCCTCGGTTTTTGCTTGATACCAAACGCCGACGTCGGTACACTTATGGTGGTCGGGTAACCCATGCTCGCGGGGCTCTGGAGGAAATGCGATGCATGCACCTCGTGGCTTTCTTGTTCCGGCCACGGTGTTGCTGACCGCCGCACTCGCACACGCTCAAACTACCTGGTATGTCGACGACGCCACCGATCCGCAGGAGGACGGCTCCTTCGAGCACCCGTTCGATACGATCCAGGAGGCAATTGACGCCGCGTCAGCGGGCGATACGGTCGTCCTGTTCGAAGGCGAGTACACCGGCGACGGCAACCGTGACCTCGACTTCGCTGGCAAGGCCATCACGGTGCGGAGCACGGATCCCG
>Ga0180432_10009430_pt1 | contig 11916 bp, 4 predicted proteins | sample SS_ome_10_FD_132414 | JGI IMG/M metagenome (GOLD analysis project Ga0180432, IMG submission 132414) | Hypersaline lake sediment archaeal communities from the Salton Sea, California, USA - SS_1_MS_2 metaG | ecosystem: Environmental > Aquatic > Non-marine Saline and Alkaline > Hypersaline >...
CTGGCGCGTGGATGAAGTCTATCCGACAGGCACGGTCAAGGGTCTGGTATGGACCTTCACGACGGCTGATTTCATTCTCGTGGACGATTTCGAGGCCTACAACGACATCGATCCGCCCGATCCCGCAAGCAACACAATCTACTCTAATTGGATAGACGGCTACCAGATCCCCACGAACTGTGCTCTTACATCCGAAGAATTGCCGCCCTACGCCGAGCAGAAAGTTGTCCACAGCGGCGGCCAGTCTATGAAGTATCAATACGATACGAACTTAAAGATATGTGAGTCGACCCTGACATTGATCTATCCGAAAAACTGGACCGAAGGAGGGGGCGCCAGACTATCACTTTGGTTCAAGGGGGCTTCGGCCAACGCTGCCGAGCGGATGTTCGTCGCTCTAAACGGCAATGCAGTGGTCTATCAGGATGATCCGAGCGCTGCGCAGAAAAGCGGCTGGACCGAGTGGGTAATCGACTTGCAGGCATTCGCCGATCAGGGCGTGAATCTCACTAATGTAAACACGATGACCATCGGTTTCGGCACGAAGGGCGCTGCCGCAGCCGGCGGTGCAGGTACGGTGTATTTCGACGATATCCGACTGTATCGGTAGGGAATATACTGATAACTGAACTTTTGCAAAATTGAAGTTAGGCATACTTTTGAAAAGAAAAAATCTTGTCTCTCGATTTTTTCTTTGAAGAAAAGTGACGCTTAAGCCATGAATTAACAATATGTTATGGTCAAGAGACCTGTACCGATTGACTCGGTACGGGTTCCTTTTCAGATAGCAGTGAATATTCGTTCTGGATGATTGAGGCCCGTAAATGTTGTCTTTTTAAAAGGTGTTAAAAGCGGATTTTCCATCCGCAATACTCCATATCATCTCAAATTTCAATAAGGAGGATTACTATGTGTAGAGAATTGATCTATTTGGCATATTTTGTTTTAGTACTTGGATTGACCGGACACGTAGATGCCGCAAAAGTCATTGACGATTTCGAGAGTGGCAACCTCGCCCGGTGGGATGTCTCGGTGGGTCCGGAATTCGTGGCCGTAGGACCGGATCCCACAGACTCGAGCAATCAATGCATGATAATCTCGGCAGGAGAGACGAGAATGCGGATTCCCTGGGGCTTGCCGGAAGGTGAAACAGAAACCCTGTACTACAGGTTCATGTACGAAACGGCGCCGGAGGGCGGTACGGTAAATCTTCACGTGGGCGCGACCGATCCGGTCGACACTGAATGGGGCGACTACTACGGCCTCAGCCGCTGTAATAACCAGGCAACCGTCGGCAATGTGCCTGATATGGACATACGCGACGGTGGTGCCTATAGCGCCCTTGTTTATGAGGATTTTGAGCCGATGCGGTGGTATCAGGTAGTACTGGAATTTGACACGGGCGCCAAGACATACGATGTGTATGTTGACGCCGAACTTGTCTTCAAAGGAGCGAGGTTCCGTTCCGGGTACACTCCAACCAACCTTGAGTACATCCTCATCCGGACAACCACATATCAGGGCGGCTTCCAAAATGGCACAGTGTACGTCGACGACATTACCATTGGGGCCACACCGGGCTTTGCGCAGGCAACGGCGCCGACCCCAAAGAACGGCGCCAAATTGGACGGCACCTGGGCAACGTTGGGTTGGAGGCCGGGTGTTTCGGCCGTTTCGAGTGACATCTATGTCGGTACTAACTACGACGAGGTCAACGAAGGAGCCGCGAACACCTTCATCGGAAACACTACAGGTAATATTCAGCTAATCGGCATTGTTGGCTTCCCTTTGCCCGAAGGTCTAGAGCGCGGCAGTACCTACTACTGGCGCGTGGATGGTATCAACGACGCAGATCCAGAAAGCCCCTGGAAGGGCAATATCTGGAGTTTCTGGGTGCCCTCAAAGGCAGCGTATAATCCGAAGCCTGTGGACGGTATGAAGTTCATCGGGACTAATGTTTTACTGGAATGGAGCCCGGGCGAGAACGCCGCCTTGCATACGGTGTACTTTGGCACGAACGCTGATGAGGTGGCCAATGCCACAAGCGGCGGCACGCAACAGAGTACGACCGCTTTTGCTCCGGGAATCCTCGAACCTGATACCACGTATTACTGGCGGGTCGACGAGCATGCCGGTCTGGTAGAGACCAAAGGCGATCTCTGGAGCTTCACAACCAAACGCGAAGGTGGCGGGCTACAAGCAGAATACTATGACATTAGCCCGAGTGGTTCGCCAAGTCCGCCGGAGTCGGCTTTTTCCGGCGAGCCGGTGTTGACACGAATCGATCCGGGCATCAATTATGAAGGTGCCGCCGGCACCAGTCCGGAGCCCAATGTGGTCAGCGCTGATGGCTTCGCCGTGATCTGGACCGGGGAGATCGAAATCCCCCTGACCGGGACGTACACATTTATCCCACGCACTGCCGACGGTGTGATCCTCTGGATCAATGGCGTCGAGAACGCCAATATGTGGCGTGGCCAACCCGCTGAGAGCGCGCCCGGCCTTCCGTTGGAATTGAAGGCCGGTGACATCGTAGCCGTCGAGATGTGGTACTTCCAGTCTACCAGTTTTGGAGGTGACTGGACCGTACGTCTCGACTGGGAGAGTGATCGTTTCGAGCGGCAGACCATCCCGGCAGCGGCATGCTCGCCGCCGTTACGTGCCAGCAGGTCTCAGCCGAGCAACGGCGCCGTGGACGTCAAGCACACCCCACAACTAACGTGGAACGCCGGCCAGGACGCCGTTCAGCATGATGTGTATTTCGGCGCCGATGCCAATGCCGTTGGCCTGGCAGATACTACAACGGCTGACATCTATCAGGGCAGACAGGATGAGACGAGCTTCTTGCCCACCGAACTGGCGTGGAATACCACTTACTACTGGCGTATAGACGAAGTCAACGATCAGAATTCCGATAGTCCCTGGAAGGGCTCGGTTTGGAGCTTTACCACCGCCGACTTCGGCATCTTCGAAGATTTCGAAATCTACAACGACGTCGAGAGCGGCCAGCCGGGCAGTATGCTGGTCTATGAGACATGGATAGACGGATTTGAAATCCCAACCAACGGCTCGACTATGGGTTATAACATCCCGTTCCAGCCCACGATGGAGACCAATGAGGTTCACGGCGGCCTGCAGTCGGCACCGATGGCATACAACAACACCGGAACCGCCGCATTCTCAGAGGTCACGCGTACCCTTACGCCTGCGCAGGACTGGACAGTTAATGACATTCAGATGCTGACTCTGTGGTTCTTCGGCGATCCGGCCAATACGACCGGGCAGCTGTATGTAAAGATCAACGGCGTTCAGGTTAATTACGACGGTGATGCAGCCAACCTGAGTCTGGCACAATGGTGCCGATGCGATATTGACCTGACGACGGTCGGCACGAACATACAGAGTGTTACCAGTGTGGCTATCGGCGTCCAAGACTTCGGCGCCACCGGCACTCTGTTGCTCGATGACATCCATCTGTATCCGCCGATAAACGCTGGGCCTTAGGCAATGGCTGTTGACGGAAAACAGTGAGAAATCTGCAACAATCCGGGGCCTGTACCGACTAATCCGGTACAGGCCCTTTCTTGATGCCGCCGAAAAAAACTGTGATATCAAGAGGAAAAATGGTATAATCTATCCGGATGATGCTTTAGAACAACAGGAGAAATAGTTATGAGCAGACACAGAATCCGAGCATTCACCCTGATCGAGCTATTGGTTGTCATTGCGATTATTGCCTTGTTGCTGGCCGTCCTCATTCCGGCGCTGAGCGCAGCGAAGAAGCTGGCCTCCGGCGCCGCTTGCCTGGGAAATCAGAGAAGCCTTTCGATCGCATGGGTAATGTACGCCGATGACAACGACGGTCTGGTAATGTGCAATGGCGCCTGCTATGACACATCAGCCGACAAGAGTCCCTGGGTTCACAGGCCGAAGGACATAGCCGGGAACAATCTGCCAAGCCCCGCGACGGCCAATATTACAATGGCGGACCGGTACCGAGGTCTGATGGCCGGGACGATGTGGCCATACGTCAAGGACGTGGACGTTTATCACTGCCCCGGCGACAATCGCAAGAGCACCAGAAAGGCGCCCCGTGATTGCTTTCGCAGCTATTCGATTTCCTATGCTTTCGGCACTATTCATGAAAGGGAGCGTAACACCTGGAGGCGGGGGCACTACTACAACAAGATTGGCGACATTCCCAATTCCGCGCGTTATTACGTCTTTGTCGAAGAGGAGCACAACGGCAGTCGCTACGGAGAGAACGAAGGGGGCTGGCACCTGCCCTTCGACGGCGGCGCCAACCGCCTGATCAATCCATCCAGTTGGACGTTCTACGATCCTTTAGCTTCCTACCACGTTAAATCGAGCACGTTTGGATTTGCCGACGGCCACGCCGAGACGCACAAGTGGCGCGACCAGCGGACCCTTGAGTTCATAGAAATCAATGCGGCGAACCCTTCATCCCACTCGGGTATGAGGACAACGTCAGCCGACAACGAAGATCTCCGCTGGCTCATCGAGCACTTCATGGAGCAAGACAAGATGTAGCACCCTACATCGCCTACATCGAATGCAGGCCGGAAACTACGTCTTGGCTGTGTGGATGGCAGTGATGTAAGAATATCAAGATTCGTAGAAATGAAGTTTTTTTGGCACTGACGGTCTGGATTTTGATATAATATGTTTACATCATTGATTTTGCAGCGATTCTAACTGAAACCGGGGGTAACTTCAGATGTCGTTGAAGGAGGCTGTTATGTGTAAAAGATCAATCTGTCTTGCATTTCTTCCTGTAGTTCTGGGCTTGGTTCTCGCGAGCACGGCTCAGGCCAAACTCATCGCCTGGTGGAAGTTCGATGAGGGCGGCGGCACCACTGCATTCGACAGTTCAGGCAACAACCACCATGCCGAGACTAAGGGAACACCCCTGTGGGTAGATGGCCCGTCGGGCTTTGGCGGGGCACTGGATTTCACTAATACCGTGGGAGCCGAAGCAGAAAGCTTCGATCCAACCGGTGGAACGGGTACGTTTAGCCTTACTTTCTGGTCTAAATGGGACGGAACCGGGGATATACAGCATTTTCTGACCAAGTCGGCCGGATGGGGTTCAGACACTATGATGTTCCAGGTGGAGAACAAGGGGCATTGGGCTAATGTTGCTGAAGAAAGTAGGGAGAGACTTCATCTTGCATATCAAAGTCAGCCTCAGGCCGTTATGCATAAGATTCCCCAGAACGAGTGGGCTCATACGGCCCTGGTGTTTGACGGAACCCATGCCACGGGTTATCTCAACGGTATCGACGAGGTGGGCCCCCAGCCAACCGGAATCGGCCAGCCGGTCGACTGCCCTGTGCTAATCGGAGTGGCTCAGCCCGGTACGCGGGTCTTTCAGGGTGTGCTCGACGATATGCGACTGTTCGACCACGTGTTGAGTGAAGATGAGATCCTCAGCATTATGGCCGGCGGAGGCGATTTAAAGCTCTCAGCCTACGGACCCGATCCGGCAGACGGTGGCTTACATGTAAGCACATGGGTTAATCTTGGCTGGAGATCCGGGCCGAAGGCCGTCTCTCACGACGTTTATATAGGCGAAAACTACGACGACGTTAACGACGCCACGCACGATTCGGCGGTCTTCCAGGGCAACCAGATCGAAAACAGTCTGATCGCAGGCTTCCCGGGATACCCGGTTTCCGGCGGCTTGGTCCCCGGGAAAACCTACTACTGGCGTATTGACGAAGTCAACGAGGCCGACCCGAACAGTCCATGGAAAGGTGACATCTGGAGCTTCTCGATTCCTCCCAAAACAGCTTACGATCCCGATCCGGCAGACGGCGCCGAATTCGTAGATCTAGAAGCGATCCTGAGCTGGACGGGTGGTTACGACGCCAAGATGCACACAGTATTTATCGGTGACAACTATGACGAAGTCAACAAAGCTACGTCAGGAATGTTGGTGAGTAAAGCAAGTTACGATCCCGGTACGCTCGAACCTGAGAAAATCTACTACTGGCGAATCGATGAGTTCGACGGTTTGACAACTCATACGGGAGAAGTGTGGGCCTTCACAACGCCCGGTGCCGTGGGCAATCCACAGCCGGCAAATGGCGCTGTAGACGTTCAGGTGAATAGCACGCTAAACTGGATCGCGGCCGACAACGCCGCTTCACACGAATTGTACTTCGGCACCGATGCCAACGCTGTCCGGAACGCAACGACGGCCTCGCTTGAGTACGTAGGCCCCAGGGCGCTGGGCGCAGTCAGCTACGATCCCGGAGGACTCGAATGGGCAGGCAGCTATGCCTGGCGCGTGGACGAAGTCTATCCGACCGGCACGGTCAAAGGTCTTGTCTGGACCTTCACAACGGCTGACTTTATTCTCGTGGACGATTTTGAGGCCTACAACGACATCGATCCGCCCGATCCCGCAAGCAACACAATCTACTCTAATTGGATAGACGGCTACCAGATCCCCACGAACGGGGCTCTTACATCCGAAGAATTGCCGCCCTACGCCGAGCAGAAAGTTGTCCACAGCGGCGGCCAGTCGATGAAGTATGTATACGATACAAACCTAAAGATCTGTGAGTCAACTCTGACTTTGATCTATCCGAAAAACTGGACCGAAGGAGGCGTAACGAAGCTGTCATTGTGGTTAAGAGGTGCTTCGGTAAATGGCGCCGAACGGATATTCATCGCTCTCAACGGCAACGCAGTAGTCTATCACGATGATCCCGCAGCATCCCAGATAACCGGCTGGAACGAATGGATCATCGATCTGCAAGAGTTCGCCGACCAGGGCCTGAACCTCGCCAATGTGAACACGATTACCATCGGTTTCGGCACGAAGGGCACTGCAGCAGCCGGCGGTACAGGTACGGTGTATTTCGACGATATACGACTGTATCGGTAAGTTCTATACCAATGGCTAAGATTCAGGCTATGTAATGACCGAATCAAGGGGCCTGTACCGACTAATCCGCTACGGGCCCCTTTTTAGCTACGGCCTATATTTATCCCGATTCATCCTGAATTTTCCCTTGACTCTCAGAGCGGAAATCTGGTATATGTAAGATCGTCGGATTTGTGTCCACCGCAAGTCCCGTAAGGGACGCCTTACGGCGGTGTCCCCAAGGAAGAATCGAGCACTTTGAAGGCGTAAACGGCAATTTTATATCAAGTGTTCGGAGAGAGTTGCCGATGGAAGGAGGCGGTCTCAGGCTACATTAAACGCCACCGGCCCCTGTATGGGCAAGGGAACTGCAAAATAAAAACCATTTGTGATTGTGCCCCGGCAAATCCGGGACTCGTGTATTTTAAACTTTTTTTTGAAGGAGGACGATCATGTCTGAAAAAATAATCTGTTTGTTTTCTGTCGTTCTGATACTGGGCCTGGCGGTGTCGGGCGCGGCGCAGGCGGCTGATCCGAGCCTTGTCGGCTGGTGGAAGCTCGATGACGGCTCCGGCACGACCGCATCCGACTCAAGCGGCAATGGCAACGACGGCACCCTAATGGGAGGCGCGCAGTGGGCGGTCGGCAAATTCGTGATGGCGGTGGAGTTCGACGGCGTCGACGATTATGTCGAGGTGCCCCACTCGGAAATCCTGACGGTAGATAATGAAGTTACCGTAATGGCCTGGATACATACCTCAAGGCACGGCGGCCCTCCACCTGAAGGCTACCAGGGGATTATTGCAAAGTCTAATGGCCCCCGGTCGTACAGCTTATACACCCAGAACGCCGGAACTCTCCATTTCAGCACAGCCGGCACCGGCACCGACAGCGTTGCAACAGTTCCGCTTAACGAGTGGGCACACGTCGCTGCGATGGTGGCAGCCGGCGAACACCGCTACTATATCAATGGAGAACTGACCGCTACAAGTGGCAGCGGCATTGTACTGCCGGGAACCGCCGATACCGCTACGGTTGTTATTGGCAGAACCAATGAGGGTGCGAACCGCAGCTTCCTCGGCAGAATTGATGACGCCCGTATATACGACCGCGGTCTGTCACAAGAAGAGATTCAGGCCGCCATGATAGGAGAGGGTGCTTCGTCTGCCTATGGCCCCGAACCTGCTGATGGTGTCCTTCTCGCAGCCAGATGGGTAAACCTTACCTGGCAACCGGGAGATTGGGCGGTTTCGCACAATGTGTATTTGGGCGACAACTTCGAGGATGTCAGCAGCCGCGCGGCCAACACGTTTGTAGGCAATCAGACCACAAACTCGCTTATCATAGGCTTTTTGGGAATGCCAATACCCGATGGCCTGATTCCGGGCACGACCTATTACTGGCGCGTCGACGAGGTCAATGACGCCAACCCGGCCAGTCCGTGGGAAGGCGACGTCTGGAGTTTCTGGATTCCGCCCACGAGTGCTTATGATCCGGGCCCGGCCGATGGTTTGCAATATGTAAATACCGATGTAACGCTCAACTGGACGGCAGGCTTCGAGTCGAAGTTGCACTATGTCCACTTCGGCGACAATTTTGACGATGTGAACAATGCCACCGGCGGCATCCTCACGCAGGGTACCACCTTTGCACCTGGTGCACTTGAAATGAACAAGACCTACTATTGGCGGGTCGATGAGTCTAATCCACCCAATCCCACGCTCAAAGGCAACGTCTGGAGCTTTACGACGCTGCCCGACATTGCGATCTCCGATCCGAGTCTGCTGGGCTGGTGGAAGCTGGATGAAGGCGCGGGCGCCACGGCAGTGGACTGGTCCGGCCACGGCGGCCATGGCAGCTTTGTCGGCGAGCCACAGTGGGTTGACGGATATCAGGGCTCGGCGCTGGAGTTCAGCGGCGGGCAGCACATCGATTGTGGCAACGATGCGGCCGCGGGCGTAACAAACGACTTCACCCTTGCCGCATGGGTCAAGATGAATCCTGGTAACACCGGGCAGTACCTGGGTATAGGCGGCAAACTGTCACGCCTCGACGGCAGCGCCGACTACATGGGGTATGCCCTGGTCAGGCACAGCTCGAACGTCTTTCGTCTGTGGGTAGGAGACGGCGACGCAGCCAATATACGCGGAATTGCCAGCAGCGATGTGACCTACGCGGATACCGACTGGCACCACGTTGCGGGTGTTCGCGAAGGGCAGATCAACATGCTCTATGTCGACGGCGTCCGCCAGGCCGCGGGCAACGCGACAAACTTCGTTCCCAGCGACCTGTTCTTCCAGATCGGCAGGCAATACAGTAACACGGCCACACAAAGGCAGTTCAACGGCACGATCGACGACGTACGGGTGTACAACAAGGCTTTGACAGACGCTGAGATCGCAGAAGTGATGCGTGGCGATACCAAGCTGGCCTCCAATCCTGTGCCGGGTTATGATGCTCTGCTCGACATCCGCGACATAAGTTCGCTGAGCTGGTCGGCGGGCGATGGGGCCGCTTCGCATGATGTGTACTTCGGCACTGACAAGGACGCACTCGAGTTTCAGGGCAATCAAGCCGGGACCAGCCTGTCTCTGGCCGGACTGGTCGACTTTGGCGGCGGCGACTACTACTGGCGCATCGACGAGGTCGAGGCCGGCAGCACGGTTAATGCCGGAACGATCTGGAAATTCACGGTGCCGGACTACCTGATTGTGGACAACTTCGAGTCGTACAATAATATCGACCTGCCCGATCCGGCAAGTAACACAATATATGGAAGCTGGGCGGACGGCTATCAGATCCCGACAAACGGGGCAATCACGGCCAGTGAATTACCTCCCTATGCCGAGCAGACAACCGTTCGCAATGGCTTTCAGTCGATGAAATATGTCTACGATACCAACTTGAAGATCTGTGAGTCGACGTTGACGCTGGCCAGGCAAGATTGGACCGAGCAAGGCGTCACAAAGCTGTCGGTGTGGTTCAAAGGCGCTTCGGCAAATCCTGCCGAGAGAATGTTTGTCGCTCTTAACGGCACAGCCGTAGTCTACCATGACGACGCGACTGCAACCCAGGCGAAGAGATGGACACAGTGGGTCATCGACCTTGCGGCGTTCGGTGTTGATCTTACCAACGTCAACACCATGACCATTGGCTTCGGCACCAAGAACACTCCGGCTGCCGGCGGTACAGGAGAAGTGTACTTCGACGACATCTCGCTGATTCGGTAGATTCGACGCAATGGTTGATCCGACGTGCCGTTGGCCGATCGGAATATTTGAAATTCGGGGCCTGTACCAATTGACTTGGTACGGGCCCCTTTTTGACTTCCGGGCCCAATCGATCCCGATTTTCCCCTTGACTTTCAGAGCGGAAATCTGGTATATGTAAAATAGTTGGATTTATGCCGAATATAGCGTTTAGAAGGCGTAAATGACACTTTTATATCAAGTGCTCACGGCAAGATGCCGATGGAAGGAGGCCCTCACAGGCTACATTACAACGCCGCCGGCCCCGTATGGGCAAAGGAGCGGCAAAAAAGTTCTTAGTGATTGCCCCGGCGATCCGGGACGATTACATCTAAAACTCTTTATTTAAGGAGGACTATCATGTCTAAGAAACTTGTTACCCTGATCTCTTTTGTACTGGTGTTCGGCTTTCCCGCCAGCGCCTCGGCGGACCTCGTGGGGCATTGGAAGCTCGATGACGGCTTGGGAACGACCGCCGTGGACGCCACAGGCAACGGCCACGACGGCACGCTTATGGGCAATCCACAGTGGGTGGAGGGATACTTAGACGGCGGCCTGCAGTTTTCCGGCTCACCCGATAAAGTCGATATTCCATACAGCGCCGATCTCAATCCTGAAAATGAATACTCAGTGAGCGTCTGGGTCAATCTGGACCCCGCCGGCAGCAACTATCGGTCACCGGTCACTTCCCGCGATGATGGTCCACAGGCAGGCTACATCATCTATTGCACGCCGGCCAACACCTGGCAGTTCTGGACTGGCAGCGCAGCCGGTGGCTGGAACCAAGCCGGCAGTCCTGACGTCGAACTCGGGCAATGGACCCATGTAGCTATAAGCTATTTAGGTGGCGCTAAGAAGCTATACATCAATGGTGAGCTGGCCGGTGAAAGCAATGATACAATGGCGCTGAACACCGCGCAGGTACTGCGTATTGGTGCAGGCGCAACCGAAGGCAACGGCAACTACTTCTTTCAAGGCACGATAGACGACGTCCGCGTCTATAACCACGCCCTGACGGAAGCCGAGTTAGCCGAACTGTCGGCTCGTCCAAGGGCTGAACAGCCCGATCCGGTGGATGGCGCCAAGCTTGAGCAGATCTGGGTCGCTCTCGGCTGGAGAGCCGGAGATTATGCGGCTTCGCACGATGTGTACATGAGTGACAATTTTGACGACGTCAATGACCGCGCGGCCGCCGCGTTCCAGGGCAACCAGCCTACGCCTTTCCTGACGGCCGGTTTCTTCGGATTTCCTTTCCCCGACGGCCTTGTCCCCGGCACGACGTACTATTGGCGTGTCGATGAGATCAATAACGACAATCCAGACAGTCCGTGGCAGGGGCCTGTCTGGAGCTTCTGGATTCCGCCCACGAATGCCTATGCCCCAAACCCATCCGACGGCGCGGAATATGTGGCTACTGACGCGACGCTCGACTGGTCGGCAGGCCTCGATGCTAAACTGCATTATATCCACTTTGGCGACAACTTCGACGACGTGAATAATGCTGCCGGCGGCACACCGGCGACAAATCCGACCTTTACACCCGGCACACTCGAAAAGGACAAGACATACTACTGGCGGGTCGATGAGTCGAATCCACCGGCCCCGGTGGTCAAAGGCAACGTCTGGAGCTTCACGACGGTGCCCGACATACAGATCACCGATCCCAATCTGGTCGGCTGGTGGACGCTCGATGAGGGTATGGGGCTTAAGGTCCTTGATTGGTCGGGCCACGGCAGAGACGGAACGCTGGCCAACGGACCCCAGTGGGTGGCC
>Ga0180432_10009431_pt1 | contig 11915 bp, 9 predicted proteins | sample SS_ome_10_FD_132414 | JGI IMG/M metagenome (GOLD analysis project Ga0180432, IMG submission 132414) | Hypersaline lake sediment archaeal communities from the Salton Sea, California, USA - SS_1_MS_2 metaG | ecosystem: Environmental > Aquatic > Non-marine Saline and Alkaline > Hypersaline >...
ATGATACAATTGGAATTGAAAAAGAACTCAACTCAATGTCTATGTCATCTAATTCTTTAGATAAAGCAATAAACAAAGTTCGAAACTCTATGGCTGATACTCTGGAGGATGTGAATGAAGAAATAGCAGAAATGAAAAAAGAATTAACAAATATTGTTATTACAGGAACTCCGTCTGGAAACGAACACTTTGATCTGCCTAAATTAATTGGTACAACCAAAAACACAAGAGATGTCAGAAGAAAAGATAGATATTCTGCTCTTGTTCTTGCTCATTGGGGAATACAATTCCTTATAAGTGAAGATGTATCAAGTATTTATGATGTTGCTGGTGGGTCTGCTGAGAACTTGGCAAAAGGTGGCGGTTCTGGAGCAATGTATCGTGGTCTTCCAACAGGTACAAACTATACAACAACAGGCAATGTGGGTATTGTAAGAAAGTCTGGTGGTGGTAGTATAGTTTACTAAAAATTGGTGTAATAGTATTACGATAGCATTGCAATTGTATTGATGGAGATTCTTATGTCAGAAATAAAAACCCAAGGTGGCTTATACGTTGTTGGAAACAAGCAAATTGGAAACGCAGAAGCTATTGGTAGTCACATTTCTCCAAGAAGTTTACCACGGAGAAGCGCAACAGCAAGAAATCGTGATCAAACTAGGTCCACAACAGGATCGACCACACTAAAGTTTACACATAACAATCTTAAAAACAGAGAGATGGTCAAGGAATGTCTTACTGCTTATCGTAAGATTGGCATTGTAAGAAATGTAGTTGATATGATGAGCGACTTTGCATCAGAAGGTGTGTCTCTTGTACATACTAATAAGACAGTACAGAACTTCTGGAACAAGTGGCTTCAGAAAATCAAGATAGAAGATAGAACTGAAAGAATTGCAAACACTATTTTAAAAGCAGGAACCTGCGTAATTAGGAGAAGAGAAGGAGTCCTTTCTTCAAAAGAAGAAAAGAAGATGAAAAACTCTGCCTCTGCTGCTAGAAGAATACCTATCGGATATACTATTATAAATCCAGAAGTCATTGATATTACTGGGGTTAGAGCAGATGGAACTCCAGAAATCGTTATTGCTTTTTCTAAAAAAGAGCAGTTTGGCATTGCGGTCAAAGAACGAAAAGTTATAAATGACGACAGTAAGAACTATATAGCAACCTACAAGAAGGATGATTGGGAACTTTGGGCTGCACCTTTCCACTTCGCTGTTCTAGATGATCTTGCTTTAGAGAATAAGATGCAACGAATGGATGAAGCTGCCATTGATGGTGTTATTAATAACATTCGTATTTGGAAGCTTGGTGGAGAACTTAAAGACGGAACTCCGATTCTCCCAACTCCAGAGGCAACTGCCAAGCTAGCCAGCATTCTGCAAAACGATATGGGTGGTGGTGTTCTTGATATTATTTGGGACCAATTTATAGATCTTCAGGTTGAGTATCCTCCTGTTGATAAGATTCTTGACTATAAGAAATATGAGCATGTTCGCAAGCGTATTCTTGAGGGATTTGGTATTGCACAGGTTCTTATTGATGGCACTGGTCAGGGTTCTTACTCAAACCAATATTTGTCTGTTAGGTCACTTATTGAAAAGATTGAATATATTAGGAACATTCTTACAGATTGGTTAAAGAGAGAAGTTGAATATGTTTCTCAGCAAATGGGATTCAAGAGACTTCCTGATATTGAGTTCAAACACATTGATCTTGGTGATGAAGTTACAAGACTTTCTCTTCTTATGCAGTTGTTTGATAGAAATATAATTAGTAAGGAAGCTATGCTTTCATCTGTTGAGCACAATTGGGAAGTTGAAAAGAGTCGCCTGAACAATGAGAGTGTTGAAGAAGAGAGTGATAATAGTGTTCAGAATAAGGTTGGTCCATATTCTGCTACCGATGAAGAAGTAGAAAAGATAGAAAATAAAGAAGGTGGAGATGGTAGACCAGCCAATCAACCACAAGAAAAGACACAAAAGAAGAAGAGAAATACTAAGCCAAAAGGTTCTGAGGCAATAGATTTCTCAAGCTTCACCAATCTTATTCTTGATGCAGAAGAACTCATTGACAAGGTTGAGGCACAAATAAATCCATCTTTCTTAGAAAAAGAAGGTGTAACTAGTGTTAAGAAGCTAACTAAGGATAAAAAGGCTGATCTTAAGAACCTTAAGTTCTCAGTGTTTGCATCTATTCAAAAGGATGCTGCTATAGACAGTGATTACATTAAGAAGTTCTCAAATAGTGATGTCACAGAAATGGAAACGAAAACTAGGGATTGTTACGCAAAACTTCTTTCAAACTACAGGAAGAAGAATGGCGATCCTAACCTTGGGCAGCTTAAGAAGCTTCAAGCTGTTGCGTGGGCTATGGTTAGATCATAAAGGAGGTATAAATGGCTAGAATACCATATGAAAAAGCTGCAAGTCTTTATGAAGATCTATTAAAGTCAATTGTTGACAAGGTTGAGAGCAAGGAAGAAGTTCTTGATGCTCTTAACAATTTAGATCATCCAAATGCTCTTGCGGTTGATTGTATTCATTGTTCAACTGGTTTTAATAACAACGATCACTTCTTTATTCCTTCAGAATTATATGCAGCAAGAGAAACTGCGGTTAACCAACTTGCTGATTGGATGCATGATAGAAAGCAAATAGTTGGTTGTATTTCAGAAACCCAAATTAAGGATTTTGATGGAGAACCTGTAACTTTTGAAGATGATGAAGAGATTGCTCTTGAAGAAGAATTTGATCTTCATGCGGAAATTGTTGTTTGGGCTAGGGAAAAAGAAGAGTACGCAATCAAAGTTCTTGAATTGCATAATGATGGAAAACTTGCTGTAAGCATGGAAACCACGTTTGACGACTATGATTTTGCATTAGAAAAAGATGGTGTTACAAAGATTGTAAAGAGAAATAAAGAAACCGCTTTTCTCAAAGAACACATGAGAAGGAATGGTGGATCTGGTAAATACAAAGGTTTTAGGGTTGGTATTGCATTTAGGGATATAAAATTTACAGGGGTTGGTTTTATTGATAGAAACGAAGTAAACCCTGCAAATGTAAGGTCTGAAGTTACAGATGTTAAGGCTTCTCACCACGATGAAGAAAAGAAAAAAGTTAAGAAAAAGAAAAAAAGTTCAGAAAAAAGTGAAAAAATTGTTGATTCGCTTGATTGCAACGGTGTAACAAAGAGTGCAGCAGCGATTTGTGAAAATAAAGGAGAAAATAGAATGGAATTCGAAAAGCTGTATGAAGAAGCAAAGGCAAAGCTTGAAGCTGCAGAAGATAGCAAAAAGGAGCTTGAAGCAAAGGCAGAAGAAGCTACTTCTAAGGTTGTAGACCTTGAAAAAGAAGTTGCGGATCTTAAGGCTGACGCTGCTGAAGTTCGTACTTACTCACGTAGTGACAATGGTGAGAACGAACACACCTATGTTGCCAAGGATTGGGATGGCAACGATGTACAGGTAACTGAACACACGGTTTATACCAATAAGAGTGTGACCACTGTTACTGAAGAGCTTATGGCAGAAGCAACAGAACTTAAGGAAAAACTTGCTGATGCACAGGCTAAGCTTGATGAAATTGAAGTTCAGAGGAAACAGGAAGAAAGAAAAGCTGCAATTGCTGAGCTTGACGTTGAAATTGAAGAAGAAGAACTTTTTGCAATGTCTGATGAAGAATATTCAGCAATGATTAAGTTTGCTCCTAAGAAGCAGGAAGAAGTTGCTGAAGAAGATGCTCCTGCTAAGGAAGAAGCTGAAGATAAGGAAGAAACTGAAGAGAAGGAAGAAGAGACATCTGAAGAAGAAGAAAAGGAAGACGAAGAAGCATCTGAGGAAGAAGAGAAGGATGAAGACGAAGTAGCAGCAGAAGAAGGCGTTGAAAAGCTTGAAGAAACTGAAGAAGAAGAAGAGCAAAATGTCAACGAAGCAGAAGCTGCTGAAGAACGTAACGCTAAAAACGCAAGAACTGCTGTAGCGCAGTTGCTTATTTAATTTGAACCCTTAAAGGAGGAATACAAATGGGACTTAAGAATGATAGAGTAATTTATGAAGATCGCATGGATACCTATGTTAACGAAGCAGTTGCAAGAGGTAAACTTGTCGTTCTGAGCACTGCTGCATCTGGTACTGCTCTTGACGATAATACTCAGCTTGGTACAGTTACTGCCTCTCCAAGTGGCGCAGTTGTTCTTGGTGTAACTCTTGGTGACATGGTTGACATTGATGCAACAAGACAATTCCTTAACACTCAGCAAGATCAAACCCTTAAGGGTGGTAAGATGCAACTTCTTACTGAAGGCTGGATTGTTACGGACAATGTTGAAGCTGGTACTATCGCTGCTGGCGAAGCTGCTTACATTGGGCAAAGTGGTTTGTTTGCCAATGCTGCTGCTCTTGCTTCGTATGGATACACTCCTGCAGCAACGGATAAGGTTGGTCGCTTCGAAACTACTGCCGACCAGAATGGTTATCACAAGATAACAGTTGATATTCAGTAGATTACTGAATAAGAACACATAAAGGAGTCAAAAATGGCCCGTAGACGTAGAGTATTTAGAAAGAATGAAGCCCTTGCTGAACTTCTTCAACGCAGTGCAGATTATCGCAATGACAAGACTTCTGCGATTGCAGCGATGGACGAATTTGCAGCAATGGTTCAGGATGAATTCAACAAGAACTTTGGTTTTGCAGTTGCTAGCGACACCGAAGAGGCTCTTGACGTAAACCCTGCTTATGAGATTCAGGAAGCAATCTTTGATGGCGACATTTTCTCAGACATCTTCCAGATCACAATGCTTGGTTACGACGAACAGCCTATGTTCCCAATGGGGATTGTAACTCCCGGTACTGAAGGTGAATACGTTGCTTACACAATGCCTAACAACGGTCGAATCCCTAACAGATACGTTGAAGGTGATGAAGTAACGATCAACACCTACCGTATTGCAAACGCAATTGATTGGAGCATCAAGTACGCAAGACAGGCAAGAGTAGATGTTATCTCTCAGGCTCTGAAGGTTCTGCGTGACGGCTTCATCATGAAGATGAATGATGATGCATGGCACACACTTCTGGCTGCTGGTCTTGACCGTGGTCTTATGGTGTATGACAGCAGTGCTTCTGCTGGCAGCTTCACCAAGAAACTTCTTCAGCTTATGAAGATTGCTATGAAGCGTAACGGTGGTGGCAACATGGCTTCTAGTGATGCCTTCACGCTGACTGACCTGTACATCAGTCCTGAAGCAATGGCTGACATCACAAACTGGGGTGGTTCTGACCTTAGTGAAATCAGCAGAACTGAAATGGAACGTGATGCTAAGGGTACAATCCAACGCCTGTATCAGGTTAACATCCATGAGCTTACAGAGCTTGGCGAAGGTCAGAAGTACAACAACTACTACCTTAACACCCTTGGTGGTTCTCTTGCAGCTAGCGATGTAGAACTGGTTGTTGGTCTGGACAAGAGTAAAGAAGGCAAGTTTATCATGCCTGTGCGTGGTGATGGCATCAACATCATGGCTGACGAAAGCATGATCAGAAGTAACTATCAGGGTTACTTTGGCGATGCAGAGCTTGGCTTCGGTGTCCTTGACACAAGAGCGGTAATTCTTGGTTCTCTGTAAACCCTGAATTACAAACAAGTTAACGAAAAAGGGGGAGTCGAAAGACTCCCTCTTTTTTATTTTATGCTTGACTTTTCCTTTCTTATAAGATATATTATATCAGCGAATATTGAAAGGAGAGCTAATGACTCAAAAGATAATGGAAAGAGGAATTCCAAACAAAGCAAATCTGTTAGACTATGATATAACAGAAGAAGAATACAATATGCTTGAGAAATTGGCTAAGTCAAGGAACAATTCGTTTAAGGCTGACATCAAATACTCAAGTCTTTGGAATGAAACAAAAGACACTCTTTGGAAGTCGCACATGACAGGTGTTACTGGAGAATACATTTTCTCAAGACACGGAAATTTGAAACTAGATAGACGAATATTTGAAAACGCTGGAGATGCAGGAACAGACTTTCTTGGAATAGAAATAAAATCAACAAGAAGCAATAGACCATGCTTGAGAATAAAGAAAAGAGACTTCATAAATAAATATGATCAAATAAAAGCACTTGGATTGTGCTATGTTCGTCCAGATTTTAGATATGGATATCTAATTGGTGGCATATCAAAGAAGAGGTTTGAAACCATCAAGAATGTAACAAATAAATGGAACAATGATTTTTATGAGGTAAGTGCTGAACATCTTACTTCTTTTACTAAAGAAACAATTATGGAATTTATTGACGCCTTTTATAATAAGGATTGAAAAATGTTTAGAAGATTTTGCAACATTCGCAGATGGCTTCCTCTTTGGTCGCTTGATTTACACCTTCCGTTTATTAGGATCTGGACGGAATTAATGACGGAAGATCTTATGTGTTCAACCTTTGATTATATAATTTTGCATTTTCATATATATAAATGGAAATTCTCTTTTAGCTTGTATGAAAAATATCTTCGTAAAAGGGTAAGAAACAACAAGAGTATGAGCTTTTTCACAGAATACACCGCTGGAGAAAATATCACAAAGGGAAGTGCTGTGTATTTTAGTGCAGATGGTAAGATTGTGCAGAATCCAAAACAATAAATCACTGTCTTTATTCAACTTAAGTCCTTTTAAACCCCTCTAAATGAGGGGTTTTTTGTGGTGTATATATACTAGAGGTCTATTTTTTAAGGATTCTAGTGTATGGCTACATTTAATTTCAATTCTTCTGGTCAATTTACCAATGATTTTAATGCTCAGTGGAGTTCTGGTATTCAGAATGTTGACCACGGAAGATCTATTTCTTTAATTCACGATGTTGGGGAAATAAGTTCAGACATGAACAATCAATATTCTCCAGACCTTCAAACTCTTGAAAGAACTATTGATTATCAAAGTAGAGCAAAATATGCTTGGAATTTGCAAGAAAATCCTGATGTTTGGGCAACAAAGTCTCTTCAACTAAATGGTTCTAGTCAATATGGTGAAGTTACTGGCGATCCTGCTGAGTTAAAAATTACAAGTGACTTAACAGTTTCTGTTTGGGTAAAAATTCCAGCAACTACAAATAATGTTGTTAAAGTTATAAATAAAGATAGTGGCTCAAACCCTACACGTGCTTATGCCATAGGTGTTCGTGAAGGTACTGGAACTGGATCTTGGTTTCTTGTTACTTGGGAAGCTGATGGAACACAACATATCGCAGAAGGTACAGATAGAATAACGGATGGAAATTGGCATCATATTTGTGCTGTTCATGATGCTGGTGGTCAAATGAGAACATATACAGATGGAGTATTAGACGATGATTCCTCTGCTGGTTCAGATATTAGAGATATTTCCGACAATCTTTTAATAGGTAGAAAGGGAGATGGAACACAATATTTTGAAGATTATATAACTGAACTTGCAATTTTTGATTCAGCATTTGATCAAACAGCAGTTACAGAAGCATATAATGGTGGTGCTCCAATGAACATGGAAGATCATTCTGAAGCTGCAAATCTGCAAGGATATTGGAGGCCAGATGAATCAAGCGGATCAACTCTTACTGATGTGTCTTCTTCTGAGAATGATGCAACTCTTTACAATTCTCCAACATTTTCTAATGACATTCCCGGTGGTGGACTAATACAAATGCTCAACAATGGAAATGATACATCCTTGGTTCTTTCTCTTCCATCGTCATTTTCTTTCCAGCAGTCACCTGTAGAAACAATAGATTATGATACCGGTGAAAGCTATATTGATACAAATGCAAATGGGTCTATAAAAATTCTTCCAAATGAAACACAGAATGTAATAACAAACTTTTCTTTTGGTGCTTTCTTTAGAGTAGCAAATGCCCAAAGTTGTGGGCTTGTAAGTAAAACAAATGGGAGTACTCAAGGTTGGGGGTTTAGAACATTTAGCAATAATAAATGGCCCTTTTACTTCTTTGGAGCAGGAGGTCTTAGTAAGGAATGGGATGTTCAGGCATCAATGGGATTATCAGATGGAGATTGGCACTTAGTAGGATTCTCATTTGAGTCAGATGGAACACTAACTCTTTATGCAGATGGTTCTGAAATCCCTGCTGGAAATATTGTCAAGAATAGTGATGACAGTTTCACTCAAATAGCACTGTCTACAGCAAACTTATATTTAGCCAGATATTATACAACTACAGGAAATAAAGATATTGCACAAGCAGCACTAATAGGGAAGGCTCTTTCTGCTTCTGAATGGAGTGAGTGGAATTCAATTGGAAGAACTGGTGATCTTACAGGTGTTTCTTTTAGTGCTAATCTTATTAGCTATTGGCCTTGCAGAGAAATTGATCCTGATAGAGTTATAGATTTTGTTGGTATTAACGATGGAGAACTTTTAAGTCCAGCAGCATATATAACTTCTGTTGTAGAAAAAACAATTTCTGATGCCTATAGTGTTTCTGGAGATGATTCTAATTATGGAACAATTCAATGGAGTTCAGATTTTAGAGATTCGTTCACTTGGGAAATAAGAATTAAGCCTTCTGCCGACGACATTATTGGTATTCATTCTATACTTGAGGCTTCTCAGGGATCTGGAACACATATGATTTTGTTTAGACTAAACGGTGGAACTATTCAATATTATACTTCTGTTAATGGAAGCAACTTTTTAGGTCCAATTAATTCTGATTCACCTCTTGTTGCTGGAGAATGGTATCACATAAGAATAGGATATGGACCAAATAATGATATGTATTTAAGTGTTAATGGACAACAACAGGGTTCAAAAGTTTCATACGGTGGAACTCTTTATGACCATAACACTGCTCTTGAGGTGTTTGGTGGAACTGAATATTCTGAAATGAGTGGTGAGTTTTCTGATATTGTTTTCTACAACGAAGAGCGTCCAAGTTATTATAAAGTTCCAGAAACTATATATTCATATCAACCTATTGCAAAACATGCTTATACGTGTCAAGAAACAAGTGGTATTATTCTAAACGACATTGGATCAAATCATGCAAATGGTATTATTTCTGGAACACATAATCTTGGAGTTTCTGGACCTTGGGGAACATCTACTGCAATTAGAGCAGATGGAACAAGTCTGTCGGAAATTCCTTGGGATGCATCAATGAGAAATAATTTTACTTGGAAGTTTAATTATAAACCACATGCAAATGATGTGTCTGGTGGAGTAAAATATGTATGGGGAGCATTTGATATTGCAGGAGCAAAACGCTGTATCACCCTTAGAGTATCTTCAACGAACACTCAAATGCTGATAGGACAAGGGGGAACTAGCGCAGCTTCTACTGATGCAGATCCTCTTGTCGCAGGAACATGGTATGAAATAGCAATTAGTTATGATGGAACAACAGGAAGACTTTTTGTTGATGGAAGACTTGTTGGTACAGCATCGTCAATAACAGGAGACTTAACAGATTATAGTGCCACAATAAAAATAGGTGGAATAGATGATCCACACTCTCATTCAGAAGGAGACTTTGCCAATTTCCGTTTTGAAACAGCCGCAATAACTTCTGATTATGTTGTTAAGAGAGGTCTTTATGAAGCTCCAGATATTACGTTCCAACATGGTCAAAGTGACGATGAAGCAGACGAAAATTTAACTTGGAATGGAGAATGGCTAACCGACCTTGAAGATGAGACAAATGGGAACAAAAGATATTTATATTTAAAAACAAGAATTGATGATGAACATGTTACTCTTACAAATGTTTCTATCGACAATTTTATTGCTGATTTAATACCTCCTTCTGGATTGAATCTTACAGAAACATCGAACATCTCCACGTTTAAAGAAGGAGTTTTGGTTGATTGGGATGAACCATCTAAGCAAACTCAACCAGACTATGACTATACTGTTGTAGAAGCTCAGTTGAATGGTGGATCGTGGTATATATATTCAGACTATGCGTGTATGTCGCCAACAGGAAACTACATGAAATTCAAGGGGTATTTAAATGGTTCTGGAGTAGAGGAAATAGGAACTAGAAATAAATCTTATGTAGCTCTTTTAGATTGCGATCCAATCGTAGCTGGAGCAAACATTAGAGCAAGAGCAAAGTCGTTTGATACCGTTGGAAATGCTTCTGCTTGGGATTATGGTCCGACGATTGTAATAGGGACTCAGGTAGACTATCCAGAAGTTCAACATGTTCTCAACATAGATACAGTTAATTTCCAAAGCGGGGAATATGTACCAGCAAATAGTGGAGTTGTTGTTAAGAACAATCTTTATGGCGAATATGGAACGGCAAGAAGTGGTGTATTTGTTTGTACTCCACCAATAGCACCAAGCGGAGCAGAATTAGATCCACCACCTAGTCCACCAATTATCACAGGAGTAAGCTAATGTCTATTACTATTAATTTTACAGTATCCGATCCAGATGTAGTAAGTGCGAAGCTGTACGAATCTGACGGCTCTTCAGGTCCATTTTCTCATGTCTACACTGAGGCGATTACACCTTCGTCTACATCTATTACATATTCAAGTGGTTCTGATACCAAATGGTATTATGTAACATTTGTTGACAGCGTTGGTGGAGAAAGTGCTCCTTCAACAATTGTATATGGTGGCGGCGAAAGCTGGGAAGATGTTATGATCAGCCTGTTTAGAACAGCTACAAACGATTGGTCTGCCCCTCAAAGAAATGATGATCTTACAATAAAAAGGCAGCTTGTTCTTTCTGCTAGTGAAGTTTACACTATGGCTAAAGCGGTTATGCCTTTCTCATGTGAGTATACATTTAATGTTGACGCTGGAAGTGGTAACAATTGGGACATTGTACCTGATCCTATTTATGGTTGCAAAGATCCAAATTTTGTTAATCTGTGGTTGCTTAAAGCTCAATGTGATAATTCAAGATCTTCATTCAGTAGTGTTGCCGCAAATGCCATTAAGATTAAAGATGGTGATTCTTCTATTGACACATCTGCTGGTATCAACGGTTACAAGGCACTTCTTGAAGCAGATGGTGGACCTTGCGATCAATTTAGCAAGGCGTGGAAAACATATTTATACAGTGATCCTAACGGAGCCAATACATACATGAAGACAACATTCAGCAACCTTGGCTCTGACTACATTCCGAACTACATACACATTGAGAGGAGCTAATAATGGCTTTTATTATTACTGAGCAACTAATAAGAACATACCAAGAAGGTATTGACGCTATTATAAACCAGCTTGGCAAGAAAACTGTTCTTGTTATGCCACAGGATGATACAGTCTGTCCAAACTGTTATTATGATGGTAGAAACCAAAGATCAAATGGTAGATATAAGTCAAACAACCCCAACCCACCGGGAGCACTAAATAAGCCATTTTCTTTAGGTCAAGTTTGTCCTGTATGTCAAGGTAGAGGTAAGATTTCTCTAAATGGCAAGGAAACAATAGAGTTGGTTGCAACTGTTAAGTGGGGTCCAAAAGACTTTGTTTATACAAACAGAGGTCAAACAATAATTCCTACTGATATTTGTAAGATTAAAACCTTCGCTACATATGCAGAGGATTTCAAAAATGCTGTAGAAATTCATGTGGCTGCAGAAGAACCAGTAGAAGGTGAACCAGAGCTTACAAAATGTGCTCTTTATAAGAACATTGTTCCTAGAGGACTGAAGTACAGTCGATATTTTGAGGCTTATCTAAAAAAAGTAAATGACTAATGGCTAAGATCAAAGTAAAGTCAAGACCTAGAGCAAGGGTAGTTGTCGAAAAATCCCAAGTGGATGAACTTAATTTTAAATATGCGACGATTGTTTCTTCTGCTCTTACTCAGGCTTCTGCAGCAGTTACCTCACATATGAAACAATACATAGAGGGAACTCTTCTAAGGTATGTAAGGTATGATAGGATACCGC
>Ga0180432_10009434_pt1 | contig 11911 bp, 16 predicted proteins | sample SS_ome_10_FD_132414 | JGI IMG/M metagenome (GOLD analysis project Ga0180432, IMG submission 132414) | Hypersaline lake sediment archaeal communities from the Salton Sea, California, USA - SS_1_MS_2 metaG | ecosystem: Environmental > Aquatic > Non-marine Saline and Alkaline > Hypersaline >...
CGAGTTCTGCTCGCCCCCGGCGTCCAGCAGCGCGATGCGGTCGGCCGCGCCGGGCAGCGCCAGCAGGTCCAGCGCGCAGGCCGTCCCGGCCGCGCTGCCCAGGCCGATGCCGGTGCTGGCCGGCAGCCGCGCACGACCGTCGCCGCCAGCGATCAGCCCCTCGCGCTTGAAGAAGGCGGTGCGGACCGCGTTCAGGTCCGCGTACCACGCGCAGACGTCCTTCAGCCACAGCCACGTGCGGGCGACCGACCGCATGTCGGCCCCGGCGTGGCGGAGGAAGCACCCCGCGCAGTCGAACATCCGGCGGGCCTGCTCCCGGGGCCCGGCCCCGTTCCCGCCGCTCAGCTCACCCAGCGTCAGCCAGCGATCCTCGCCGATCCGCAGCTCCCGCCCGCGGGCGCGGGCGTCGAGGCCCCGGCAGCTCAGCGGCGTCGGCGGCCGCTCGCTCGCCACCGCGTGCACCCACACCCCGGCCAGCGGGCCCGTCCGGCCCGCCGCCGCGACGATCCGCGTCGGCGGCACCCCGTCGTCCAGGTCGCCCAGCGCGGACCGGCGCTCGGCCTGGACCGCGGGCATCGCCGACCGGGTCGCGAAAACGCGCTCGGCCAGGATCCGCGCGCCCGACCCGGCCAGCACGCCGCGCAACGCCGCGTACAGCTCGCGCGCCTGTCGTCCCGGCGAGCGGGCGGGGGCGGGCACGGCCGTCACATACAGTTCCTCGGCCCGGGCGCTCCTCAGCGACCGGGCCGTCACGCCGGGCAGAGCCACCATGGTGCCGGCACCTCCAAGCCGTGCGGCCGACGGCGCCCCAGGCACGCCCTACGGGCGCCCCGCCGCATCCTCCCTATGCTAAACGCCCCCCCGACCCAACGCATTGCAGGAAGATGGCTTCCATTCTCCGGCCGAGGCGACCGCGCGCCCCGCAGCCTCAAGTGCGGCGGGGCGGCGGCGTGCGGTTCGGCAGGTAGGCCCCCGTCTCGGCCAGGCGGGCCTGCAGGGCCTTCACGTCCACCGCACGGACGTCGCCCGCCGCGCCGCCCGCGGCGGCACTCGCCGCCATCGCCGCCGCCACGCCCGCCGCCTGCCCGGTGATGTAGCAGCCCGGCATCACCCGCAGGGAGCCCTGCATGTGCCGGTCCGTGCTCACGCACCGCCCGGCCACCAGGACGTTGGCCAGTCCGCGCGGCAGCAGGCAGCGGTAGGGGATGCCGTAGCTCTCGCCCTTCTCGTAGCGGAATCGCTCCAGGAAGTCCTTCAGGCCCCGCTCAAAGTCGCCCGGGTCGGGGCGCGACGCGTGCACGTCCACGGGGTAGCAGTACCGCCCGATCTCGTCGTCGAAGACCGCCCGCGACTGGAAGTCCTCGACGTTCAGGACGTAGTCGCCCAGGATGCGACGGGTCTCGCGAATGCCCAGCAGCGAGCCCGTCGCCACCAACTGCATCCGCTCGAAGCCCCTGAGGTACTCCTTGTAGTACCGCTCGTACTCGAGAACGAGCTTCCGTCCCCGGATGAGGGCCTGCGTGACCGAGCGCTCGTCGGTGCCGTCGACGCCGAAGGTGTGTCCGATGTTGCCGCCGCCGAGCTTCTCGCCGACGCGCCACATGCCGGGCAGGTGCTTGTCGAGGTAGGTGAACACGCCGTCGGCGATGGCCTCGGCGATCCGGCTGCGGCCGGCGCCCAGGTCCGAGGCCTTCACCGCCGGCCAGTCCACGTCGGCCCAGAGGCTGCACAGGGTGCCCGGCTGCAGGTCGCCGCGGTCGTCGCCCTTCTCAAACGGCGCCCCGGCCCGGGCGGACAGGTCGCCGTCGCCCGTGCCGTCCACGAAGACCTTCGCCCGCACGGCGAACACCCCGCTCTTGCCCGCGCAGATCGCCGCCGCCACCTTCCCTCGGTCGGCCTGCACATCGATCAGGGTCGTGTGGAAGGCGAAGCCCGCGCCGCTGTCGAGGAGCATCTCGTCGTAGACCCGCTTGAGGACCTCGGCCTTGATGGCCACGGACCGTCGGTTGTCCTCCTTGAGATCGTAGTCGGTGGCCGCCCCCCCCGCGGCGCGCAGGCGCGTGAGGACCTCGCGGCCGACGCCGCCGGCGCAGAAGTTGATCCCGTCGCCGAAGTGCATGAAGGCGGGCACCCGCCCCGCCGTGCCCGCCCCGCCGAAGCAGGCGCCGGCCTCGGCGCAGAAGGCGCCGGCGCCGGCCCGCGCGGCCGCGACGGCGGCCGCCACCCCCGCCGGGCCCCCGCCGGCGACGAAGACGTCCACCTCGTGACGGACCGGGACCTCGCGGGCGTAGGCGATGCGGTCGGCGGCGCGTTCCATGCTCCGGGCCCTCCCAGCCGGCAAACGGGGCCGGCCCGCCCAGTGTAGCAGACGCCGCCCCGCGGGAAAGCCCCCGTCCCCGGCGACTGCACGAGGCGGGCCTATCGCCGGCGGCCCCGCCCGTCGGTCGGCGGCGGCTCGATGTCCAGGGCCTTGATCTTGCGGTACAGCGTGCTGGGGTCGATGCCCAGCTCCCTGGACGCCCGCCGGCGGTTGCCCTCGTGGCGGCGAAGCGCGTCGGCGATCCGCCGCCGCTCCAGCGCCCGCAACGTCATCGGCCCGGCGCGCTCGGCCGGGGTCGACCCCCCCGCCGGACGGAACTCCGGCGGCAGGTGCCGCAGCTCGATCAGGCCGCCCCGGCAAAGGACGAAGGCCTGCTCGATGACGTTCTCCAGCTCCCGGACGTTGCCGGGGTAGTCGTGATCCATCAGACGGGCGAGGACCTCCTCCGACACGCCGGCGATGTCCTTGCCCTGCAGGCGGTTGAACCTGGCCACCAGGTGGTCCACCAGCAGCGGGATGTCCTCCCGCCGCTGCCGCAGCGCCGGGAGGGTCAGGTGGACCACGCGGATGCGGTAGTAGAGGTCCTCGCGGAACCGGTCCTTCCGCACCAGCCGGGCCAGGTTCCGGTTGGTCGCGGCTACGACGCGGACGTCCACCTCCGCGGGGGCCACCGACCCCAGCGGCTCGATGCGGTGGTCCTGCAGCACGCGGAGCAGGCGGGCCTGCATGGCCGCGGAGACGTCGCCGATCTCGTCCAGGAAGATCGTCCCGCCGTCGGCGAGGGCGAACCGGCCCGGCTTGTCGCGCCGGGCGTCGGTGAAGGCCCCGGCCTTATGCCCGAACAGCTCGCTCTCCAGCAGCGCGTCCGGCAGCGCGCCGCAGTTGACGACGACGAACGGGCGGTCCTTCCGCCGGGAGAGGTTGTGGATCGCCCGGGCGAACAGCTCCTTGCCCGTCCCGCTGGGCCCCTCGATCAGCACCGTGCTGTCGCTGTCGGCGATCTGCGGCAGCAGCTCGAACAGCTCGGTCATGACCGGGCTGCGCCCCACGATGTCCTCGAAGGTGTACCGCGACTGGAGCTGCTTGCGGAGCTCCTCGATCTGGCTGAGGTCCTGGAAGGTCTCCACGCCCCCGATGACCGTGCCGCGCTCGTCCCGCAGCAGGGCGGTGGACACGCGGATGGGCACGCGCCGGCCGGCCTCGGTGTGGATGCGGGCGGTGGCGTTGACCACCGGCCGGCCCGTGGCCAGCGTCCGCTTCAGCGGGCAGTGCTTCTCGCAGATGTTGGCCCGAAGGACCTCCGAGCACGGGCGGTCGATCGCGTCCTCCCGCCGGACGCCCGTGATCGCCTCCGCCGCCCGATTGAACGCGGTGATCCGCCAGTCCAGCCCCACCGTGAACACGCCCTCGTTGATCGAGTCCAGGATCGCGTCCTGAGAGCCTCTGGATCGCTGCTGGCTCATGCCCGGCTCCTCGAGCGCCAGTATAGCCCGTAGTGAAGCATATTGCAATCCTAAGCGACCCTTTGTCTTGCATCCTGCGCGACATACCCGACGGGGGCCGACGGGCAATGTTTTCATTACTGACTTTCTATAAAGGGCTTGCGCTTCATCACCTGCCGTTATCGCTTCTGGCACGCCACTTGAAGTGGTCTTACCGATGAAGGTCGCGATCCCGCACTGGAACGGCCGGGTGTCTCCGGTCTTCGACGTCGCCGGGCGCCTCCTGCTGGTGGACGTGGACGGCGGCGTCGAGCAGGGCCGCCAGGCCGCGGCGCTGACGGCGGGCGATCCGCTGCAGCGGGCCAGGCAGGTGACGGGCCTGGGTGCGGACGTGCTGATCTGCGGCGCGATCTCGTTGCCGCTGGAGGCGGCGCTGGCGTCGGCGGGGCTGCGGGTGATCCCGTTCACCTGCGGCGGCGTGGAGGAGGTGCTGGCGGCGTTCATGGGCGGCCGGTTGACGGACAGAGCGTACTTGATGCCCGGCTGCTGCGGCTGGCGCCGGCGACTGCGGGGCCGGCGCCGCCGCGGCCGGCCGTGGTCGAACGCATAGACGGAACGACGGACATGCCACGATTCGACGGAACAGGACCGCTCGGGCGCGGGCCGCTGACCGGCCGCGGGATGGGATTCTGCGTCGCCCCTCTCGGCCGCGACTCGACCCCCGAGGAGACCGCAACGGTCACAGACACCGGAGAGGAGGTTCTTCCCATGCCGGCAGGCGACGGAACAGGGCCGCTTGGATTCGGACCGATGACGGGACGGGCGGCGGGGTATTGCGCCGGCTACCCGATCCCCGGGTACATGAACCCGGCGGCCGGGGCCGTCCGGGGCTTCGGCCTCACACCGGCCGCCTACGCCCCCGGGGCGTCCTACGGCCCCGCCTACGGCGCTGCGTATGCCCCCGCGCCTTACGCCCGGGCCTGGGGCCGCCCGTTCGGCGGCTTCGGCCGCGGGTTCGGCCGGCGCTTCGGCCGGGGACGCGGGCGCGGACGCGGGTGGTTCGGATTCGGATGGTGAGACGCGGACGCGCCCCACGGCGCGCCCGCCGAGCGGAAGGAGCTGAGAGATGCCCCGTGGAGACGGAACAGGCCCGCCGGGAGGCGGGCGAGGACGCGGCAGGGGCCGGATGGGCGGCCCGTACGCCGCCGGTCCGGGCGGCAACTGCGTCTGCCCGCGATGTGGCCATCAGGTCGCCCACGTCGCCGGCACGCCCTGCAGCCGGAGACCCTGCCCGAAGTGCGGCACCGCGATGACGCGAGCATAGCGACCTTGCAGGAAGGAGTCCGATCATGCCAGGTGGAGACGGAACAGGTCCGGGGGGCATGGGTCCGATGACGGGCCGGGCGGCGGGGTTCTGCGCGGGCTATCCGGCCCCCGGTTTCATGAACCCGGTGGGTGGGCGCGGCTTCTGGGGCTGGGGCCGGGGACGAGGCGGCGGACGAGGCCGGCGCAACTGGTTCTACGCCACCGGCCTGCCCGGGTGGCAGCGCGCCGCCGGGGGCTGGCCCGCCTGGGGCGGGCCGGCCGCCTACGGCCCGGTCGGATACGCCGCGCCTTACGGCCCCGCCATGAGCCGCGACCAGGAGCTGGACGCGATGAAGGGCCAGGCCGAGTACCTCGAGGACGCCCTGGACGGCGTCCGCAAGCGGATCGAGGAGCTTCAGGCCGGCTCGGGCGAGGAGAGCAAGTGACCCCAAGTACATCGTCGTGAGGGAGGCCCCATAGCGTGCGTAGCGCCCGGCGGCCTCCGGCCGGGGCGGTGGGCGGGGCAGCCGCCGCCCCGGCGCGACGATGACCCGAATGCCGCGCCGGACAGGGAGCCGCTATGAAGATCGCCGTTACAGCCACGGACGCCTCGTTGGACGCCCGTGTGGACCCGCGATTCGGACGCTGCCCGTTCTTTCTCATCGTCGAGACCGACGACGGGAGCTTCGAGGCGGTGGAGAATGCCAACCTGGCCCTGGGGGGCGGGGCGGGCATTCAGTCCGCCCAGATGATGGCCGAGCGGGGCGTGCAGGCGGTGCTGACGGGCAACTGCGGCCCCAACGCCTACCAGACGCTCTCGGCCGCCGGCATCGGGGTGATGATCGGCTGCAGCGGGACGGTGGCCGAGGCCCTGGAGCAGTTCAAGGCGGGGGGGCTGAGCGCGGCGGGCGAGCCCAACGTGGCGGGCAAGTTCGGTCTGGGCGGGTCGTCCGGCGCGGCTCAGGAGGGGGGGCTTCCCTCGGCGCAGCCGCCCGCGGGCGCGCCCATGATGGGGGGCGGCGCCGGCATGGGTCGCGGGATGGGCGGCGGCCGGGGCATGGGCGGGGGTCGCGGCATGGGGGGCGGCATGGGCCGAGGTATGGGCGGCGGCCGGGGGATGGGGGGCGGCATGGGTCGCCGCGCGGGCATGGCCCCCCCGGCCGGCGCCGGCGCCGCCCCGATGCCCGCACCCCAGCCCGCGCAGGGCCTGCCCCCCGACCAGGAGCTCGCCGTGCTCAAGCAGCAAGCCGAGGCCATGGGCCGCCAGATGCAGGAGATCCAGCAACGCATCCGGGCCATCCAGAACGCAGGGCCCGGCGGGGCGACGGCGACCGTCGATCCGGAGGCGTGCACCGGCTGCGGCCGTTGCGTCGACGTCTGCCCCGTCGACGCCATCGCCCTGCGCGACCAGGTGGCGGTGGTCGACCCGGCGACCTGCACCGGATGCGGCGCCTGCGTGGACGAATGCCCCAACGACGCCATCACCATGACCTGACCCGCCGCCGACGGGCGGACGGCATGAACGCGGCCCGGGACGGCATCCGTTTCCCCCCGATCCATCCCCACGGCGAGATGCCGCCGACCGACCGACGCCGACCAATGACCCCGACGCCGTCAGGGGTCAATGTCGCCGGCCTCATGAGGACGATTGCCAACGTGGACGGAGAAATCGACAACGCCGACGTGCTCGATCCGGCCGGCCGGATCAGGCACGGCCCGGCCCGCCGGGAGGGAGGCGCCTGATGCCCGGCCCGGAAGCCGACGACGCGCTCCGCGAGGCCACGATCGTCGCCTGCGGGACGCTGCGGCGCGAGATCCGCCAACTGGCCGCCGACGGCGTGCTCGACGGGGACCGCCTGCTGTTCACCGCGCCCGGCCTGCACGAGTGGCCCGCGCAACTCAAGGACCAGCTCGGCCGGCAACTGGCCAAGGCCCGCCGCCGCGCGGGGCCCGTCGTCGTGGTCTACGGGGAGTCGTGCTATTACGACTTCGAGACGAGCACGGACACCGACGGCCTGGTCGCGCAGTTCGGCCCCCGCGTCGCGCGGGTCCGCGCCAAGACCTGCGTGGACATGCTCGCCGCACGCGACGAGCGAGAGAACATCGCCGCGGGCGAGAAGGTCTACTGGTTCACCCCCGGCTGGATCGAGCACTGGGACTTCATCTTCAAGGACTGGGACGGCGGAAAGGCCAACGAGACGTTCCCGGGCAACGACAGGGGCATCGTGCTGGACGGGGTCGGCTATTTCGACGAGCTGTCGCGCACGGACCCGGAGAAGGTCCTGCGCATCTGCGACTGGGCGAAGCTGCCGCTGGAGTCCCGTCGGGTCTCCCTGGCGCGACTGACCGACCTGCTGAGGCGGTGCGCGATGGACATCGCCGGCGCGCCGGCGGGGCGCGAGGGACGTTAGGGCCATGACACGCGTGATGCTCAAGTCGAAGATCCACCGGGCCCGTCTGACGGGCACGGAGCTGCAGTACGCCGGCAGCATCACCTTGGACGCCGCCCTGATGCGGGCCGCCGATCTGCTCGCGGGCGAGCAGGTCCACGTCCTGAACCTGAACAACGGCTCGCGCATCGTCACCTACGTCATCGAGGCCCCGGCGGCGTCGGGCACGGTGCTGCTGAACGGCCCGGCGGCCCGGACCGGGCAGGCCGGCGACGAGGTCATCGTGCTGAGCTACACCGACATGCCCGACGAGCAGGCCCGCTCGTTCCGCCCGCGGGTCGTCCTCGTGGACGAGGCCAACCGGCCGCGAAGCGGGCCCAGCGCCCCCGACACCAGCGCCGCCGAGGGCCGACGCCCGCCGGCGCGCACCGAGGGCCGGACATGATCATCGCCGTGGCAAGCGGAAAAGGCGGCACCGGCAAGACCACCATCGCCTGCAACCTGGCGCGCGTGGCGTCGGGCGACGGGAGGACCGTCGCCTACCTCGACTGCGACGTCGAGGAGCCCAACGGGCACGTGTTCCTGAAGCCCCGGCTGACGTCCAGCGAGCCGATCGGGCGGGCGGTCCCCGAGGTCGACGCCCGCGCGTGCGACCTCTGCGGGCGCTGTGGCGAGATCTGTCAGTACAGCGCCATCGTCCGCGTGGGCAAGAAGGTCCTGGTCTATCCCGACCTGTGCCACGCCTGCGGCGGCTGCGCCCTGGTCTGCCCGACCGGCGCGATCACCGAGACCAGCCGGGAGATGGGCCGGCTGGAATCGGGCGACGCCGGCGGCGTCGGGTTCGTCCACGGCCTGCTCAACGTGGGCGAGGCGATGAGCCCGCCGCTGATCCGGCGGGTCAAGGCCGCCGCGCCTGCCGCCGACCTCGTGGTCGTCGACGCGCCACCGGGGACCTCCTGCCCGGTCATCGAGAGCGTCCGCGACGCCGACGTCGTCGTCCTGGTCACCGAGCCGACGCCCTTCGGGCTCAACGACCTCAAGCTCGCCGTGGAGATGGTCCGGGCCCTGGGGCTGCCCTTTGCCGTGGTGATCAATCGCGCGGGGCTGGGCGACGATCGGACCGCCCGATACTGCCGGGACGAGGACATCGAGGTGCTGGCCGAGGTCCCCGACGACCGGCGACTGGCCGAGGCCTATTCGCGCGGGGAGATGATCTGCGACGCGCTGCCGGAGTACGCCCGCGTGTTCGAGCGCATCCTCCGGCGCGCCGAACGAAAGGCCGCCGCACGTGCCTGAGAAGGACTGGCAGAACGACGTCCGGCTGGGGCTTCGGCGTCAGCGGAAGGCCCGGGCCGTCCTGGGGCTTCCCGAGACGGCGGGGGTGGCGGAGGTCCGGCGCGCGTTCCGGCGGGGCAGTCTGGCCACCCATCCCGACGCGCACCCGGGCGATCCCGAGGCCCGCCGGAGGTTCCATCTGATCTGTGCCGCCTACAAGTGCCTCACGGAGGGGGAGCTGTGCGCGGCGATGGACGAGCTGGAGGCGCCGCCGGCGGCCCCCGGGGGCGACCGCTACCGGCTCGACAACCCCTGGGGCTACTGGTGCTGGTGGCGCGACAAGTACTTCGACGCGGGGGCCCCGGACGCACCCGCGGCCGGCGCGGGCGCCGACAGGAAGGACCGCGATGGACCCGTTCGTCTATGACTCGGAGGAGTTTCGCGCCGAGCTCCGCGGCCGGCCTCACGAGGCCGGGGAGGTGGCCTTCCTGCGCTCGATCGTCCGCCCCGGCATGCGCGCCCTCGACGCCGGGGCCAACCGCGGCGTGACGGCGGTGGCCCTGTCCCGCCAGGTCGGCCCGACCGGCCACGTGCACGCCTTCGAGCCCGTCCCGGAGTTCTACGACGGGCTCAACGAGAACCTCGCCCGCAACGGCGCCGCCAACGTCACCGCCCACATGCTGGCCCTCAGCGACCGGACCGGGCCCATCCGGTTCCACAAGCACGGGGGGGCCAGCGGGATCACCGCGGCCGAGGGCGCCGAGGAAATCCGCGTCCAGGCGACCGCCCTGGCCGACTTCTTCGCCGAACGGGCCGGCGAGCGGATCGACCTGCTGAACCTCGACTGAGAGGGCAGCGAGCTGCTCGTGCTGCGGGGCGCGGCGGCGGTCCTGAAGACCCAGGCGCCCCGGGTCTTCTGCGAGATCCACGACGGATACCTCAAGGACCTGGGCCAGTCCGTCCACGACGTCGCGGGCTTCCTGACCCGCGCGGGCTACGACGTCCGGGGCCTCCGCGTCGAGGACCTCGGCGCCGAAACGGCCCTGGAGGCCTGCTCGCACCTGTACGCCGCGCCGCCCGGCGCCGGCAATGACCAGACCGAAGCAACTTGAGAGAGGAGAATCGCCATGCCCATCTTCGAGTACCGATGCAGGAAGTGCGGACACGTCACCTCGTTTCTGGAGAAGGCGGGCCGGCGCGCGGCACACGCCTGCGAGTCGTGCGGCTCGAAGGCGACGGAGAAGATCTTCTCCACCTTCGCCGCCAAGTCGGGCGGGGCGTCCTCGTCGAGTTCGAGCTGCCCGACGGGCACGTGCCCGCTGTCCTGACGGCGTCCGGAGCGGAAAGGCGACATGATCGGAACCGAGCCCAAGCCGTTCGAAGAGGTCCAAGACGCCCTGGGCGAGAACGAGAGGCTGGTGCTCGTCGGCTGCGGCGGGTGCGCGGCGGTCTGCCACACCGGCGGGGAGCCGGAGGTGGCCGCCCTCGGCGAGAAGCTCGCCGGCATCGGCAAGCGGGTCCTCGCCGCCGTCGTGCCCGAGCGCACCTGCTACATCCACCGGACCCGCGAGTCGCTCGACGGCATCGCCGACGCGCTGGGCGAGGCGGACGTCGCCCTCGTCCTGGGCTGCGGCGGGGCGGTCCAGACGGTCCGCCAGGTCACCGAGGAGCGCGGGCTCGTCATGCCCGTGCTGGCGGCCCTCAACTCCATGGGGCACATGGACACGCTCATCCCGGACGGGCTGTGGATGGAGCGCTGCAGCTCCTGCGGCAACTGCATGCTGAACGAGACCGGGGGCATCTGCCCGGTAACCCTCTGCGCCAAGGGCCTGGTCAACGGCCCCTGCGGGGGCACACGCGACGACGGGACCTGCGAGGCCGATCCCGAGAAGGACTGCGCCTGGCAGTTGATCTACGAACGCCTGAAGGCCCTGGGGCAACTGGACAACCTGCGCCGCATCCGCCCGCCCAAGCGCTGGGGACGCATGAACCGTCCGCGCCGAATCGTCCGCGACCCGCAGCCCGACCCCGTGGCGGAGCCGGACCGATGACCGCCTCGACCGCGCGAAAGCTCCCCGACGACTTCTACGACCGCGTCAAGGCCGACCTGCACGCGCGGATCGGGAAGGAGCTGCGCCTGGCGCGCCGGGTGCTGGACCTCGGCTGCGGCGCCTGCGACCTCGTGCGGTACCTGGCGGAGACCTACCGGCAGAAGGTGACGGGCGTGGACGTGAAGTCGGCGGCCTTCCCCCGGCGGCGGGTCTCGGCCAACGGGGTGCGGTTCCGCTGCGTCCGCCGCAGCGCCGTCCGCATGGCCTTCGTCCGCGACGACTCCAGCGACGCCGTCGTCATGATGTGGGCGCTGCACGAGATGGACCGTCCCCGCGCCGTCCTGGCCGAGGTCCGGCGGGCCCTCCGCCCGGGGGGCGAGGTGCTGATTGTGGACTTCCCGCGCGGCTCGCTGGCCCAGAAGCTGTGGGACGAGGACTACTACCGGCCCGTCGAGGTGGCCCGCCTGCTGGAGGAGGCGGGCTTCGCCGACGTGCGGGTCCGACTGATTCAGCGCCGGCAGGTCCTGTGGGCCCGGGCCCACCGGCCCGTCGACGGAAACCCCCCAACGAGCAAAGGACCTCTTCATGCCATGGGTCAATCGGGAACTGTGTGAAGGCTGCGGCGTCTGCGTTGACGAATGCCCCGTCGACGCCATCCGACTGGACGACGACGCCATCGCCGTCATCGACGAAGCCGCGTGCATCCGCTGCGGGCGATGCCACGACGTCTGTCCCCACGACGCCGTCCGCCACGACAGCGAGAGGGTCCCCCGGGAGGTGGCCGCGAACCTCCAATGGGTCCGCGGCCTGCTGGGCCACTTCGACGACGCCTCCCAGCGCGCTGACTTCATGGACCGCATCGCGCGGTTCTACAGAAAGGAGCGCAAGGTCGTGGAGCAGACGCTGAGCGTCGTGGAAGGCGCGGGCGACGACCCCGCCGGGGCGCTGGACGCGGCCATCGGGCCGCTGCTGGCGGCCCAGGATTCGACGAAAAATTGAACGCGGGAGGACGCCGTGAGTGAACGAGACAAAGCCGCCCCGGCCCCCCCGGCCGGAGGCGACCGGGCCCCGCCCGGACGGACGGTGGTCATCGTCGGCGGCGTCGCCGGCGGGGCGTCGTGCGCGGCC
>Ga0180432_10009435_pt1 | contig 11910 bp, 10 predicted proteins | sample SS_ome_10_FD_132414 | JGI IMG/M metagenome (GOLD analysis project Ga0180432, IMG submission 132414) | Hypersaline lake sediment archaeal communities from the Salton Sea, California, USA - SS_1_MS_2 metaG | ecosystem: Environmental > Aquatic > Non-marine Saline and Alkaline > Hypersaline >...
ATGCCCTGGCCGAGGAAATCAAGGTGGACGAGGATGTTACATACAACCCTTTCATGCTGGATGATCTGTCACAACGCCTGGCAGAATTATACCACAGGCAAGGTTTTGCGCGGGCCAAGGTGGATTACCGGATAGAGTTCGATGAGTCCGAGAATCACAAGCAGATCACCTTCCTCGTCGAAGAAGGCAACCGTGTGACCGTGAAGGAGATCCGTTTCGAGGGCAACCACGCTTTCCCGGACGAAGAGCTGAGAAAATACGTTTTCAACGAGATGCTGGATGCGATACCGCAGTCGCTGGTCAACCAGCCGGTGGATCGCGGCGATATAGATCAACTAGCGGGCTCACACCCGATGACCGGCGAGCAAAGGCGCATCAACCGGCCACAGGGCTTCCTGTTCGAGTTGGTGCCGGAGACGGTATACCTGCGGGAGCCATACGAGCTGGCCCTGGAGAAGATAGCAGACCGCTATCGCAGCAGCGGCTACCTGGAAGTCGAGATCGAGGCGCCAATTCTGTCGTATGACTCGAGCGGTTCGAGCCTGTATGTCACCGTGCCCGTGAAAGAAGGCCGCCGAACTCTGGTCGAGTCGATTTCCTTCGCCGGAAATCATTCCTTTTCGTCATCGAGCCTCTTCGAGGTCGCCGATCGACTGACCGGCCTGGTGCGCCCCGGGCAAGCGCTCAACCTCTACGGGGTCGAGCAACTGAGAAGGGAACTGGTCCAGTACTATGCCGACAAGGGTTATATTTTTTGCCGCGTCGAGCAGCGTGTCGTCTACTCGGACGATCGCTCGCTGGGTGAGGTCGTGTTCGAGTTCGACGAGGGTCCCCAGGTCAAGGTCGGACGCATTCTCGTGCGCGGCGATGTGGTAACCGATCCGGCGGTTTTCGAGCACAGCTTGACCATCAAGACGGGGGAGGTGTTCTCTCCGCGCAAGGTGCTCAAGAGTCGCGAGAAGCTCTATGACCTGGAAATCTTCACGGGTGTGGATATCAAGGTCCTCGATCAGGACCTTGTCGAGGAGGAGAAAGACGTGGTGGTCACGGTGCGCGAGAGACTGCCCCATTCAATAGTCGTCAGCCCGGGCATCTCCTCGGCAGAGGGCGTGCGCCTGCAGCTTGATTACACGCATCGCAATCTCTTCGGTTACGCACTGGAGTTCGTGGGTAAGGCCAAGGTCAACTACCTCGTTTTCTACCCTCTCGACGAAAACTGGGAAGACCGTTACCAGGAGATGTCTTTTTTCGAGGGACTCGAGGGCTTGCTGCTCACCGGTGTGCACTGGCCCAGGGTCTGGCTGACCGACCTGGATCTCTCGGCCAGGATTGACCTCTTTGCCCTTCAGGATCACGCTTCCTCACACGACCTGCAGAAGTTCTCCTTGACACCTGGAGTCGACCTGAAGTTGACCGATGACCTGTCTTTCAGCGGGGAACTGGAACTCGAGTACGACAGGCTGGGATGTATCAAGGAAGAGTGCGGCGGGCCGACGCAGAAGTACCTGCGCTACGACGAGGGCAGCCTGCTGCTGGGCCTGATCCGCCCCAAGTTGTCCTGGGACGCGCGGGACAACCTTTTCAGGCCGCACCGCGGCAGCCTGGTTACCCTGAATACCGAGTTGGCGGGCAACCTGCTACCCGACAAGGAAGTCCTCTATCTGAAGGTGGACGGTACGGCGACGGGTTACGTTCCCCTGGGCAGGAGTGTTACGCTGGCACTGTCACTGCGGGCGGGATTCATATTTAACCTGACGGACGGATCGCGTACACCGTCTCACAAGCTGTTCTGGCTGGGTGGCCGGAACACCGTCAGGGGTTTCGGAGAAGAGGGTCTGATCCCCGCCGACCAGCGCAACCCGGACAATACTTCGACCCCCTGCGTGCCCGATGTCGACGAGGAGGGCCGGTTGCGCTGCATTTCGCTGGGCGGCAACGCCCTGCTCCTGCTGAAGGGGGAGCTGCGCTTTCCCCTGATTCCCGGCACCCTGGAGGGGGCGGTGTTCGTCGACGTCGGTAACCTGTGGGTCGAACCCGCCAATATCGATCCCTTCGACCTGCGGCCGACTGCGGGAGTGGGCACCAGGATAATCACGCCTGTCGGGCCGATAGCCTTCGACCTGGCGTTCAACCTCAACCCCGATCCGGCACGCCGCGAGGAGATCTGGAACCTGCACTTCAATATCGGGGTGTTCTGAGTGGGGCCATGACTATGGAACCATGCAGAAGTCGTAGTCGATGTTCATGTCATCCATCTTCTTCCACAGGTCGGAGAGATCGTTGTAGAAGATTATTACGTCGTGCAGTTTGCCCTGTTGATCCATGGCGTGCTTCTTGAATACGGCTTCGCGCTTGAACCCCAGTCTCTTCAGCAGGCTGATGGCGTTTGAATTATCTTCCCTGACCTCGGCCTGGATCTTCTGTATGCCACGCAGGACGGCGCGATCGTAAAGCTCGCGCAGGAGAATCTCGCCCAGCCCTTTCTTCCTGAGCTTGGGACGGATGACCGTGCGGATCCTGGCCACGTGTGTGGCCCAGCCGTGACGCTCGGTATGCAGTGTAGCGTCGGCGACCACTCTCTCGTGGTCGTCCTCCCTGACGACGGCCAGGATCGGCAGGACCTGATCGTAGTCGAGATTCTTGCACCAGTTCGTGATGACCTCGCGCTGGGTCACGTCGTGCTTGAAGTACCGCCGATCGCGAGCGGGCAACTCCTTGAAAAACACGTGCAGGCGGTCGCGGTCATCGCGGCGCATCGGTCGCAGGAAAACCTCGCTGCCGTCGTTGAGCTCGAACCGCTTCGGGTATTCTGAAAAATCCATCATTTCGGTACCTTCGGCCATGCTGTCCTCCGCCCTGTGTTCATCTGATTCCATATCTTGACCCTCCCCTGTAACGCAATCGGCGCAAAGCCGGTTCACGAATTAGAATACGAACCCGCCCGGGCTGTCAACCATCCAGGATCATGATTTCGCTCCAGGCCAGCCAGACGCCCCAGGTCAAACCACGTGCTGATACTGTAATCTGCGTGTTGGAAGACCAGCGTAGCAGGCGTCCGACGATCAAGGCCCCGGCCGGCATGACCGGGGCACGATCGGGCTCCAGCCCCTGCAGTTCGCGTCGTTCGGCAACTGGCAAACCGACCAGTCGTGCGGTCAATTCGTCCAGCCTGTCATGGCCGATGACATGACCGTGAACCAGACGCGGGGTGAATTCGACCAGGCGCAAGTCCATGCTGGCCAGCGTGGTCGCCGTGCCGCCGGAACATACCAGCGGGCTGCCGGGGGCCGGTTTGCCGATGGCTGACAGAATTGATTCGACGTGTTCTTCCAGCCTCCGGCATTCGGCCGGGTCGGGGGGATCGCCGGACAGGTAACGCTCGGTTCCGCCGAGGCTGCCGACCGGCAGGCTGCCGGTGAAACCCGGCCAGGTGATCTCCGTCGATCTGCCTCCCAGGTCGCAGACCACGGCACCTTGTGAGACGTCCAGGCCCGAAAGGGCACCGCGGCGGGTCAGGACGGCTTCTTGCTCCTCTGTCAGGACGCGAACGGGACACCCCACCCGCTCAGCCAGCTGCCCGAGTACGTGGGCCGCGTTTTCTGCCTCCCGCAGGGCACTGGTGCCCACGCACACGAGGCTGGAGACTCTGGCCGCCTTGCATCTGTCGTGAAATTCACCGACGGCCGCGCTCGCCCGGCCGAGGGCCTGCTCCGAGATACGCCCCGTAGCTTCCATATCCGCCCCCAGCGCGGTGATGACATAATCTTCGTGCAGGACCTCGGGGCCGCCTGCATCGTCTCTGGCGATCAACAGCAGAGCCGAATGAGAACCGATGTCGATGACCGCGCGCGTCTGCATCTTGTTAATCCCGGCCAGATGCGTTATACACAGGATCTGCTGGAGGTCGGCGATGGCCGGGCGGCTTGTTGTTTACGTGGAAGACGACGAACATAACTTCCTCTTGGTGAAACGTACCCTGGAAATGCTCGAAGGGGTAGAAGTCCTGCACGCCGCTTCCGCGATCGAGGGACTCGACTTGATCCGGTCAAGGCCGCCGGACCTAATCCTGATGGACATCCAGTTGCCGGGCATGGACGGTTTCGAGATGACCCGTGAACTGAAAAGAGACGAGTCACTGAAGGACATACCCGTGTTGGCCCTGACGGCCAATGTCATGAAAGGCGTAAAAGAGCGCGCCCTGGATGCAGGATGTGCCGAATTCGTGCCCAAGCCCTTCAACCTCCGTGAGTTCAGGCAGCTGGTAGCAGGCTACCTCGAAAAGTGCGGCTAGGGCATGGAGGCCAGGGTCTACTGATCCTTCGAGCGGGTACGGTTGCGTTCGACGATCTGGCGGATCAGGTCCATCGACTCTTCGTCGAAATTCACGAACTCTACACCCATGCCGATCGGCGCATCGTCCTCGCTGTCGCTACCCGGCGGGTTCGTACGCACGACCTTGCCCAGGCCCTCGATCAGTTTGGCCCCGTCGCGCAGGTAAAATTGCAGGTAGACCAGGCTGCCTTCCTCGCGGATGTCCTCGGTCTGGATGAACATGCCGCCCATGCTGATGTTCACGGAGTACTCCGAGAGGAAATCCTCGAGGGTGTCGAAACGATACTGTATGAGCAGCGACAGCGGCACCCTTGGGTATCGCCTGCGGTCCTTGCCGTTTTGCTGGTGACCCATGCAGCCTCCTTGCACAAGGCAGCTGATGCTCAAAAAAGTGTATGCCATAGCCTGTCCATGGTCAAGATGACCGATGGCCAGGCTGACCGGTTTCTTTACAGGCTTGCCGGGGGCACTTACAATCACAGCATGGCCGACGATGGTGAAAAAGTCTCGATGCACACCCACACGATGGGATCGCCCGGTACGGCCAATCTCAGCCAGCAACGTTGCAACCTCGTCCTGGTGGAGGGGCCACAGCCGGGCCAGGTATTCACCCTTTCGCCCGGGCGCCAGGTTGTGGGCAAGAGTCCCGACAGCGATATCGTTCTGGCCGATGTGACGGTCAGTCGACAGCATTTCGAGATACAGAACGAAGGCGAGCGCTACGTGGTCAAGGATCTCGGCAGCACCAACGGCACCATGATCGACGGGGCGGAGGTCAAGGAGGCCTACCTCAGGCCCGGCATGTTGATCAAGGCCGGTGAGGTGGTCCTGCGTTTCGAGACCGAATACGATCCGGTACGCATCGTGCCCTCGGAGAAAGATTCCTTTGGCGGCCTGCTGGGCCGCTCGGTGCGCATGAGGGAGATATTCGCCATGCTGCAGAAAGTTGCAGCCACGGAGGCTACCTTGCTTCTGCTCGGTGGCACCGGCACCGGCAAGGGCGAGGCGGTCAGGGCCCTGCACGAGAAGTCGAAGAGGCGCAAGGGGCCACTGGTCGTAGTCGATTGCGGGGCCGTGGCGCGTAACCTCATCGAGAGCGAGTTGTTCGGCCACGTCAAGGGGGCCTTCACCGGGGCCACTGGGCTGAGAAAAGGCGCCCTGGAGATAAGCAAGAACGGGACGCTCTTCATAGACGAACTCGACGATCTGCCGCTGGAGCTGCAGCCCAAGCTGCTCAGGGCGATAGAAGAGCGGGTCTTCGTGCGCCTGGGCGCAAACCAGCCGATAAAATTCGAAGCGCGGATCGTCGCGGCCAGCAAGAAGGACCTCTGGAAAGAAGTCGCCGAGGGTCGCTTCAGGGAAGACCTCTACTTCAGGCTCTCGGTGGTCACCATTCGCCTGCCGCCACTGAGGGAACGCCCGGAAGACATCGAAATGCTCTTCGATCACTTCTCGGAGGGCAAGGGCCTGAAGTTCTCGGATCTCGATGAAGCGGCACAGAAACGCTGGCTGAGCCATTCCTGGCCGGGCAACGTCAGGGAGCTGCGCAACGCGGTCGAGCGCAGCCTGGCACTCGACGGCGACGGCCTGGCCGCTTCTTCTTCCACGCCCGCCGCCGCACCGGCCACGCGCGACGGCTTGGTCCCGGAATACGATTTGCCCTTCAAGAAAGCCAAGGAAAAGCTGCTCGATTCCTTCGAGCAACAGTACGTGCGGCGGCTGATGGCGAGGACATCCGGTGGGGTAGCCGGCGCGGCGCGCGAGGCCGGAATCGATCGCAAGTACCTCTACAAGTTGATGGAGAAACACGGCCTGGGGCGCTCCAATGTCAAGAAGTCCTGACAGACCTGCACCATTTTTCGGCGGAGATCCCGAAGTTGGTTGACAGGGAGCCGGGCTGCTGTTCAAATACACAAATGCCATCTGACAAATCGAAACCCACGGAGGCACACAAATGCGTCTTTCAAGTGCTTTGATGTTGTTTCTGTTTTCCCAGGTACTCCTCGTCGCCGGCGTCGGTTGCGGGGGCGGCGGGCCACAGATCTCCGCTGGCTTGAGCGGTCGCAACCTGTGCGAGAAGACCATCTCGGGCGAAGATGAATTGCGCTGCAAGACCGACGCGGCATGCAATGATGTCGACCTGTTCTGCTGGCGCCCCGAGCCGCAATCCTGCACGGGAGACGAAGATTGCCCCGGCGATGATAATCTCTGCGTCGGCGGATACTGCGAGCAGGAATGCACCGAAGATGCCAACTGCGATGCCGGCTACCTGTGCACCGAGGGCGTTTGCCTCAAGCGTGGTTACTGCCGCGAATGTCAGACCGATGGCAACTGTGAGATGGGGAAGCAATGCGACCACGGCTGGTGTCATGCGACTTGCTCCGCTGATGGCGATTGCGATTCTGGCAAGCGCTGCACGGGGGGCTTTTGCCGTACTGCACATGTTGCCGAGTTCTCCTTCTGCAATTACGGCACCGGCGTGCTCGAGATATACACGGATCAGACGAAACTCTACGGCGAGGAGGATGCCTGTGCCTTCTCCGAGTGGAGCTGGGTGCCGGCAGGCGAGGACACGCTGACCATGGCCGAGAACGAATGCACGGTCTACCTGCAGATTCTCTTCATGCCGGAAGAGATCGGAGACTACTACGCATACATCGAAGTGCCTTCCAACTCCTCAAAGGACAATCCCTTCCCGGTTCCCCTTCACGGCCAGGTTGTCGAAGCCGAATGCAGCAAGTCGCTCGACGCGATCTGCGAACCGCCCTGCATTTTCAACGAGGAAACCTTCAAGGATATCGTCGACAACAAGCCGGACCCAGGCTGCGAATGATACGCGGGCTTATTCGTCGACGGCCTGCAGATCGCAGGAGAAGTTGAACGTTGCGAAGTAGCCGTTGACGAACTTGAAGTTGCACTGGCCGGACATTTTCTTGCCGACCTCATCGCCGCCCTTGTCGATCTTGCAATCGGTGCCGGTATAGTCGTGCCAGTTCTGCCCCCCTCCCGGCCGGGTGAGGTGCACACGATCGAGGAAATCCTGGCCCTCCAGGAGTGTACCCTGGACTTTCTCGAGGCCGTCGGTGTCGATGTAGATGCGAGCCGTGAAGGTCTCGCCACCGCCTTCGAGCTCGGTGACGTAGAAGACAACGATTCCCGGGGTGGGCGACGCATATAAATCGCATTTGATGGCATTGTAGCTGCAATCGATCAGCTCGCACTCCGAACCGCAAATGCCCCCGCATTCCGAACCGCAACCCGCCGTGGCCAGGACGGCGGCAATAGCCGTAGAGACAATGGCAGCCCGCAACATTTTCTCCTCCTCGTCAGTTTAGCTGCTATTCCCAGGTGCCCAGCCTGAACATCAGATCCAGGCGCGTGATGCCCGCGCTGATATCGTACCAGGTGTATTGATAGGCGATGCCAACCCGTCCGTCGGGAAGTACGGCGGCCGAGGCCCACATGCCGTCGAAGGCGTTGGGATCGTCGGAGACGACGGTCTTTTTCCACTTGCTCTGCGTAGTCAACTCGGCCGGATATTCGCCGCTGAAGTAGGCGTAGAGCAAGCCGTCCTGGTTCTTGTTGCACTCCAGCTCATTCGGGCTGTAGTCGCTGCAGCGGTAATAGGCAACGCCCGGCTTGCCGCTCAGCGGGTCGACCACCAGCGAGGGATACAAACCGGTGGAATTCTGCGAGTCGATCAGGCCCCTGGTCCAGGTCAGGCCGTCCATCGAGTGGGCGATCATGAGGTTTTTCTCGTCCACATCGAAGTAGGCCACCAGGTACCGGTCGTCCGGCCCGATGGCCAGCGACAGGGATTTCTCCGGCAGGCCGCTCTCCATGCTGTCCACCACCGGCGAGCAGATACCGTGCGGCAGCACGCAGCGCCGCGGCGCTTCGCACTGTGAGTCGGAGGTGCAGATGCATTCGTTGCCGTCACAGGCCTGACCGTTGGGGCAATCGGCGGCGCTCGAGCAGGGCTTTGCACGCTGGGTGTAGTCGCCGAAGGGCCGTGTGGCGAAGAGGTTGGGTGCCGAGCCGCCCGAGAGACCCTGCTCGCCGTTGTAGTAGACCACCGCGGGCTCGCTGTCGGACTTGAAGGCCAGCGAGGGAAAGTCTCCGCCGCCGCGACCGAGATCAATCCACTCGTGGGTCCAGCTTCCCACGTGGCCGTAGGCGTACTCGAGATCGGCCGAGTCGTCGGCGTCCTTGGTATAGCCGTTGTGGATGTCACGGTAGACCACACCGATGGTGCCGTCGGGAGCCTTGGCCATCGAGGGCCACAGGCCGACCACGTCGCCGAAGTCACAGATGCCTTGCATGCCGGGACAGTCGTCGCCGGCGGTGGCCTCGTTGGACACGGCCACCGCGACGTCCTCGTTCCAGGTGCCCGGCCCCGAGGCGACGATCAAATCGGTTCCGCCGCAGACCTGCAGGCCTCCCAGCGGCGTGCCACCCAGGTAGGCGATCAGCGGCGTGCTGCCATCGAAAACAATGGAGATACCGGTGAGCATGACCGTGGCCACGGTGGCCACGTCTTCGTGCTGCCAGTTCTCGCCGTCGGACCAGGCGTAGCGGACCTGATCCTGTATCACCTCGGTATAGACGTCGCCCAGGATCGGCTCGCTGCACTCGCCGACGCAGACACCGTTGTCGCAGCTCATGACGTCGATGGGGCAATCGCCGTCGTTTTCACAGTCGAGGTTCTTGAAGTAGGCGATGGCGAAGTTCTGCCCGTCGGGCATGGCTGCCATGTCTAGCTGTGAGCCGGCCTGCTCGTCGTCGACCTCGACCCGGGCAGACCAGACCAGGGTCTTCGTATCATCGTCGCCGTTATCGCCGCCGTCGCCGTCGGAGTCGCCGTTGGTGCCGTCGTGATCGCCGTTACCGTTCGATGAGCCCGTACAGGCCGGCAAGGCCAGTGCGAGAGTGATCGAAAGCAAGCCCGTCAACCAGCACATCCAGATCGAGTGCCGCATGGTACACCTCCATGCCAGGGGGTGGTGAAGCGCTCTGGAACATTCTAGCCTCCGGCGGCGGTCGCGGTCAATGTCGCGCCTGTCGATGCGGATTCAGGCGTTGACACTCCCTTGCGTGGCGGGCATCATGATTCTTGTAGAATCGCTGTTAGAGCCGTAGTCTGGCTCGTTATGCGCGCCCCTGCTTAACGGCTCGCTACCCTTGGCTGCTCGACGAGCTCGCAGCTACGGGCAGCTTCGCCTGCGCGGGACGCGCTTTAGGATGTGCTCGTCACAGCCACTTATTAAGTTTATCCGGTGAAATGCGACCCGGGACGGACGATGACCAAGTTCTCAGGCAAACAGACCCTGCTGACTGCCCGCGACGGGCAGACGGAGAAGATCGCCTACTACAAGTACAAGCTGGTGGTGGTGGAGGGGCCCGAGGAAAGCAGGGAATTCGTCATGGACCGCGACACCGTGCGGGTGGGATCTTCCCGTGACTGCGACCTGGTGATCGCTCACGAAACGGTCTCGCGCAACCACTTCGAGATCCGCGTCACCGAAGATGGCCACCTGATAAAGGACCTGAAATCCACCAACGGTACCGACGTGGAGGGGTGCCGTATAAAGGAGGCTTACCTGCACCCCGGTGCACGCATCGGGGCCGGCGAGGTGGTGCTGGTGTTCCAGCCGCTGCGCGAGAAGGTCGAGGTGCCGCTGAGCCCCCACAATTCGTTCGGCGGGGTGCTGGGGCGCAGCCTGAAGATGCGGGCGCTGTTCCACCTGGCCGAGAGGGTGGCCACGCGCGACACGACAGTTTTGATCACCGGGGAGACGGGTACCGGCAAGGGCTTGCTGGCCGAGGAGATACAGCTCCACAGCCCGCGCAGCAATGAGCCTTTCGTCGTGGTCGATTGCTCGACGATCCCGGCCCACCTCATGGAGACGGAACTCTTCGGTCACGTGAAGGGCGCCTTCACGGGGGCGGTCAGTTCCAGGTCGGGCGCCTTCGAAGAAGCGCACAAGGGAACGATTTTCTTCGACGAGATCGGCGAGCTGCCTTCCAACATGCAACCCAAGTTGCTGCGCGTGTTGGAAAAGCGCGAGGTCAAGCGGGTAGGCAGGACCGACACGCTGCCGGTTGACGTGCGCATCATCGCGGCCAGCAACCGCGATCTCAGGACGGAGGTGGAAGCCGGTCGCTTCCGCGAGGATCTCTACTTTCGCCTCAGCGTTTTCGAACTCAGGTTGCCGCCGCTGAGGGAACGCAAGGAAGATATCCAGTATCTGGCCAAGGAGTTCCTGCGCTCTCTTACCGGTGAGGACCGGCGCCGCTTCGGCGACGATGCGATCAGGTTTCTCTCCAGTCACGACTGGCCCGGCAACGTCAGGGAACTGCGGAATGTCATCGAGCGCGTGATGCATCTGGTGGACGACAAGATCATCGATGCCCCTTCGATCATGTCCACATCCATCACCGGCGTGGGACCGCCGCCAGACTCGGGCAGCTGGGGCGGCAGGGGCAAGTACTCTTTTCAGAAGGCCAAGGACCTGGCCGAGCGCGAGTACCTGATCGATCTGCTGCGCCGCCACGGCTTCAATGTCAGCGCTGCGGCGCGCACGGCCGAGATACACCGCCAGAGCCTGCATCGGCTGTTGAGAAAACACGGCATCAGCGCCTCGGAGCTCGAGGCCGAGAGTGAAACCTGAAGAGGACAACTGCCCGCGGGTGATAAACGGCGACCAGATCGACGCCCTACAACTATCACTACAAGAAGGGGCGCCGCGTCGAGTTCAGCGCTGATGTGCCCGGCGAGTACGTGATAAAGGTATCGGCCAGGCTGGTGTTCGCCGACGACCTGTACCCCGAGAAGAACATGGCCAGCACCCAGTTGACCCTGACCGCCGAGGGCGACCCCGTCTCAAGCGGCTGCTCTTCCACCTCGGCTGACGGCTCGGCGGCGGCGCTCGGTTGGTTGCTGATCGGCCTGGCGCTCGTGCTACGGCGCAAGATCTAGTAAACCACACTGATCTCAATTACATAAATCTAGTGGCGGGCGGGTGAAGGAGGACCCGCCCGCCAGCTCGTAAACCCTATTGTGACAGTCTAACTGACTGTATTGAAAAGAATATGCTTTTTATTGTAAAAAGTGCAGGCCAATTTCACCGGCATGTGGAACCATTATGTTTCACATGCCGGTGCCGGGTCGACCCGCCACCCATGCTGAATCCATGAATTACAAGTAGATAGCTTCGAAGGCAGAGCTTGGCACATCACATGCATAAATAGGGAGCAACGGGAAAGGAGGCGCATGATGAAAATTCGGGTTCTGTTTGTGGTGGTAGCTTCTTTGTCACTGGTAGCCTTCGGCGCGGCGGCGCAGGCACCGGGCGAGTGTACCGGGGGCTTGTGCGGCACGCCGGATGAATCGGGAGGCGGCGGCTGCGGTTGCGGCTGCGGCTGCGGTTCGATCCTGATCGCCAACACCGACCTGGGCGACACCTACCAGTACGCCGACGACTACGACGACGACGGCCTCGAGGACCCCTACGACAACTGCCCGTGGGTGAGCAACGCCGATCAGGTCGACGACGACGGCGACGGCGTGGGCACCGC
>Ga0180432_10009436_pt1 | contig 11907 bp, 8 predicted proteins | sample SS_ome_10_FD_132414 | JGI IMG/M metagenome (GOLD analysis project Ga0180432, IMG submission 132414) | Hypersaline lake sediment archaeal communities from the Salton Sea, California, USA - SS_1_MS_2 metaG | ecosystem: Environmental > Aquatic > Non-marine Saline and Alkaline > Hypersaline >...
AGGTCCCAATCCAGTCCTTCCGGCACCGGTTCGGCCGGCAGGGCGAAATGCATGGGTGCATATGAGCGCCGGGATCGCTCGATATCGAGAAGATGGGCGTAGGGTTTGAGCCGGGCGGCTCCGAGCGCCCCCAGGTTGCTCCATAATGTGAAAACGGATTTGACCTTGCCGAGTCCGCCGGCGCGAACGAACGCGACAACTTCCCGGATCGTCCGGATGGAGCGGTACTGCGTTCCCGTTTGAAAGACTCGGCCATACCGTTGCACGGTCTCGACTAACCTGTGTCCCTCCTGGACCGTGATCGAGATCGGCTTCTCGCAATAGATATCCTTACCGGCTTTGGCCGCGTCAATCGCTATTGGTGTGTGCCAATGGTCCGGCGTAACGATCACCACTGCGTCGATATCCTCTCGCGCCAGCAACTCGCGATAATCATTATAAGCAGAACAGCCTTTATAATCGCCGCTTGAGCGTTTGGCGGCGTACGTTTGGTCCACGTATTTTCTACCTTTTTCACATCGTGTACGATCCACATCGCACACGGCCATCACCTGAACGTCCCGGTCCCCGGCCAAGCGACGAAGATGGCCACTTCCCATGAGTCCTTTGCCGATCAGGCCGACTGCAATTCGCTCGCTTGGAGAAACGCTCGCTCCTTCTACTACAGAAGGGGCGATCCACGGTGTCGCGGCGATTCCCGTGAGCGCTGCAGTCCGGCTCAAAAACTGCCGCCGCGTGGTCCGGAGTGTTGTTATTCTTTCAGGATTCTCAGTTTGTGTCACAGATCACCTCACTTCGCCATTTGAATGCTTAGCTTGTTAAAAAAGTCTATGCATCGCGCTATCTCGGGTATGGATTCAAACCAGTTGTAGGAGTATTCGAGGCCGAACATCGTGGGCTTGATACCCAGGCGGTGGATTTCCCGGATGAATTGTTCGGTTTTGCCGACACCGGTTCCCCAGGGGACATCATGACCTTCCGGACTCAACGCGTGCAAGTCGTGCATCTGCACCGTGATTAAGCGATCCTTGAGCACGTTTATGGCTTTGATCGGATCGATACCTGAACGCATCCAGTAGCCGAGATCGCCGCATGCCCCGATTCGTTTGCTGCGCCCCCGGCAAACCTTCATAATTTCATTGGGATGCCAATAGACCGGGGAGCCTTTACGGTCATGGTTGTGAATCGCCACGTTGATATCATAGTCGTCACAAAACGTCTCGATGGTATCGAGCGCTTCCGGCGCCGGTTCCGACATGAAGGTTTCGATGCCGATCTTTCGGCCGAACTCGAACACTTTACGACAACCGGCCTCGTCACCCGGAATCTGATGATAATAATACGTCAGGAGTCGGACGCCGGCGGAATCCAGTTTCAACCGGATTTGTTTTAGCTCATCGTCTGTGAGTCCAGGTTCGAAGTTTTTGGGGATATCTTTGCTGACTTTCTGGAAGCTTAAGCCGCCCATGTAAGGCAAGCCAAGCTGAGCGGTTTTATCGATGGCTTCGAAGAGTGTATATTTATGAAACGTGTATGCTTCGATACCCAAACGCCAACCGAGCTTTTCCTGCGCCTCGATGGCGGGAGTGAGTTTCGCACTCGGAACAGTCGGCCCGGCCAAGTCGCCCATGGCGAACTGAGTGGCCGCGAGATAGAACTTCAACATCTTCGGGTCCCAGAAGACGTAGGGATTGTGCGCGAACGTAGTGTAAAAAATACGGCCGCGTCCGTAGTTCCGCACCCACGCCAGGGCGTAGTCATTATCTTCACGGAAACAATTACCGCGGGGTTGCCCCTGGAATTTCGTTTTGTCGGTGTCGATGCTCAGAAGTACGCGAACCCGGTTTCTCGAATAAGGCTGATGGACGCGAAAGAACTCATCCCGGTAATCAAAGCCCTGTCCACCGAAGGGTTGATTGACGGGATGATCGGGATCGTCAAGTTTGATAAAGACATGCTCTTTGCTGTCGTAGTGATTTGCGCCGCGTGCGCCGAGCATGATACCGAATTCCGGCCAGTCTTCATGGGCGCCGGGCCAGCGCGTGAAGGCCACCGAGGTCCCGTGGACGCCGAGGAGGCCGCCGCCGCCATATACGAATTCGAGCAGGCTTTGCCTGAGACCGGGATCTTCGAAGAGATTACCGACCGTATTGTTCAGAAAGACGGCATCGAATTGCCTGAGGTTCCCCGGCTTGAAAACAGACGGATCTTTGCTAATCACCGTCTCAAACGCACCCGTTTTTGCACCCATCAGCGTAAATGCCGTGTTGGCCGTAGGGATGGAGCCGTGCCCCCCGTATCCGACGTTGAGATCGAAGATCAGGAGTTTGCGAGGTTTACGCGGCTGAGCGAAGGCCTGGGTTGGAATCGCCGCCTCAATACGTTGCCGGTTTTTGGAATCGAGAGACGCTTTCACCGTACCGGTTGTGAGCCAGTCACATGGTGCTGCAACGAGCCCGGCCGTAGCGACTGCATGTCTCAGGAAATCACGACGTGTTTTGTTTGTTTTTTGTGTATGCATAAAAAGATGCTAACATAAATCCTCGAAATTGCAAGCTATGTTCTTCTCCGAATATCGACTATAGTGTGCCGCTATGATAGAGATTCGACAAATGACAAAGGATGATCTTGGACTCGGAGTGCGATTAACGCAAGAGGCGGGGTGGAACCATTTGGAATCCGATTGGTTGCGTTTTTTCAATTTGGGATCTGAGGGCTCTTTTGTCGCCGAATTTGAAGGACGCGCCGTCGGGACGACGATGACGTTTATCTCCAATCAAGTGGCCTGGGTTGCTATGGTTCTTGTTGAGAAAGCGTCACGGGGTAAAGGTGTCGGTACGGCACTCTTGAAACAGGCTCTCGACGATCTCGAAATGCGCGAGATCAAAACGGTTCGTTTGGATGCCACCCATCTGGGTCAGCCTCTCTATGAGAAATTGGGCTTTCTGCCGGAATACGAAGTAGCTCGTTTCAGTGGGATCGCACCACAATTGGGTGGCAGCCTCAAAATGGATGTGGCACGGCCATCTTGGCCGTGCTTTCACGGGCCGGAAGCCCGTGCCACATTACGCGATGGTGGGGCAAAGGCCATCAATAGGGGCAGGCCCATGTGCCTGCCCTGGGCAACCACAGGGAGGCTGCCACCCTTAGAGGATATCATTGAATTTGACGAACGAATGACGGGCACGCGTCGAGCGAAGATGCTAAAGGCGCTGTTCGAGGAATTTCCGGGCAATTCACGTGTTGTGATGAAGGATGGCGACATAGAGGGCTTCGTTACCCTGCATCCCGGTAGAAGTGCCATTCAGATCGGTCCGTGCACAGCGACGCTCAATGCAGGCCCGGCTTTGTTGTCGGATGCTTTCGGTCGATGTGCGGGAAAGGCCGTGTTTGTGGACATCCCTACCGACCATGTTCATGCTGTACAAATTGTCGAAAAAAGCGGACTCGAAATTCAAAGACGTTTTCGAAGAATGTATCGAGGCGAACGAATCAGGGACAACATCCATGCCATCTGGGCCAGCTCGGGTCCTGAGAAAGGCTGATCGGGATTATACCAGTGAGATAAGGTAATAGACGATACTGGCGAAAGCCGCCACGATGGAAATCACCATTGCAATATTCCAGATTAGAGCTTTTGTCCCTTTGGGTTTTGCGTCGCCCAGGTACTTCTTGCTATTGTTGAGAATGAAAAAGGCGACAAACGCGATCGGCAGCATCAGGCCGCATATCGCCGACGTGGGTATCGCAATCCAGGAGCCGATGTATTTCCAAAGAACCACCCCAAGGACACCCGGCGCCGGGATCAGGCACGCTAAGCGATACCGCCAGCTACCCGGTTCGATCCCGAATATCTCGCAGAAGGCAAATCCGCAGATCAGCATGTGCATCGTGATCGAGGTTAGGGCCATACCGAGTATCCCCAGGCCGAAAACGATCCGCGAGAAGAACACGCCCAATCCCGCGGACTCGAGCATAGCCGCGGCGGCCATGGGTGAGAGTCTCGTGGAGCCCGACGCGAATTGCACGGGGTCGTAAATCGTACACCCGGTGGCGATCACCATGAGCGATGTCGCGATGCAGAACGGCAGCATCATTCCGGTCACTAAATCAAAGCCGGACAAGCCCCGGTGTTCCTTACCCCATCCTCGGGCGAGCAAGGTATAGGGAAAAAGAAACGTCGCGTTGATCCCGGTAGCCGCGCTGAAGGCTGCCATGACAATCGAGACACCCCGCGGGTCCGTCGGGATGTACAATGGCAGAAAGCCTTTAAAGAGCTTGCCCCACTCCACGCCGCCGGCTATGGCCCGGCGGATGATGACAATCGAGAAAGCGACAATGATCATCCAGACGAGACCCTTGAGGATACGTTCGTATAATCTAATACCCTTATGCCCGCTGCTGTACGTCCAGACGACCAATGTCGATATCGCCAAAACAACCAGGCCGATACCAATGAGCAAGGCGGTTTGCGCCGCGGCGGATGAAGGCGTCCAGCCCGAAACCGCCTTAATCATATCATCGGTCATGCCGGCCGCTAATGCGTATTGCGGTAAGTGCCAGATGACCGTTGCCACCAGCGCGCCGAGGGCCCAGCTCCAGGCGACGACCGGGTGGATGAAACGTTTCATCGCGTGAAAAGGACGCACGCCGGTCGAAAGCGTTTGATACGCCATCGCCCAGAACATAACGATGCCCAACCCCATAGCCAGCGGTTGCACCCACAGCAATCTATATTGTAGAAAAGCCCCGGCGAAAAGCGAGGCCATCGCGCTTCCGCTGCCTAACACCAAAGCGCTTTGCAACCACCCGGGACCTGTTTTGGCTAAATACCCTCGCCATCGCTGTAAAGGGGGCTTGTTTGCGAGGGCTTGAAGATCGGCCTTTTCTTTCGCGATGATTTCGGGCGCCGAGGCAGTGAACATCGGCAAGCCTTTCACCAGATTATCGCCGGTAGAGTTTGGGTCGTTTTTGTCTTGCATTGTCACGTTATTCTCCTTCTTTAGTCACAAACCATCCAATATCGGTCTGCCGAGTGCAAAACTCTTGCGGAAATGCCGTAAAGGCGCTGGATAAGCTGTGGAGAGACCACGTTTTCTTTCGGACCTTGCTCGATGATCTTTCCGTTGGAAAGCGCAAGGACTCGGTCAAACACGGGCATAATCTCCTCGATATGCTGGGTGACGAGTATGAGTCCCATCCGTTGTTGGGTCTCGGCCAAATGCTGGATCGATTGCAAGAGCATCTCGCGGCCTCCCGGATCGAGGCCGGCGCACGGTTCGTCGAGGATCAACAGTAACGGCCGGGCCATACGAGCCCGCGCGATGAGCACTCTTTGCCTTTCCCCCTGTGAAAGCGTTCCAAACTTTTGGTTGGCGACGTGGGCGCAGCCCATTTCGGACAGATATTCGCAGGCCTGGGCAAAATCCGCCTCTTGCGGCTCTTGCCCGGCGTATTCGCACAGTCCGAGCTGGGCGAATTTGCCTGAGACGACGGTTCGAGTGATATTTTCTCCGTGTGGAATTTGCGAGGTTAGGGATAGGGTTGCCCAGCCGATACTTTTTCGCAGTTCCCTCAGATCCACAAGCGCTTGGCCGTTTCGATAGACCGCGCCTCCGGCATTGGCCCAGATGTACCCGCAGGCGATCTTAAGCAAAGTGGTCTTGCCCGCGCCGTTGGGGCCCAGGACGGCCCAGTGCGTGCCCTTGTTAATCTGCCAGGAGACGTGATCCAGGATCGTCCGGTTGTTGATCTTGTAGCTAACGTCGCGAATATCAAGTATGGATGATTCCATAAAGTCAAATACCCGGTTCATATGGGAGCAGAGATTTTCGACGACTACTTTACCATCCGACTCGAAAGGGCACAACCTTTATCGTGGGGATGTCGTCGGGGAGCCGGAAAAAAACAAGTGACAAACCCGATATATGACACTACTGGAAGAAAGATTGGAACGGAGGTATAATGGCCGGCAAATGCAATAGAATCATAAAGCATTGACAGTTATCTCATTATATATGACACGCGGATTGAGAAATAGATTAGTTGTAGCGGTGTTGTTTGGCGTCATTGCCATTGTCGTGGGATTATGCTATGCACTGAATTCGCCCGAGACAATCGAGGACTATGTTGAGGTCGGTGCTCAACCGAAAATCAGTCCGGACTACTCGGATGTTGTCATCCCGGCTAATATCGCTCCGCTCAATTTCACGATTCTCGAAGAGGGACGGCGATACTTCATCAGGATTCACGCCGGCGACGATGAGTCAATAGATCTTTTCAGCAAGATAGGCCAGATTCGCATTCCTCGCAGGAAATGGCGGGATTTACTCAGATCCAATCGGGGCCGTGAGGTCTTTTTTGATGTTTATGTGATGAATACCGAGAACGAATGGCGGAAGTTCCAAAGTGTATCGAATACTATCGCTGAAGAAGAGATTGACAGCACCCTTGTGTATCGACGGATGTTACCCATCTACAACTGGTGGAGGGATATCGGGATTTATCAGCGCAATCTGACTAACTTTGATGAATCCCTGGTCATGCATGGCCGGTCTTTTGAAGGCGGGTGTCTAAACTGCCACAGCTTTGTCGGCAATGATCCCGGCACGATGACCATCGGTCTCCGCAGTTCAACGTATGGAAGCTCTACGCTGCTTGCTCACAATGCTAAGGTTCAAAAAATCAGTGCTAAATGGGGCTATACCGCGTGGCATCCCAGCGGCGCTCTGGCGGTGTATTCGATCAACAAAGTCCGGCAGTTCTTTCATGCCGGCCGGATGGAAGTGCGCGACGTCGTCGACCTCGATTCGGCCCTGGTTTGTTACAGGGTCAGAGAGCGAAAGGCGGTTTGCCCGCCTGCGCTATCGGATAAGAATCGGCTCGAAACGTATCCCACGTGGTCCCCGGACGGCCAGTGGCTCTATTTTTGCAGCGGACCCATCCTATGGACGGATCGTAACAAAGTACCGCCTGAGAATTATGACAAGCTCAAATACGATTTATGTCGAATCCGTTACGATATCCAAACCCATAGCTGGGGAGATGTCGAGACGGTATTATTCGCCGAGGAGACTGGGCTGAGTATTATGCTGCCGCGAATCTCGCCGGACGGCAAGTTTCTGCTCTTCTGTATGTGTGAGTACGGTTGTTTTCCTGTATATCAGGCCAGCAGTGATCTGTATATGATGGATCTTTCGACGCGCCAATATCGCAAACTCACGGTCAATAGCCCGTATTCCGAATCGTGGCACAGTTGGTCGCGCGACAGTCGGTGGATTGCGTTTAGCAGCAGACGCCGGGACGGTCGTTTTACACGAACGTATCTTAGCTATGTGGATGGTGACGGCACGGTGCACAAGCCGTTTATTGTGCCGCAGCGAGATCCCGCTTACTACAATTCGCTATTAGAGACATTCAGCGTTCCGGAACTGATATCCAGTCCGGTGAAGGTCAGTCAACGCGTGCTGGCACGGGCCGCCCGAAGCAAGGATGCCATTGGCGTTGACGTTCCAATAACGGGCGCCACGCCGAAGGCCGCAGGGTCCGATCCCTGGCAGGAGCGTGAGTAGGAGTCACTGACAATCCATGGTCCGGAAAGATGAAAGGATATTGTGGAATAAAGGGCGATTGGCGCTCGGCCTGATCTTCTTTTTGTTCTGTTATGTCTATTTATGGATCGTCGTCAAACCGCATCTGATCTACCACGGGTATGGCACGCTCATCGCGGATATTCCTGAATTTGCTGCCGGTTGGCGCTTTCTGATGGATTCATTAAATGTGCCCGGTGGATTGGTTCAGTATGTGGTAGGTCTTTTTTCCCAGGGCTACTACGAATCGTGGCTGGGGGCATTGCTTATTGCGTTGGTTGCCTTATGTCTTTATGAGCTTTCGAGAAGGCATTATGCGTACATCCATCATTCCGCTTCGACTATCTTGCCTTTTTTCCCGGCGGTTATGATTGTGCTTATCTACAATCATTACGATCATCCACTTGCGGCATGTTTGACCTCTTTTGCAGGCTTATTGCTTTCGCTTGGCTTCGAGAAAATACCGATACGCAGAATTCCCGTTCGGATGGTTGTTTTCTCTCTCATGGCGGCGATCGGCTATTGGTTTGCCGGCGCCGGAGGCGTCTCTGTCTTTTCACTAATGACCGCCATTTATTTACTTTTCATTCGTAAGAATTGGATTTCCGCTGTTCTTATTCTCCCAATCTCAACGGTTGTCATTTGGAGTCTTGCCGGATATATTTTTTACGTATCACCCAAACAGGCCTTTCTCATATTGACACCTTTTCCGGAGTTGACAGCAGATATCAGGATGCTATCGAAGATTTTGATTGTTATGCTTTACATCCTCGTGCCGGCGACAGTATTGCTGACTGGCTTATGGCAAGCGATATTCGGCACGTCCGGCAATGCCCGCGCCACCCGTCCCAGGAAGACAAAGGCCGTCAGAAGGGGGCCGGGGAAAGCCTTCGTGCGTCTCGGAAAACGCTTATTGCCTCTGGTTCCCATGGTTGTGCTGGGAGCGGGTTTGTTTTTCAGCTATGATGGGATTCACAGGAAAATCGTCGTTATGAACTGTCTTTCTCGTCAGAAGCGATGGCCCGAGGTTCTCGAACTCGGGCGTCGTCTGCCGAAGAATATCTACAATATCTACTGCAATCACGACATCAATCGGGCTTTGTATCATGCCGGCCGGTTGGGATACGACATGTTTTGTTTCCCGCAAAATCCCCATGCCCTCTTGCTCACGCACGAGCCGGAGGAATCGTCGATGACCCAGTTGAAGATGTGCGATACGTACATTGAGCTGGGAAATATGAACTATGCCGAAAAACTGGCGGCGGAGTTTTTGGCCGCCGAGGGTCGTCTGGGTATGGTGCTCGAAAAGCTCGCCTGGATTAACATCATCAAAGGGCAGGAAGATACGGCTCGGATATACCTCAACGGACTGAAGAAAGATCTGATCTATCGTGACAAGGCGGATTCGATGTTAGACGGGCTGACGAATGGATTCGAGGAGAGCCGAGCGGCGACTATTCAAAGGATCGGTTCGTATATTCGCAGAGATGAGAATCCCAGACTGTACACGGAATCCATCGAAGAGATGCTGACGGGACTGCTCAAACAGAATCCGAATAATCGAATGGCCTTTGAATACCTTATGGCGTGTTATCTTCTGGCGGGAGATTTTAAGAATATGGCAGTGAATCTCAGAGGTCTTGCGGATCTCGGCTATCAGGAGATTCCCACCCTTTATGAAGAGGCCATGCTTATCCATCAGGGGATGTCCGGCCAGAAGCCGGACTTGGGCATATTGAAGATCAAGCCTGGAACGATGGAACGATACAATCGATTCGTGCGAGTCTATAATTCAATGCAGCCTCTGAACAGGCAGGCAGTGCTCCAGCAACTGATCCGGGAATTCGGCACGAGCTACTTCTTCTATTACAGATTTACGATTTCCAAGCCGGCTGGGATGTCTTAACAATAACGACCGGATTTCATTTTCCAACACAGTACAATTTACGTGTCGTTCGTATAAACAACTGACCCTGTGCGGCGACAATGGAGGCTCGGACGACTTCGCCGCCGCTCGTTGAATCCATTGGGATCACGTTGAGAATCTTGCCGTTTTCTGCGTGGATCACCGCGGCTTCTCCGTCGTGGTTGATGATATAGATCTTTCCATCCGCAGCCAGCGGCGAGGCTTCGTATTTGGCCCGGCCCGGCGTGTCGATGCCCCACTTCACCTTACCTGTCCGTGGTTCCACACGCGAGAGATACTTTCGCAAATCACTGAGTACGAAGAAATCCCCATCGTAATACGCGGGCGTAGGAACGTCGGAAGTCACTTTTTTTTCTTCCAGGCTGGTCCAGGCGATAGCGCTGTCATCGAGAATTCCCGTTCCATTCGGCCGGATCGCATAGATCGGATCCGTCTTGGGAGCACAGGCGAGAATGATATCTTCACCGGTGACGGGCGAGGGAACCAGCCGCCAGTGTGTGATGCGTCTCGGGTTCCAGGTGCCCCATCGCCACAATTCCTTACCCGTTTCGAGATCGTGCCCGGTCAGTGCATCGCCTCCGGCGATCAGTAATTGCTGTTTCCCATTTAAAGTAAAAGGAATCGGTGTGCTGTATGCTTCACGCGATTCCCGCCGGGCCTGGCTTGGGCGAATAACCCGCCAAAGCGTCTCGCCGGTATTCGGATTCAGGGCCAGCAGGTAGGATTCATTCTTTTGGCCCGACAGGCCGCGACCTCGCACGGGCACGTCCCGCTGTAATATCTGCACGTACAGTTTGCCGTTAAACAGTGTCGGGCTGCTGGCAAAGGTCCACTGGAACGCGAAAGGTCCGTAGTCCTTATGAAGATTACGGGCCCACCGGCGATCCCCATCACTATCGAAGCACACGAGGTCGCCGTTTGCATAGAAGAAAACGACAATCTTGCCGTCGGTCAACGGGGAGGAGGCCGCGAAGGTACTCCGTTTATCGTGGCTGGTTCCTTGTGCGATGTCGTGTTTCCAGAGGAGTTTCCCGCTCATTCTCTCGAAGCACATCGCCAGCAGTACTTCTTCTTCAGAATCAACGCCCGATAGAAAGATTCGGTCCGCCTGGATGATCGGCGTCGCTGCGGACGAGCCGGGCAAATCGACGCTCCAGGCGATATTTTCGGTTTGGCTCCAGTCTGAAGGAAGATTCTTTTCATCGGTGGAACCGTTGAAGTAAGGGCCTCGCCATTGCGGCCAGTCATTAGCCTGAGCTACGGATAGAATTGCCAGTACGAATAGCAGAAACAAGTGATACTTTCGCGTCATTTCTCTTGCGCCTCCCGGGAGCCTCATTTTCTAATCCCCGAGCATCGAACCGTGTTCGTCGACGCTCGGCCCATTGTCCCAAGATACTGGGTTGGACGCGAGTTGGGTCGTATTATTTTCCCGGCAAGCCTTGTCAATATCTCAACTGACTGGCCTTGGGTGTGACTCTGTCGATATTCGGTGTGACATCGACGGTCACGTTGCCCATCGCCCAGGCCAGACCTCCGGCGATAATGCCCTGGACGCGCGCACTGGTCCAGATGTCGTCGCGATGACCGAAGGAGGTATAGAAAACCCTTCCTTTACCGTGCCGGCGAGCCCAGGTGCAGGGGAAGGGCGGGCGCTGATAGCAGTCCCCCTTCATCCCTTCATTGTCCTCGACGAGAATGACGTGCAGGTCGTCGGCGAAATTCTTGAGGGTGTACCATTCCTCTCTGAGCTTCTGGATCCGGCCGAAGTCTCTGACGCCGGGGAATTCGGGCGAGACCGTGCGTATCGTCGCTTCCTGTTGGGCGCCGTGGACGATGAATTCACCGCCGATCATGACGATATAGGGATCGACTTGCGTCTGGTTCTGGTCTCGGGGGCCTTTGGAATGAAAGGAATCGGTTGCGGCGTGAAAGCCGACGAAACCTTTGCCGTCGGCGATGGCTTGCAGAAGCTTATTCTTGCCTTCAGGCGTCATGGGCGGCGTCTTTGCTTTATTCGGTTCCGTGAGAACGCCGCTCGTATAGAAGGCAATAGCATCATACTGGTCGAGATCGCCGTCGAAGACCCTACCGTCCTTCGTGCAGACGACCTCGAAGCCGTAGCGTTGGCCCAGCTCGGTGAGGATCCGATCCGAGATGCTGGGCTTGCCGTTCTTGATTTTGACGGCCTCGTGCTCGAAACCGGCCGAACGCGTGAAGTATAGGATCTTCTGTTTCTTCTTTTGAGCGGCGGCGACCCAGTTGAGCGGGAAGGTCGAAGCGGCCAGCGCAATGCCGGTTGCGCGGAGCATATTGCGACGATCTATTTCGAGTGAGTTCATTTTCGTTGTCATTGGTCTTGTTCACCTCCAATATGTCTTATTCGTTAAC
>Ga0180432_10009438_pt1 | contig 11906 bp, 13 predicted proteins | sample SS_ome_10_FD_132414 | JGI IMG/M metagenome (GOLD analysis project Ga0180432, IMG submission 132414) | Hypersaline lake sediment archaeal communities from the Salton Sea, California, USA - SS_1_MS_2 metaG | ecosystem: Environmental > Aquatic > Non-marine Saline and Alkaline > Hypersaline >...
AAAGGTTCTCCCCCAGACCCCCTTCCAAAGACTTTTTCACAGCCGTGCCGGCGGCCGGCATGGCTGCTGTAACAGCCCAAAAGTTTCTGAAGGGGGGCGTGGGGGGAAACTCTTTTCAAAGAGCTTCCCTCCCACCATCGTCGCTTGAAAACGGTTCAAATAGCGGCTGTGATGCCGTATACGCACAATTCCTGAGCCGTCAAAACATAAGAAAGACCAAGATATTTAATTGCACCCGAGGGAGCGCCGAAAGCTGGAGTTTTTTTCTACGGGAAAAGGTGGGGTCGCGCGGGGCGTTGCTCGTTAGATGCTTGACATCAACACCCGCGTGCGCTATGATATCTTGCGAGCTTTGAGAGGGTTGCGATACGCGGTTCGGAACGCAAGGAGGCAACGAATGAGACCTGAAGATTCCGACGAGATGGTGAAGCGTGAACTGAGGGCTCGCGGAAGAACCACCGCGCGCGAAAAAAAGAAGTATTTCTTCTTCAGAGCACTGCCGCTGGTATTCAAACTGATGGCCTTTGTGACCGGGCTGATATCAATGTCGGCGGGGGTGATTGTATTCGTTGAGAGCGCTGACAACAAGATGGACTTCCCGGGCCTCTGGGGCCTGATTATGATTGCTCACGGGGTGCTGTTGTTCTTCATGTTCATGGGCCTGAGCGAATGGGCGCACGTGGCGATGGAAACGCACCTCAACACGGTGCGGCTCTCCGATCAGGCGGGCCTCGTGAGCCGCGCCGGCCGGGGCCGGTAACAGCCGCCGCGGAGGTGCAAGCAACGGTCCCCGAAGAGGCCGTCCCTCGGGCCGCGCCTAAAGACCAGCGGGGTTTTGGACGATTTTTTACTTTGACGCCGGTTCCGATTTGCCGCTTGCACGGCGCGTGAAGCGGGTGGAATTCACCAAACAATGAGCCGACCGAGCTGGGACGAGTATTTCATGCGGATCACCCGCGAGGTGGCCCGCCGGTCGACCTGCCTGCGCAGGCAGGTAGGCGCCATACTGGTGCGCGAGAAGCGCATCCTCGCAACGGGCTACAACGGCGCACCCGCCGGGCTGCCGCACTGCGAAGAGGTCGGCTGCCTGCGGGAGCTCAACAACGTGCCGTCGGGCGAGCGCCACGAGCTCTGCCGAGGGCTGCACGCCGAGATGAACGCGCTCATTCAAGCAGGCGTTTTCGGAGTGCCTACGGTGGGCGCCACGCTCTACAGCACGGTGCACCCATGCTCGCTTTGCACAAAAATGTTGATAAATGCCGGTGTTGAGAGGGTGGTCATACTGGAAGGCTACCCCGACGAGATGTCGAAGCAAATGCTTGCCGAGGCGAATATTAGGGTCGACAGGCTGTCGTTGGCCGAGGTAAGTTAGACTGTACTTCCGCCCGATCTCGGGCGAAAAAGCCCAAAATATTCCAGATTTATACTTGACATTACCACATATTGTGGTTAGAATGACTATCCCCGCAAGCATAACGGCAGGCAGGCGGGCCATTGCCGTCCTCCTCGTGCCGCATTCTTTCCTCCCTTGCTGCGGAGCACAGCGCAATGAGATGTCCGTATTGCAGAGATGATAACGACAGAGTCGTCGATTCCCGCTCGGCCGAGGATTCTTCCGTGATCAGGCGCCGAAGAGAGTGCATGGAATGCGGCAAGCGCTATACTACCTACGAGCGGGTGGAAGACATTCCCCTGCGGGTGATAAAGAAGGACGGCAGCCGCGTGCCGTTCGACAGGAGCAAGATACTCGCGGGTCTGCACAAAGCATGCGAAAAGAGGCCGGTGCCCGCCGAAGCTCTGGAAGAAACCGTGAGGGCTATCGAAGACGAGATCAACGACCGGGCGGAGAAAGAAGTTGCGTCGAGTGTCATCGGCGAGCTGGTGATGAAGAGGCTCAGGAAGCTCGATCAGGTCGCGTATGTGAGGTTCGCATCTGTGTATAGAGAGTTCAAGGACGTGGGCCAGTTTCTGGACGAGTTGCGGCCTATGCTCGAAAAAGGGGGATCGGATGCCGAAGGTTGAAAAAGTTCGCAAGAGGGACGGCCAGCTCGTCCCTTTTGATCAGTCGAAGATAGCAGACGCAATCTTCGCCGCCGCCAGAGCGGTTGGAGGAGAGGACCGCATGATGGCGGAGGAGCTCGCCGCCGCCGTTACCTACTTCATCGAAAAGAAGTACGACGCCCGGGCGCCCGGCATCGAAGCTATCCAGGACATGGTCGAAAAGGTCCTGATCGAGACCGGCCACGCCAGCACGGGCAAGGCTTATATTCTCTACCGCGACAGGCGCGCGAAGATCCGGCAATCGATCAAAGTTCGAAAACCCACCCGCGAGGCGGGCAGCTCGACGGACATCGCGCTGTTGGTGGATCCCGGGAGCCGCGACGAGCTCCTTCCGTGGGACAAGACGAGGGTCCAGGAAGCCCTGATAAGGGAGGCTCACCTCGCGCCCTACGACGCCCGCAAGATCGCCGGCGCGGTCGAAAAGAAAGTCCTAAGCTCCGGGCTCGAGCGGATCTCGACCTCGCTGGTCCGCGAACTCGTGGACAACGAGCTTTTCGAGCGCGGCTTCTCATCCAAGCTTGTAAGCCAATCGCTCGTCGGAATGCCCAAGTACGACCTCGATCAGTTGGTGTTTTCGCGGAGCAAAGAAAACAGCAACATAACGGCAAACAACCCCGAGGCGATCAACCTCGCCATCGCAGAGACAACCCTCAAACAGTACGCACTGCAAGAAGTATTCTCGCGCGACGTGGCCGAAGCGCATAAGACCGCCGTTATCCATCTGCATGACCTAGGCTATCCCACGAGGGTCTACTGCTCGTCGCATTCGCTGGAATACCTCAAGAAATACGGGCTCATGCTTCAAAACCTCGACACGAAATCGGCCCCCGCCAAGCACGCCCGCACACTGACCGGCCACCTCAATACGTTCCTCGCGTCGATGCAGGCTTACTATGCGGGTGCGCTGGGGGTCGGATACATAAACGTGCTCTACGCGCCGTACCTCGAAGGAATGACGCACAAGGAAATGCGCCAGGAAGCCCAGCACATGATATTCTCGGGCTCGCAGAGCGCATTCTCGCGAGGCGGCCAGACATTGTTCCTCGACTTCAACATCCATACCGGCGTGCCCTCCTACATGCAGAATACGGAGGCCATCGGCCCCGGCGGAAAGCCCACCGGAAAAACTTATGGCGAATACGAGCGCGTCGCCGCGCAGTTTACCCGGGCTCTGCTCGATGTATGGCGCGAGGGCGATAGTTTCAAACGCGTTTTCGCGTTCCCCAAGTGCGACTTCCACATAAACCACGATACTTTCACCGACCCCGAGCAGCTCGATCTCCTCAAATACGCCTGCCAGATCGCATCCGAAAACGGAGTGCCCTATTTCGTGTTCGATCGCGACGAGGTCACGCTCTCGGCCTGCTGTCGGCTGCGGACGACCATTGAAGACAACTACATGCTCGAGCACCTCGAGAGCATGCGCTTTTGCGGGTTCCAAAACGTAACGATAAACCTGCCTCAGGCGGCATATCGCGCGGGGCGCGGGAACTACGACGGCCTGATCAAGGGAATCCACGCCGCGATGGAGCTCGCGTGCAAGGCGCACCTCGAAAAGCGCAAGTTCATTAAGCTCCTGATGTCGGGTCCCCAAATGCCGCTGTGGGAGATCGGGAAACCCGCCGCCGACGGCCGCCCCTACGTGGACCTGGATAAAGCCACGTACATCATCGGGCTAGTGGGCCTCAACGAGTGCCTCCAGTACCTCACCGGGCAGGAACTGCACGAAAGCGACGAAGCACTCAAGGCCGGCCTGCGAATCGTGGCCGAGATGAACATGAAAGCGCGCGAATTCAGCAAACGGCACAACCTCAAGTTCTCCCTGGAAGAATCGCCCGCCGAAAGCGCCACCCGGCGCATGGCGAAGATCGACCTCCGCGCCTACCCCTCCGAAACGCGCGATGTGATCAGGGGCGATTTGGATGAAGATCAATTCTACTACACAAACAGCGTGCATCTGAGGGCTAGCGCGCCCGTGGATATGGTGAGCCGCATCCGCATGCAGAGCAAATTCCACGGGATGATAGATTCCGGCGCGATCATCCACGGATTTGTGGGGGAAAAACTGCCCTCGGCCGAAAGCATCTTCAACCTTGTAAAAAAAGCATTTTACAACACAATGGCGGCGCAGCTCACAATATCGCCCGAGTTTACCGTCTGCACCATCTGCAACAGCATGATCGTAGGCGACCTGGAGGAGTGCCCCAAATGCGGCGCGAGGAATTTCGTCGGCAAGGTGGCCAGAAGCCTCGACTATCAAGCCGGTGAGCCGCTGTGGGACGTTGCGCACATGAGCTCGCTCGAAGGCCGCGCACGCCGGCTGCACACTCCCGATGAAGGGGCGTCCTCGGCCGGACCCCGCGGAGAGTACGCCCGGCAGAGCGCGAGCTGATACAGGCTTGTTCCTCGGTTTTAAAACCATCCAAACGGCGGCCGCCCGGGGCCGCAGCAAGGCGGGAATTGTCATGGAAATACTCGTATTCGGAAAACCATCCTGCGCAAAATGCAGGACCACCAAGAGCAAACTCAGCCACCTCCTCAACAAATGGGGCGTCGTCGACAGCGTGCAACTGACCTACTACGACCTAGAAACTATCGACGGAATGACCGAGGGGGCATTTCGAGATGTCATGGGAATGCCCACGGTGATCGTGGACAACGGCAAACGGGAGCTCAGCCGCTGGACAGGCGTGGTCCCCAACAGCAACGAAGTCAGGAAAACGGTAGCCGCCAAATGAGCCCCGCGCCCGGCCACAACTCAATGCCCGAGATCAAGGGCTTCAACAGAAACACCCTCCTTGATTGGGAAGGCAAGATCGCCTCGATCTTATTCCTGCCCGGCTGTAACTTCCGCTGCCCCTACTGCCACGCCTCGGCGCTCGTTGTCGATCCTGCCTCGCAGCCCACAGTGCCGCTCGAAGAGGTCGACGCCTATCTCGAAAAGAATCGCGGCTGGATCGACGGAATAGTCATCACCGGCGGAGAGCCGACCCTCCAGCCGCGGCTCGCGGACCTTTTCGATCACCTGATCGAACACGGCGTACAGATCAAGCTTTTTACCAACGGCTCCCGGCCTGGAGTACTGGAGCAACTGATAAAAACCGAGCGAATCGCAGCGGCTTCGATGGATATCAAAGCCCCGCTCGATGCTCGTTACGAGCGGGCCGCCGGAGCACCCGTCGATCTCGACGCCATCCGGGCCTCGATTGATGTTCTAACCAATAGCGGAATCAACTACGAATTCCGTACGACGGTTTGCCCCGCGGTCCTCGGTCACGACGATGTGGTCGACACCGCCCGGGCCATTCGCGGCGCACAGCGGTTTACGCTCCAGCAATTCAGGCCGGTCGATTGCCTCGACCCCGAGTTCGAGAGAATCAAGCCCTACGGTGCGGAGCAGCTCGGCCGGATGGCCGAAGCCGTGAGCGAGTTCGTGGGGCGATGCACCGTGGCAATGTAGCCGGAAAAGCCCTTTTTGCACCCTCAAACAGGGGTTAATGAAGTCATGGAAAACCTGAAAGAAGCCATGTACTGGGAAGGGCTCGGCGGAGGGCGCGTTGAGTGCAAGCTCTGCCCGCACAACTGCCGGATAGCCGACGGCAAGCGCGGGCTGTGCCTCGTGCGAAAGAACCAGGGCGGCACGCTCTACACCATCATCTACGGGCGGGTAACGTCGGTGGCGATGGATCCGATCGAAAAGAAGCCGCTTTACCACTTCTACCCGGGCAGAGCCATCCTTTCACTGGGCACAATGGGCTGCAACTTCGCGTGCAAGTTTTGCCAGAATTATACCATCGCTCAGATGGAAGCCCCAACGCGCCCGCTCAGCCCCGAAGAAGCCGTCCGGGCCGCACGCGAGCGCGATTCCATAGGCATAGCCTACACCTACAACGAACCGATCATCTGGTACGAATACGTGCTCGACACCGCAAAACTGGCGCACGAAAACGGCCTGAAGAATGTCCTCGTGACCAACGGCTATATCCGGCAGGAACCGCTCGATAATCTCCTGCCGCATATCGACGCCCTCAACATCGACATCAAGAGCATGCGGCCCGATTTTTATACCGACATCTGCCGGGGTAGTATGGACCCGGTGCTGGAGACCTGCAAGACGGTGGCGGGCGCGCACCCGCTGGTGGAAATCACGAACCTAGTGATCCCCGGCTACAACGACACGGACGAAGACTTCGAGAAACTCGCGCGGTGGGTGGCGGAAAACATGGGCCGCCACACTCCCGCGCATATTTCGGCTTATTTCCCCTGCTACAAGCTGCAGGCCGAGCCCACCCCTCTCGCCACGCTGGAGCGCGCCTTCGAGGTATTCGCGAAGCACCTCGATCACGTTTATCTGGGCAACGTGGCCGCCCACGACGGCTCGAACACTACGTGCAGCTCGTGCGGCGCGGTCCTTATCGAACGCAAGGGCTACACTACAGAAATCCTCAACCTTACCGGCAGCGGCAAGTGCACCGAATGCGGCGCGGACAACAACATCGTGATGTAGCCCCAACATCGGAGAGAAAAACGCAAGCGGCCCGGTACAAAGCCGCCAAACCGCCGTAAACCTGCCTCCGATAAGCCCGGGCCGGCGGGGGGTGCGATCAAGTATTGTGCTCTCTGGTATGCTTTACGGTCCGGGAGTTGTGCCCGCAAGGCGTCACAGCCGCTGTTCGAAGCATTCTTAAGCGATGATGGTGGGGGAGGGAGCAATCCTTTCTTCGGACTGGGCTATCTACTTCGCTCCAGTAGAGACTATATGTCCGATAGGCGCGCAGGACCCTAACCCAAGATATAGTAGATCACTGGAGTGATCGACATAGGCCGGTCTTCGGAAATGTTTTCCCCGGCGTCGGACCAAGGCTCAAACTATGGTTTCTTATCGCACCTAACGCCGCGAACGCCCCGTTTTTGCATTTTCCTTTCTTTTGTTTCCGGCTATAATTGCATTGGTGGATCCTAGCTGGCCCCGCCCTGTTTCTCCAATTCAGGTGGCCTCATGAAAAAGCTGAAGAAGAAAAAGAAAGACCCAAAGAAAAAGCCGACCGACTCGCAGATCCGCCGAAATAGGATCATTTTCGGCGCTTGCACAACGGCCGCCTTCGCCGTGGTCTTCGGTCTTATCTACGGATACACGTGTGTCAGCCCGCGCTGGCGCGAAAACAAAGCCCTCAAGTTGATCCGGTCGGAAGACAATCAGGAGCGCATCAGCGGCATGTGGCGGGTCGCGACGGGTCGCATGGTGCAGCACACGGACAAGGTGTGCACGATACTCGCAGGCGATTCGTCGGTGAAAGTCCGAAAGAGCGCACCACTCGCGCTGGCGAAACTCAACGACCGCCGCGCCGTTCCCTGCGTGATCTACGCTCTCGGCGACCGGAGCAATGACGTTGCCGAGGCCGCGATGCAGGCGCTCCGGCGAATGCTGGGCGAGGACTTCGCATGGGACCGCGTTGTCGATTGGTGGCAGGCCCACGAGTCCGAATACCAGGATGCCATCGACCATCCGGGAGGCATGCCGGTGGTATCGGCTATGGGGAAGCTGATGGAAGATGAGAAGTACTACGTCCGGCTTGTGGCTGTCAAGCGGCTGGCCCTGCTGGCGCACCCGGCGGCGCGACCGCTTCTGGAAAGAGCCGCCGCCGACCCGTCGGAGAAAGTACGCGAAGCCGCCGAAGAAGCGCTCAAGAGACTATCGGCAAGGATAAAGGATGAAGGATGAAAGCGGTCCTCGGCCCTCGGAATGCATCATATTATGAGCATCGCGTCGCCGTAACTGTAAAATCGGTATCCGCGCGCCTTCGCCTCCTCGTATGCGGCCAGGATGCGCGCCCGCCCCGCGAACGCAAACACCAGCGCCAGCAGCGACGACCTCGGCACGTGAAAGTTGGTCTGTAAAACGTCCACCCACTTAAACTCGAACGGCGGATAGATGAACAAGTCGGCCTGGCCTTCGAGCTGCCATTTCCCCTCTTGCATTCGCGCGAGTGTCTCAAGTGTCCTGCACGCAGTCGTTCCAACGCTGACGATCCGCCGCCCGGCGGCCCTTGCCGCCAGTATGCGCTCCGGTAGGCCCGCGGGCACCTTGTAGTGCTCGGGGTCGACCCTGTGCTCTTCGATGGTCGCGGTCTTTATCGGCCTGAATGTGCCGGGACCCACGTGGAGGGTTAACGTCTCCAGCGACACGCCTTTTGCTTCGAGTGCCTCGAGCAACTCGGGCGTGTAGTGCAGCCCGGCGGTCGGCGCGGCGATGGCGCCTTGCCTGGCGGCGTACACCGTTTGGTAGCGCTCGATGTCCTCGGCGCGAAAAGTGTCGGCGAAGGCATTGCGCTTGATATAGGGGGGCAGGGGTGCGCGGCCGCGGCGGGCGAGCATTTCGCCGAGGTGGGCGGGGTCGTCAAACTCGATCAGCGGCAGGCCCTCGGCGCCCCGACCGCGGAAGGTTGCCTCGATGGCGCCGTCTTCGAAAGTCAGCGGCTCTCCTTCCGTCAGCTTCCGGGTGGAGATCAGCATCACTTCCCAAAGTCCGGGCCGCACTTCGCGGACGAGGAGGGTATCGACCTTCCCGCCGGTCTGCCGGCGGCCGATCAGCTTCGCCGGCACCACGCGGGTGTCGTTGAGCACCAATACGTCGCCTTCGCGCAAGCGCTCGAGGATATCGCGAAACACTCCGTGGTGTATCTGGCCCGTGGTGCGGTTCAGCGTCAGCAGCCGCGATTCGTCGCGCCTGGCTGCAGGGTGCTGAGCGATGAATTCGCGCGGGAGGTCGTAATCAAGTTCGGAAGCAAGCATACTCAGTCTCTTAAGAACGAAATCGAGCGCAAGAAGGTCATAGTGCTTTGCGTTGCCGGCCCGGTGTCCGGTGCCGAAAGCTGCGTTTGCGTGAGATTACATTTTACACCGTGGGCGGGGCGGATCGAAGGAGAAAGCACGGCATATGAGTCGTGATTCAAGAACGAAAGACGCTGATGATGGCGCAGGCTGACGAAGGGGAAGGCGCCGGGCAGCAGCGCTGCTGCAATAGCGGTTTTTGCGAAAACGCTTCGTCCGAAATCAGTACGGTCTCACTGCCGCGCGGCTGCCGGTTGCCTGCTTTTCCGAAGCGACTGTTCGGAGATAGTGCTCTTGCATTCGGGGCAGTTATAGAGCCTTATACTCTTGAGATTGCCGAACTTCTGGACGGCGTAAAACTTGGCGTTTGTGTGTGCGCAGGTGGATTTTGCCACAATTATTCTCCGTGTTGGCGGCCCGAGGTTACGTCGACTGCCGACGCGGGGATCGCGCCGGGCCGCCGTCAAGAACTCTTGCACGTACAAAAATTATTCTCGGCCCTATTGTTAACAAAGTTACGGAAATCTTCGGCCGGAATGAAGTGTTTGGATCCTGCATCGCTATGCAGCAAAATACCACGGGCCGAAAGGCGCCCCCTGCGCAGGCAAGGCCGGCCCGCCGGACTACAAAGAGCCAGCAGGCCCCCTGGAGCCATTTCCCGAGATTCATGCTTGCGCCGAGGGATCAAATATTGTATACTTAGGTAGTAAAGCACGCCATAGCGGGTGAGGTCCGCGCGGCGACTTTTTGCACTGAGGTTCCGAACGGGTATGAGCAGCGCCTTAGAAAGTAGTGTACTGGTCCTGAACCGCAACTACACGGCTGTGCACGTGACGACGGTCAGGCGGGCGTTTTGTCTTCTCTTCAAAGAGATTGCCGAAGTCATCTCTTTTGCCGAAGACGAGACGATGAGCTCCTACAGCATCGAGAGCTGGGTGGAGCTTTCGGCACTGCGCAGTAGATTTGAAGAGGACCCGGCAGACAACGAATACGTCCGTACGGTCACCCTGGAGATCAGGGTGCCGAAGATCATTCGGCTGCTTTTTTACGACCGCTTCCCCCGCCAGGATGTCAAGTTTAACCGGCGCAATATTTTCGCGAGGGACGGGAATCGCTGCCAGTATTGCGGCCGTCGGCGGCCCACTTCCGAATTGAGCCTCGACCACATTGTTCCGCGTTCGCGCGGCGGGCAATCTACATGGACCAACATTGTGTGCTGCTGCACCGAGTGCAACGTCAAGAAAGGCGGTCGGACGCCGTCGGAGGCCCGCCTGAAGCTCGTCCGCAAGCCTTACAAGCCGAGGCGCAACCCCCTGATTCGAGTCAAAATCCAATCCCCTAAATACAGATCCTGGCGATACTTCGTAGACGAGGCGTATTGGTCGGTCACACTCAGAGACTGATGCCCCGATAGCTGGCGTCGTTTCGGGCGCGGCGCTGCATTGGGGGTCGCGATTTTACCGGTCTCGGGGTCATGCAAAGGCCGAATTGCCCGGCGGTTAGCCGGCGTTGCTGCCGGCACCATTCGCCTCCGGCGAGCCCTGTGCGCTCCCGATGTCGGCGCCGCAGGCGGCTGTCGTCCTCAATTCTTCGAATGAAGCGCTCTTTGTGTCTTGCATTTTGCCGCCGACGCGAGTAGAATTAGAAGCACCGACGGGCTATTCTGAGGGTCGGAGGCGATATGCCGAAAAAGAAGGTCTTGATAGTGGAGGACGAGAGCGACGTCGCCGAACTGGCGAAAACCGCCATCGAAAGCGACGATGTCGATGTTTTTACGGCCTTCGACGGGCTCTCGGCGCTCGGCGAGATACAGAGGCTGCGGCCGGACCTTATCCTCCTCGACGTCATGCTCCCGACGCTTGACGGATTCGAGCTGTGCAAGAGGATCAAGGACGATCCCGGAACCGAAGATATACTGGTGGTGCTTTTCACTGCCGCTCACGAAGCGTTCATTGTCGAAAGAGTCGTTGGAGTCGGAGCCGACGACTATCTGACGAAACCAGTCGAGGGAGCGAAGCTCAACCGGCAGGTCCGAACGCTGCTGGGCTTGGAAAAAGCAAGCGGATAACCTGTTGGTGGAGGCGCGTCCCCGTGCGCCCGCTTGCCTCTTTGCCCTCTTTCGGAAGGTGATCAAATGACTGAAGACGGGTCCGGTAAGAAAATCGACGAGGACTGGAAGCGCCAGGCGGAGGAAGAGAAAAAGCGGATGTCTGAAAAGGCGAAATCCGAGCCCCCTCCGAGCGTAGGACCACCGCCCACGCCAAGCTTTGCCTTCCTTGTGTCGGGCCTTGTAAGCCAGGCGCTCATCGGCCTCGGAGAGGTGCCGAACCCGATCACCAGCAAGCAGCAAACCAATCTCGACGACGCGAAATTCGCAATCGACACACTGCAGGTCCTACATGACAAGACGAAAGGAAATCTGACCCAAGAAGAAAAAAAGTATCTCGACTCAGCTCTTTACGATCTCCGGCTGCGGTTCCTGGATAAGTCGAGCTGAGTAAAGGGAAAACCCGCACCTTCGAAAGCGGCTACGGAAACTGTGGCGATAAAGCCGGGCCGATCGGCCGCCGCGACCGCGCGAACCTTTCGGCACGCACGATAAAGGAGGATTCCGATGATACGCACACCCGCTGTTGCTGGAACATTCTACCCCGACAACAAGCAAGCCCTCACGCAAGAAATCGAGCGCTGCATAAACTCTCAGGCCGACAAAAAGCCCTGCATCGGCGCCATAGCGCCACACGCGGGATACATGTTTTCCGGGCCGATTGCAGGAGAGCTTTTCTCGCAAATAAACATTCCGGCCACTGTGATAATTCTGGCTCCCAATCACCGCGGCCCGCTCGCCCCCTTTGCCCTCTCCCGCGCAGACGCATGGCGCACGCCGCTCGGCCACGTCGAGATCGACAAGGAACTCACGGAGACCATCGCCGGCAGGCTGCCGCTTTTGAAATACGACTCCGCCCCGCATGTCAACGAACACTCCGCCGAGGTCCAGGTGCCCTTCCTGCAAT
>Ga0180432_10009439_pt1 | contig 11906 bp, 6 predicted proteins | sample SS_ome_10_FD_132414 | JGI IMG/M metagenome (GOLD analysis project Ga0180432, IMG submission 132414) | Hypersaline lake sediment archaeal communities from the Salton Sea, California, USA - SS_1_MS_2 metaG | ecosystem: Environmental > Aquatic > Non-marine Saline and Alkaline > Hypersaline >...
GGGCGGGGGGGTGGAGATGGGGGCGGGGGGGGGGGGGGGGGGGGCCGCGGGCGGCGCGCGCACAGCGCGTCGGGGCGTTGGGGGCGACGGGCGGGCCGGCCGGCTATGGGCCGGGCGGCGCCGACGTGGTCTTGCCGGGGGTGAACTCGAAGCCGATCCGCACCACGTTGGCCTCGGACGGGCGCGGGGACCGGCTGCGGAGCTCCAGCAGCTCCATGCCCTTCTCGCCCATGCTGCCGAAGTCGACCCGGCAGTAGGTCAGCGGCGGAATGTCCGCGGCGGTCATGTCGGCCCCGGCGATGGCGGCGACGGAGACGTCCTCGGGGACCCTCACGCCCCGCCGCCCGAGGGCCTCGATGAGGCCCACGGCGGTGTAGTCGGACTCGGCGACGATGGCGGTCGGGGGGTCCTTCTCCGGCCGGACGGCGTCGGCCAGCTCAGCGATCTTTCTCTCGCCCCCGGCGGCGCGGTCCTCCGGCCCGGCGCTGACGACGACGTGCCGGGGGGCCTCGGCGTCGGGCAGCAGCTCGGCCATGCCCGCGGCGAAGGCCTCGCGCCGCTCCACCCGGTCGGACTCCTCCCTGATGGCCTCCTCGGCGTCGGTTGCACCGAGCCAGGACGGCGCGGTCGTAAAGAGCTCGGCGTAGGCGATCCGCCGGTGGCCCAGGCCGACGAGGTGCTCCAGGACCGCCCGGGTCGCCCCGGCGTTGTCGCAGACGACGTAGTCCAGCGGGACGTCGTCGAGGTGGTGGTCCAGGGCCACCAGCGGGACGTCCTCGCGGGCGAAGGCGGCGATGTAGTCCCTGTCGAAGACCCCCAGCAGGACCGCCCCGTCCACGCCGGCGACCACCACGTCCCGGGGCGTGATCGGGCCGGACCGGCGGTTCAGCGAGAAGATCCGCAGGTTCGAGCCCAGGCAGTCCAGCCGCAGGGCCAGGGCGCCGACGATCTCCCCGAGGTAGCGCGCCTCGAACAGGCGATTGATCGTGCTGCGGACGATCAGCCCCACCTGCCCGAGGCGGGTCTCGCCCGGCCGGATGCGGCGGTTGACGACCGTGCCCTTGCGGCGGATCGGCGTGACGATGCCCTTGGCCGCCAGGATGTCCATCGCCCGCTTGACCGTCACCAGCCCCACGCCGTACCGCTCGGTCAACTGCAGGTAGGGCGGCAGCACCTCCCCGGGCTGGTAGTTCCGCGCGATCAGGCCCTTGATCCGCTCGGCGACCTGGATGTACAGCGGCTCGTCCCTGTTGGCGAGGAAGACGCTCATGGCTCTATCATCCCATTTATACGGCGGTCCGCCCGGACGGTCAACCGGGTTTATTCGCTGGCTATAACAATTTTTTGGCTTCCCTTCGCGGGGGCCCGCCCTCTCCAGGCAGTCTACACCACATCTCAGGGCCGGGGAAGGACCGATTTGCCTCCGGGGGCCAGAACTATCGAAAGAGGCCCTGGCGCCTGACGCGCATGTTGAGCGGGAGCGCGTTCGCTCGGCCGGGCGCCATGCCCGTCCGGTCAAAGCAGGTGCTGAAGGGCGAAAAGGCCCTTGACAGAATCGCCGGGGGAAGTTATTATAATTATTCGCGACGGCTGGGTGGGCAGTCGTTGGCACATCGATGAGCAGGCGGTTCGGACGGCGGTTGTCCTCCACGACGGCGCGGAGGATGCGGGTTGTGGCCCGTCGGCAACGGTCGGGCCTACCCCGGCGCGTGCGGCCGCCGGGCCGCGCAGGCGGGTCATCTCGACACGGAGACGACGCTGACAACGAAAGGAGACACGCACATGACAGGACGAGGAATGCTGCAAGGGGCGGCGGCGGTCGGGCTCCTGGTCTCGCTGGCGGCGGCGGTCGCGGCCGACGACGGGCCCACTCTCTTCCACCCCACCAAGGACATGGGCGGAAACTGCAACCTGGACAACACCAACCACGTCAGCACGGGGGCCAACGTGGCCGTCCGGACGGACACGTTCTGCTCGGCCTACTACGCGGACTTCGACCGCGACGCCCTGCGGAGCTACATCGGCGGCGACGCCCTGAGCAACTTCCGGGTGCGTTTCAGCTTCGTTCCCCGACGGGGGGGCAACAACCTCAACCAGGGCTGGTACTGGCTGTACTCCTGGTACACCGGCTGCGACTGGGCGGAGGGCGACGGGGTGGTGGCCATCCCGACGTGGAGCATGCAGGGCGACTGGAATGGCTGGCTGAACCACAAGTACAACTGGACCAAGGCCGGTGGCACGCCGACGGTCTCCCTGCCCGCCGGCACCAAGTGGTACGCCAAGACCTACTACACCGACACGGACGGGGTCCCCAACACCGGGGACGAGACGGTGGACGCGGTCAACAGCCAGGCGTGGCTGAAGCCCGACGGCACGCCGATCCCGACCACCTTCCCGGGGTGGAGCGACCCGGACCCCCGCGGGCTGGAGGAGTACTGGTTCGACGCCTGCGACCGTCTGAACTCCGCCTGGGTCGAGCCCGGCGCCCCGCCCAGCGGGCAGCCCTGGAACCGCTACCAGATGCCGGTGGACGACGCCGTCCTGACCGACCTGCTGGATCCCACGAGCACCGGGACCTGCGCGGGCATCCGGGTCAACGCTTACAGCAAGGCGGCCTACACGCCCACGCCGGGAACCCGTGATCCCACAGGCTACATTAACCTGTGGCTGTTCACCCGGGAGGCCTCGGCGGTGGCCGACGGGAACGGGACGCCGACGGGGTCGGTGTACGACTACCGCCCGCACCTGGACATCCGCCGCAAGGGCGACGCCACCTGCAACGCCGTGGTCGACGTGCTGGACCTGGCCCGTCTGGCCAACAATTTCGGGAAGACCTCCGCGGCGTGGGAGGACGCCGACTTCAACGGGGACGGGACGGTGGACGTGCTGGACCTGGCGGCGATCGCCAACAACTTCGGCTGGGACGGCAGCGGCGGCTCCGGCGGGGAGGTCCCCGAGCCCGTCACGGCCCTTCTGCTCGTGCCGCCGGCGGTCTGGCTGGGCCGCAGGCGCCGCGGGGGCGGGCGGTTGCCGTAGGCCGACCTGGGGAAAAGACTTGCGCCGTTCAGGGGCGGGCGGCCCCGCCGGGTCGGAGCGCAAAAAAGTGCTAAAACCCGTCCGGAATTGGCCTTGACAGTTTCGCCGGGTGCGGGTATAAGATAAGTAAGTTGGCGAGGACGAGAATTTGAGAGAGGGTCCGCCGGGGGGCATGAGCCGTGCCTCCCGGACCCATGTGCGCGTGTTTGCGTTTCCGACGTGGTATTCGTGCCTCGCAGGTCGGGAAGGAGGTGTGTCGGCAGGACTGGAGGCCGTGTCGTTCGAGGGTCCCCGATGGAAGGGACGAGCATATCGTGAAGGTCGTTTCGTGAGTCGAGGGTCACTGTCACGACGGGCGGCAGACGCCGCCGCGTGGCATACAACGCAGGAGGGTAGGGTATGAAGAAGCTTCTGATCGTAGCACTGGCACTGCTGTTTGTTGCGGCCGCGCCGGCCATGGCGCGGGAGGTCACACTGGATGCAAGTCGCGACAGCCAGTTGGTCAGCAGTGAGTCCAACAAGGGCAACGGCGGCAAGTTCTACTACAGCGTCAGCGGCGGCGCCACATCGCTGGAGACCACGCTGGTTGGCTGGGACCTGAGCGGTGTCAGCCTGGCCGCGGGCGAGTACGTGGCCTCGGGCACGATGAGGTTCTACAGTTCCGGCAGCGGTAACAACTTCAACTGGAACCTCGAGTGCTACCCGCTGCTGAAGTCGTGGGGCGAGGGTGTCGGAATCCCCGCCGACGGCTTCGGCGGCATCGGGTGGCCCTGGGGCCCGATCAACCTGGGCGACTCGAGCTACACGTACCAGAACGTCACCTCGCGCGTGGCCGACGCCAACTACACGTACATCGCCAATGGCGGGACGGCCTGGGCGTCCCCGGGCGCCACGGGCACCAGCGGGACCAACAAGGACTGCGACGGCACCAAGCAGATGACGCAGTCCACCTGGATCGCCGCCGGGACCGGTGACCAGCAGTCCCTGGGCGACCTGGCCCTGACCGCCGCGGGCTGCGACGTGGTCGAGGACTGGATCAGCGGCGCCCTGACGAACAATGGCGTTGTTCTGATCCTGACGGACGCCCGTGATCCCAGCGTGATGCACCTGGCGACGCGCGAGTACACCTGTGCCGATGCCAGTCAGTGTCCCGGCCCTTACGCGGCGGAGCTGGAGCTGGAGATCCTGCCGGAGCCGGGGACGCTGGGCCTGCTGGGCCTGGGCCTGATCGGGCTGATCCGGCGCCGGAGACGGTAGCACCGCAGCAGACGTTGTTCGCAGCAGACGCAGTGCCGACAACCTGACGTGACGTTGAAAGCCCCCGACCGGGCCGTGACCCGCCCGGCCGGGGGCTTCCTGCTGCGCCCCGCACCGGCCGGGTCGGGCCGTTCGCGGCCCCGCGGCCGGTGAGGACGCCGCCGCGGCCGGCGTTTTTCGCCCTTGCCGAAACGGGCGATCGGCCCCATAATCGGGGGAACACCTGCTGCCGGAAGCGGGTGGGTCGTTGACGTCACCAAGGCGGACCAGGAGCTGAAAAGGAGACGAATCATGAAGCAGCGGGCGATGGCGGCGGTGTTCGTGTGCGCGCTGGCGGCGGCGGGGCTTCTCCCGGCCGGGCCGGCCCTCGCGGCCGATTACAACGACGACTACGGCGGTGGCAACTGGAACAGCCCGTCGTCCTGGAACCCCTCCGACCAGGGCTACCCCCAGACCGGCGACACCGCGACGATCGACTCGGAGACCGTCACGGTCAACATCAACCTGACCGGCGACGACCTCCCCGACGAGATCATCCTCGACGGGGGGACCCTGGCCCTGTCGGGCAACAGCCGCAAGGTCGACGCGCCCATCTCCGTCAAGAGCGCCTCGACGATCAGCGGCAACGCCACGAGCTGGAAGTGGGCCCAGGACCTCAACGGGGCCATCAGCGACAAGGTGATCGCCTCGGTGACCTACACGGGCGTGCTGACCAAGTCCGGCAGCGGGTTCGTCGACCTGTGGGCCGACAACAGCGGCTTCACCGGCGGGTGGACCGTCGACGGCGGTTACCTGCGCGCCTACGGCGACAACGCCTTCGGCCCGGGGGCCATCACCGTCAACGACGATGCCACCGTGACTATCGGCGCGAATCAGACGGGCACGCCCCCGTCGGCCGTCACGGTCAATCCCGGCGGCACCTTCCACGAGGCCTACCACAGCACCAACTGGACCGTGACCCTGGACGACGCCCGATGGCACCTGCAGAAGGTCACCAGCACGAGCACCGTCGTCCTCGCCGCCGGCTCGGACTCGGAGATCTACGCGCCCGACACCGGCAGCTACACGTCGGTGACGCTGGAGGGGACGATCAGCGGCCCGGCCTCGGCGACGCTGCACGTCGTCCGCGGCAACCAGGGCGGCAACCCGCTGACGATCGCCGGGGACAACCGGGACCTCCTGGCCGACATCGAGCTGGACCAGGGCCCGATCACCATCGCCCACGCCAACGCGCTGGGCACCAACACGCCGGGGGCCGGCGTGGTCCGGGTCAACAGCAACGCCTTCCCGATCACGCTGGCGTCCGACCTCGCCCGCGACATGACCCTCAACGGCGGCGGCCTGGCGGCCGACGGGACCCGGACCTACTCCGGCGTCTGCACCCTGGCCGCCGACAGCGTCATCACCGGCCGGGCCGACGGGACGCTCATCATCACCGGCACCGTCGCCGAGGACGGCACGCCGCGGAAGCTCACCTTCGACATGCAGGGCAACGGCAGCAAGGACCGGGCCTACATCGAGCTGCACAACCCGGACAACGACTGGTCCGGGGGGACCGAGATCAACGGCTACATGTACAGCCAGGTGAAGGTCACGGCCGGCGGCGCCCTGGGCAGCGGCACGGTGGACCTCAACGGGGCGATCCTGTACACGAACCCCGCGTCCACGGGCAGTTGCGTGCTGGCCTCCGTCCCGCGGGTGAACGTGACCGGGGGGACGCTCCGGCTGGCCAGCGACGAGCGCATCGCCAAGGGCCTGCAGGGGCCCATCCACGTCCACGAGGGCGGCGGGCTGTGGATCGAGTCGGCCGCCACCACCCCGACCTTCGGCGGGGCCGGGCAGAACGTCCAGCTCTACGACGGGGCGATCCTGGACGACGCGACCGTCCTGGCGACGGTCACGCCCACCCAGGCCCAGATCAGCGGCGGCAACCGGCAGGTGTACAGGGGCATGCGGGCCGACTACACGGGCGAGGGCGGCTTCGGCCCCCACGCCACGGACATCCACGCCGGGCTGGCCACCATCAACGAGACCAGCTTCACCGTCACCGGCACGATGAACGAGAACACCGCCGGTGAGGGCTTCAGCCTGTGGACGCAGAACGCCCGCCAGATCACCTTCAACGGGGCGTGCCTGAACGCCACCGGGACGGTCGCCCTGAGGGGCCTGGGCAGCTACCGCTTCGACGGGACGGGCAACTTCGACGGCACGGCGTCGAAGGTGGACATGGACGCGACGGGGCGGGTGTACGTCGCCGCCTCCGGCGGGCTGGCCTCCGGGGTGACCCTGAACGTCAACAACGGCCGGCTCCAGGTCGGCGCCCCCGACGCCCTGGCGAGCTCCTCGCGGGTCAACCTCGTCGGCGGCGGCAGCGGCGGCATCTTCTACCTCGACCAGGCCCTGACCAGCGGCAGCGTGAAGGTCGTCGGCTCGGCGGGGGTCAACTGCTACGTCGCCGGCGGGCTGGACCCGGACGTGCTGGACTGGTCGGCCGCCGACGGGGCGCACCTGGCCCTGCTGACCGACAACATCACCGACCTGCCGACCAACGGGAAGGTCAACTTCGTCCTGTACGGCACCGGCAACGACAACTTCACCGAGCCCATCGTCCTCGGGGACGAGACCCGCCTGACCTCGGCGGCCGGGGACTACGTGGGCACCAAGCTCAACGCCAACTGCACCCTGGCGGCCACGGGCTCGGTCGCTCGCGTGGCCACCAACGACGGCACGACGATGACGCTGGAGTGCACCTTCGACCTGGCGGGCAAGACGCTCGTCGTCGGCGACACGGCGGCCTTCAACACGCTGTATCACCGCAGCTACGACGACAGCCGCGGCACGAAGTGGGGCGACGCGACTCAGGGCGGCATCGTGTACGTCAGCCACGCCAGCAGCGGTGACGTCGGGGCCATGGACGTCGTTGCCGGCACGCTTCGGCTGCACGCCGGCGGGCAGGCGAACGGCGCCGAGTGGATTCGCGTCGCCGGCGGGGCGGTGCTCGACTTGAACTACTGCGGCAACCTCACGGCGACCCTGATGGGCGAGGGCGAGACCACGGGCCGGACCGACAACCGCAGCCCGATCATGAAGGCCGGCCAGGCCGCCGGGGGCGGGACCATCGGCGGGGTCAGCCCCGGGATGTCCGACGGCGACGTGGGCGTGTTCAGCTTCGGGTCGGCCCACGGGTACGTCGGCTTCGATCAGACGGACTTCGGCGGCGGGGCCATCGGGCACCCCCGGGTGACCATCGACGTGGCCGGCAGCGGCGGCGTCGCCGGGACCGACCACGACCAGGTGGTCGTGGACAACCGGCTGTACTACCTCAACGAGGCCGAGCTGCTCGTCCGCCTGCGGGCCCCGTCGAAGGCCCTGTCCCTGGCCAGTCCCACGCGGGTCCTGCCCGGGGACATGACCATCATCGACGTGACCGAGACGATCCACAACGTCGGCACCCAGCCGCACTTCGCCGGCATCGACTGGGAGGGTTACGACGACGGCGGGGACCCCGTGGTCGCCGCCGCCGTCGGCGACCACTGGTCGGTCACCACCGGCACGGCCGTGAGCGTGGTGGGCGAGGACGTGGTCCTGCACGGGTCGGCCATCCGATGGACCGCCCGCAGCGGCAACGCCAACCTGGACGACATCGTGGACGTGCTGGACCTGGCCCGCCTGGCGAACAACTTCGGCAAGGACGCGGCCGTCGGCGACGACGTGGACTGGCTGACCGCCGACTTCAACCTGGACGGCAAGGTCGACGTGCTCGACCTGGCGGCCATCGCCAACAACTTCAACAAGAGCGGCAACATCGGCGCCGGCGCCGCGGCCGGCGGCGGCGGCGCGCCGGTGCCGGAGCCCGGCTCCGCGATGGTGCTCCTGCTTGGCGCGGCGGCCGTCATTCGCCGACGCAGAGCGCGCTGACGGCCGCGCGCCGGCACGCCGCTTCGCCGAGGCAAGCCCGGCTCCGCCGTGGCCCCGGCGGCGGGTCCGTGCGGCGTTCCGCTGCGTCGCCGACGCACCGACCGAGGGCGCGGCGCATCGGCGCTGCGCCCCGGCAGGCCGTCCGCCCTCTTCCGGCGCCGCCGGGGGCAGGGCCCGAAAAACATCCCAGGGATGTTTTCCGCGCGATCACTTGCGCCGCAGCCAGGTGGTGCGGATGTCGCGGAGGGTGTAGCCGGTCTCGTTCAGCTCGCGGATCAGGCGGATCCGCTTGATAAGGGCGTCGTCGAAGAGCCGCCGGCGCGTGCCGGGCGGGTTGATGGGGTTGATCAGCCCGAGCATGATGTAGTACTCGAGGGTCTGGGTCGAGACGCCGGCGGCCCGAGCGGCCTGGCTGATCTTCAGGAGTTTGGCGGACTTCTCGGCGCCCATCTCGCGGTTCCCACCCGTCTTATCGTTACGGGCGGCGCGAAAACTTTACGCGAAGCGCCCGCGTGCGGGGGCTTCGCGCCGCCGGTCGGAGCGGTTAATCTCAGGTCCATGGCCTGGCTGACGGAGACCTTTCTGGAGAACCCCGCGCCGGTGTACGCCGTCCTGGCCGCGGCGGAGGTGGTGGTGGCGATCGTGTGGGGCCGGCGGCGGACGCGCCGGTGGGCGCTGGGGCTGCTGGCGGCCCCGGCGCTGGCGGCGGCGGCGGCCCTGACGGCCCACCTGGTGGAGACCGATCGCGAGCGGATCGACCGGGCCGTGCGCGAGATCGCCGCCGGGGCCGAGGCGGGTGACTTCGCCCCCGCCGGGCGCTACCTGGCCGACCGCTGCCGGATGCCGCTTCCGGGGGACCGCCCCGTCGGGAAGGACGCGCTGCTGGCGGCCGGGCGGGAGGCGGTGCGGAAGTACGGCGTGCGGGCGGTCGCTCCGTCGGGCGTGGAGACCGCCGTCGAGGGCGCCGCGGCGACCAGCACGCTGACCACGCGGGTGACGGCGGGCAGCGGGCGGACGCTGACGCTGAGCTGGCGGCTGACCTGGGCCGAGACGGCGGACGGCTGGCGCATCGTGGAGGTCGAGCTGACCGACCCGGCCTGGGTGCTCGACCTGCTCTTCTGACCGCTTGCGCGCGGGCGTGCCGGCGGCGGCCCGCTTGCGCGCGGGCGCGGCATCGAAACCGGACCGGGCCCGGCGGGTTAACCCCTCGGAGAGCGTCTTGGGAAAGGAGCGGGCATGCGAACGCGCGCGATGATGGTCCTGTCGGCGGCCGTGTCGGCGGTCCTGGCGGCGGCGGCGCCGGCGGCCGAGCCGGAGAAGGCCCTGCGGCTCGACCTGGGCGGGGGCGTCAAGCTCGAGGCGGTGCTGGTCCCGGCGGGGGAGTTCCAGATGGGCTCCCCGTCGTCGGAGAAGGAGCGCCAGAAGTGCGAGACGCCGGTGCACAAGGTGCGGATCACCCGGCCGTTCCACATGGGCAAGTTCGAGGTGACCAACGCCCAGTACCGTCGGTTCCGCCCGGGCCACCACAGCCGGCACCTGGACGGGCCCGACCAACCGGTGCTGTTCGTGTCGTGGCACGACGCGGACGCGTTCTGCCGGTGGCTGTCGGCGAGGGCGAAGCGAAACGTCCGGCTGCCGACGGAGGCGGAGTGGGAGTACGCCTGCCGGGCCGGCACGACGACGCGCTTCCACACCGGCAACGCCGCCGGGGGGGTGATGAACTCGGCGGACCTGGCCGAGGCGGGCTGGACGGGGGGCAGCAGCAAGGGCCGCAGCCGGCCGGTGGGGCAGAAGGCCCCCAACGCCTTCGGCCTCCACGACATGCACGGGAACGCCTGGGAGTGGTGCGCGGACTGGTTCGCCGACGACTACTACGCCCGCAGCCCGGCCGCCGACCCGGCGGGGCCCAAGAGCGGGCGGGCGAAGGTCCTCCGCGGGGGGAGCTACTTCTACTGGGTCTGGCATTACTGCCGGTCGGCGCACCGGTACCGGTTCCGCCCGGACGCCCGCGAGTGCGTGACGGGCTTCCGCGTGGCGGTCGAGACGACGCCCTACAAGCCGCGTCCGGCGGCCAAGGTGACCCAGCCCTTCCCGGCGCCGCGGCGGATCGCCGGCCCGCACCCCGTCGGCGAGGGCAGGGCGGCGGCCGTCGCCGCGCGCTTCGGCAAGCCGGTCGTCCTGGTGCCGAAGGTCGACGCCCCGCCGGCGATCGACGGGAGGCTGGACGACGCGGCGTGGAAGCGGGCCCGGCCGCTTCGGTTCCGCTACCTCTGCGGGCGGGCCGCCTGGCCGCCGCAGGACACCGTCGCCCGGGTCGTCTCCGACGCCGCGACCCTCTACCTCGCCGTGGACTGCGCCGACGACGACATGGCCCGTCTGACCGTCGCGGGCGAGAAGCGCGACGATCCCGTCTGGCAGGGGGACACGGCGGAGGTCTTCCTCGACCCGCGCCACGCCGAGACCCCCGGCGAGTATTTCCACATCGCGATCAACCCGGCCGGGGTCACCCTCGACAGCCGGGGCAAGGACGCCTCGTGGAACCCGAAGCTGGCGGTGAAGACGACCCGGGGCCAGTCGGGCTGGCGGGTGGAGCTGGCCGTGCCCTTCGCCGAGCTGGGCCTGAAGGCCGGGGAGGTCCCCACCGTCTGGGGCCTGAACGTCACCCGCTACCGCCCGGAGCTGCACGGGGGCAAGCCCCGCCTGGGCACGCTGGTGCCGCACTCCTGGCCGGTGGACGAGCCGGACAAGCTCCGCCCGGCGATGGACGCGGCGTGGGCGCAGACGCTGAGCGACCTGTCGCACGTCCCGCGGCGCTTCGGCCACGCGGTGCTGGCGGCCGGCACGACGCCCACCCCGCCGCCGGAAACGCTCTTCGAGGTCGTCGCCCGGGAGGACTTCGCCGACGGGACGAAGGGGAAGTTCAGCAAGGGCGAGGTCGTCGACGGGGGCTACATGGGCGTGGGCAAGGCGCTGCTGTTCAAGCCCGGGCAGGGGGCGACGCTGTTCCGGGCGCCGCTGACGAAGTTCCGCGACGTGCAACTGTTGGCGGTGCTGCGGGCGCGGGGCGGCAGCGGGGTGTACTGGCACACGTTCGGGAAGATCTACGGGAGCAACAAGTGCTGCGCCCGGCAGGTGACGACGATCACGCGGGACTTCACCCGCCTGGCGCCGACGTTCAACTACTGCGACGGGGGCGGGACGCTGGACGTGAACTCCTCCGGCGTGGCGGACCCCTACTACGCCGGCTTCCGCAAGCACGTCAGTTGGTGCACCGAGCCGACCATCGGGCGGATCCACTTCGCCGGCCCGGACCACTGGGCCGTCGCCTACACCCGCGTGGGGCAGATGAAGACCCAGCACCCGCACAACCGGGCCGTGGACCCGGACCGCGACAGCATTCCCGGGTGGTTCTTCCACGCCTCCGGGGACTACGACCTGCTGATCTCCGAGGCGGTGATGTTCCGGGGCAGCGACTGGGAGCCTCCGGCCCGCCCGGGCGGGCTGACGTGCACGCTGGCGGGGGGCAGGGCGAAGCTGGCGTGGAAGCCGGCCGAGGACAACACGCTGACGGTCTGGTACAGGGTCTGCGCCGACGGGGAGACCGTGGCGGAGGTCCCGGCCCTGTCGGCGGAGCTGGCGGCCGGGAAGGTCGCCGGCAAGAAGCTCACCGTGCAGGCCGTGGACTTCTTCGAGAA
>Ga0180432_10009440_pt1 | contig 11905 bp, 10 predicted proteins | sample SS_ome_10_FD_132414 | JGI IMG/M metagenome (GOLD analysis project Ga0180432, IMG submission 132414) | Hypersaline lake sediment archaeal communities from the Salton Sea, California, USA - SS_1_MS_2 metaG | ecosystem: Environmental > Aquatic > Non-marine Saline and Alkaline > Hypersaline >...
GGTCTCGTTCCCAGAAATCTCAAATCGTCCCACCACGGTCGCCAGTATATTCTTGATCGCCAAGCACGAAACCCCACTTTATAGCGGCGCGGTCGCGGCTATAATAAATCGACAGGCCGCTTGTGCCGGTGGTTCATTGGTTTGGAAACTAAGTGCCGTCGCGTCTCACGAGTCCCCCGTCGTCCCGCCCTCTCCGCCGGAGGCGGAGAGGGCGGGACGAGTTTCCCGGGGTTGAGCGGGTTTCGTGGGGGTGGTTGTGTAGTTGCCAAACCAGCAAGCCACCGACGCGGGGTCGGTGGGGTTAAGGCTGACAGCCGGCAAACAACGTTCACTCGAACAACCAAGCTACTTCATTCCCGCGATATCTTCTTTCCTTGGCGGTTTCGTCGGGGTTATGCTGAATCCAACTATCTCGCTGCCGCCGGCGATCAGCAAACGGCCATCGGCGACCAGCAGGTTCCCTCCTTCGGCGGACCGCTGTCGTAATTCGATTACTTTCGTCTGCTTGGCCGTCTTCCGGTCGAAGACGAATATCTCATCGCGCGTCGGCCAAAGGACGCTATTGCCGGAGAGCAGTCCGCGGCCGAAGCCGAGTTTCTCGCTGCCTCGCGGCCACATGTGGCGTATACGTCCGGCGTGTTCACCCTCGGTGCCGATCCAATACAACCGGTCGCCGCCGGCGATCAGGTGACCGTCGGCCGCGCCCAGCAGCTGGTCGACGTCGTCGAGTTCGCTGCCGCTTTGCCAAAGCATCTGGCCGGTGGCGGCGTCGAAGGCGAAAATCCGCGGGCTGTCGGCCGGGGCCACGTACAAGGTGCCGCGATCGTAAACGCACGGGTTCAAGTCGCGGTTCCAGTGCTTTTCCATCTTCGTCAAATCGCCTTGCCTTTGGCGAGGATAAAGGCTGACCCACCGCAAACTCCCGTCGTTGGTGGAAATCGCCGCCACGGCACCGAGGTTTGTGTTGTAATAGAGCGAGCCGCCGACGAGCGTCAACAGGTTATGCGTTCCCACGGACAGCATGCCGCTGGCGGGCGTATCGGCGCCGCAAATGAACCGTCGCCAGCGAGGCTTGCCGGTCTGCAAGTCGAAACAGGCCACGAAGGCCTGGGGGCGGATGTCGCTGCGTCGCATGCCGACGTAAATGTTGGCCCCGTCCGAGACCGGCGATCCCTCAAAGGCCCAGCCGTCTTCCGCGTCGATCTTCCAGTTCAGCCGACCCTCGGCTTCCAGATCGAGGCACACCAAGTAGCTCGACCGGTCGAGCGTCGACGATTGCCGCGGTTTTCCCGTAAGGGTGTTGCCCATGCGAGACAGGAGCTTGCCGTCGAAGACGGTCATGGTGAACCGAGGGACGCCCAGTGTGCCGGGCGGGTTGTGGATCGAGTGCAATGAACCGTCGAGCTGATCGCGATAAATGGCCCCGCTTTCCGTGCCCCAGGCGGGCTTGCCGGTGCGCGCGTCGACGGCGTAAACGGCCAGACGATTGTTATACAGCAACAGGTTGCCGTGCAGCAGAGGGTGATAGCTCGGCAAGGCGGCGGAAGATTCCTCCACGGCGCGAACGCTGCCGGTGGCAGTCCACGGAGCCGAGGCCGTTACCTTACGCAATGGAACTTGCCAAGCCACGCCAGCGACATCCGTCAAGGGAATCGCGATCGTGTTGCGCGGCGGTGAACCGGCGAAAGTCGGCCACTCGCCTTTCGCAGGCGGAGTCGGCCACTTGGCGCTTTCGGCCAACATGGTGCCCAGCGCCTTGCCGTAGTTGGCTTCTCGACCGCCGATCCGTCCGGTTGCTTCCGGGTGGAGGCGAACCAGTTGGGCCAACTCGTCGGTCGCCCGGGCGGTTGAGCCTTCCAATATCGAAACCAGCACCAGCCGGGCGCGAACGGCGGCTAGATCGAGTTGCGTATCGGGATAGCCGGGCCAAGTCGGCTTGCCGCCGGGGGGAAGCTTTGCCGGGATGATGCGATGCCAATACCAACGGGCCGCGGCGTGGTCGCCCGACTCCAGGGCGATTTCACCCAAGGCCATCATGGCATCGTCACCCCAACTGCTGGCGAATGCTTGTCGAACGACTCGGCGAAGCGAATCACGGTCGCCGTTGAAATGCCCGACTCGTACCACTGCTTGGCGAGCGAGTCGACGCGGCCCCGATAAAGTTTCAAGGCCTCGGGTGGCAGGTTCGCCAGTTTCAGATGGACCCAATCCCGCAGGCTGACGAATCGCTTGTCGGTGACGCCCAGCAGCTTGTCGTCGGAGTTTTCCAAGAGCCCGCGAAGCGTTTCCACGGCTTCGTCCCATTGGCTGTCGGCCAGACAGGCGTCTACTCTTTGGAGTTGTGCGACAACGGCACTGTCGGCCATGTCGAGTTGCACGGTTTCGGACAATTCGTAGCGGTTGTCGGCGTTGAATATGCCGATCTGAGCGGATGCCCGACAGAAACAGGCGGACACTACAACGAGAGCCAGCAGACACGGCAGCGGCGTTGTTTGTCCGAGATGTTTCATCGTTCGGTTGCGATTGCGAGGTTGTGAGGAGTATTTGGCGTCCTTAGGCGGAAACCCCGGCCCAGGCAAACATACTATTCGCATCCCGCGAGGGGAAGTATTCCGGCCCCAAGTATAAGGGAGAACCGGTTTTAGGGGAATAGGGACGGGATCGGGTGCAGTGTCCAGCTTGCGGAATCTCGATAGTCTTGTCCTGGAAACAGCGACAGGGTTCCATGCTCCACGCTTGCGTGGGCATGCTAGCCACAATAAACGCCTTCATCGGGCATGCCCACGCAAGCGTGGGACATGGCACCCGGTGTCAAAAGATTTCTCTATCCCTTACTGGCCGCCTCGCACAGGGCCTCGATATTCGCCGTGGGGGCGTCCGGGGGCGTGCCGCCGCCGCAGGAAAGGACCAGCCGCCGACGGTCGTCCAGCGGCGCGAGTGCTTCAGTCACGGATCGATGGACGTCTTTTACCGTGCCGCCGGCCAACACGTCGCGCGGCGGGATGTTGCCCAACAGAGTGACCGAATCTCCGGCTGCCTGACGAACTTCTTCGAGGCTGTGCTCGTGGCTGAAGTTGAACATGTTGAAACCCATCTCGGCCAGATGCCGGGCGGTTACCATGCCGTGAGCGTCGTTGTGGAGCAATCGCACTTTGAAATCGAACGAATCGCAAATCCGCTTGAACTGCGGCACCACGAACTGACGGAAATCGTCCTCTCCAAGAAAACCGATAAGATCGTCCAACAGAATCAGCCCGTCGATGGTGGGAAACCGCGAGGCCTGATAGCCGATCCAGTCGATCACGAAATCGGTGACGATGTCCAACAGCCGCTGAGTTTGCTCCGGATCGATCTTCAGCGCCATTAGCAGTTCCGTCTGTCCCAACAGAAACGACGCGATGTTGTGCGGTCCGCGGCTTACGGCGAAACGAATCGCGTGCCCCGCTTCCTCGATCTTGCCTTGGCAATGCTCCAGCCGCTTAATCATGAACGGCAGCAGGCCGTCGCGCTCGCAATTTGGTTTCTTAAGCGAACTGACTTCGCTCACGTCGGCAAGCACCTTCTCGGCGAAGGGGAACTCGTTCTCGGGAAACACGCATCGGGCACCGAAGGCCGATGGCTCGGTACACATGCCGTACTCCGACCAGAAACCCGGCAGAAACATCACCCGGGGAAACCGCTCGATGGCTTTCATGTTGGCATCGAACCAGACTTGCTCACTGCTGTAGTAATCGACAATCGACACGCCCGCCCAACCCGGAAGCCAGGGACTATCAATAATCAACCCCACCGGCAACGGATCGAGCAGTTCGCCGTCGATGATACGCAAAAGGTCTTGCCATTGGTTTTCGGTCATGTGAAAAGTCTCTCGTTGTATGTATTAATACCAACCCGAAGCGCAAGCGAGGAGAGCGACGCCGGCACATCGACGTGCCCCGACATCGCGGGCGGTTTCGCTCCTCGCTTGCGCGTCGGGTTAGTGTCGAACGTGCATCCGAAATGTGCTGCATCTTCACAACGAACGAACGTAATTCACCAAGTCCCAAATCTCCTCGGGGGTGAAAACGCCGCTGCTTCCCGGGGCGGGGCCGCCGGCCGGCATGGGGGTGCCCTTGATGCCGACGTGGATGCGCCAATACAAGTCTATCGGCCGATCGCCGCCGTGGAATATGCCTTTTGTCAAATCTCGCGGCCAAAGCCTTTGCAAGGGCAACGAATACAGCCGGGCCAGCTTGGCCGTCTCCTCGGCGTTTACCCCAACTTTCACCTTGTTCCAGTCGTCGTAAAGCTCCGCTTGCTCGCCCCGCCCGTCGGCATTCGGGCCGTGGCAACTCGAACATTGGGCGTCCTTGCCGAGGAAAAGCTCCCGGCCGCGGTCTATTGAAGCCTGCAGTTGCTTGGCGTCGGTCGTCTTCGGTGCGTGTCGCTCGGCTTCCGCCTGATCGACGACCATTCCCTCGGCCTCACTCCACATTTCGACGACCGGCAAAACGCCCTCTTCGATTACCATGTCCTCATCCAGCGGTAGATACTCGTCCTCGTCGACGACCACCATGAACAGGTATAGCTCGGTCTCGCCGCGGATGCACAGATACTTGACGTACTCGACCAGGGCCTCGATCTCATGATCCGGCAACCGCACGAACGACGGCATGGCCGTGTCGGCGTTGCCGATCGACAGCGCCCGGGCAATGTCCCCACGCGACGGTTTGGCTCCGCCGGCGGTCGAGGTGTACTTCACTACCCCACCTCGAAAATCGCGAGGATATGGGTCCAGCATCGCGGCCGACGGCCCCTGCCCGTCGCCCGATATTCCGTGACAGACGGCACAATGCCGACGGAAGAGCCCTCGCTGGTTTCCCTGCTGATCGCTTCCCGCCGGGCCGGCCGCGGCGGCGAGCAGTTTCATGTTCAGATCGACGCCCTCGGGAACCTTCGGTTCGTCGGGCGTGCCGAACAGCTCGGCGAGCGTTTCATCAATGGCTTCGAACTGGGCCTGCGCGATTTCCTCGCGGTCGCGGCCCTCGGTGTTCGGGCGGAACTTCGGCGGTTCGGATAGCGAACATCCGCACAACGAAACGACAAGCGACAGGAGAAACGGCAGCGGTGTCCGTTTCACGAAGCGTCGTCTGTCGAGCGAGTGTGCCATGCGAATGAGGTGCTTGCCAGATAGAAAAACGGGGTGGGAAGTGCTGTTCCGGTATTATAGTCGTAGCGGCGCTAGGTCGCCATGGTCTCGTCGGGTGCGTCGCGGGCCCCGCACTCGTCGCGATGAAGCGTGGTGTTCATGATCGACGCGGCTTCATGCACAGTGAAGCAGAGCGGATCGTTGACTCGCGCTACTTTCGCTTCAGCGAAAGACGACAACGGCCGTGACCGATGCCGCGTCATGCTCCAAGGTGCGCCGAGACGCACCCAACGAGCTATGCGACCGTTGTCCGGTTGATGCAAAACCCCTCCAATAGCATCATGTCCGGCTCGACGCCGATACCCGGCTCGTTCCAGACTTGTATACACAGTCGTTCTTTGCCTTCTTCGGTTTGTTCGAGGACCGGCGATAGCGGTTCCGCCAGATCTTGCCGCAAGAACCTCTCGGCGGGAAAGTAATCGGCCGGCAACTCGCGGTTTCCAAGCGTCGCAAGCGCCGCGGCGGCTCGACTACCGATAGTCGTTTGCGGGGTGGCGGCTGCCCAGCAACCGACTTCTTCCTGGCGGCATAACTCGGCGACGGCCAGAGCCGGCGTGATTCCGCCGGTCCTACCCTGCTTGAGACTTATCAGTTGTGTACTCTTCAGATCAAGGGCCATCTCGGCTTGCTCGGGCGTTGCGATGCTTTCGTCCAGGCACACGGGCGTGTTGATCGCCTCGCGTACCATGGCGTGGCCAACCAAGTCATCGGCCGGCAGCGGCTGTTCGACCATCGCCAGACAGAAGTCATCGAGTCGGCAAATGATGTCCATCTGATCGACCGTCAGCCCGCCTTCGCAATCGACGCTCAGCACCGCGGCGGGGAACTCGCGGCTGACGGTCTCGACCATGCGGATATCCCAACCGGGGCGGAACTTCAGCTTGATTCGCGAAAAGCCCGCTTCGATGGCTTGGCCGATGTCGGCGAGGAACTCGTCGATGGATTCCATCTGGTCGAAGGTCGCGCCGAGCTCGAACGACTTGCGACTGCCGCCGATGGATTCATGTAGCGGCTTCTCCTGCTGCCGTGCATGCAAATCCCACCAGGCCGTATCCAGGCCGGACTTGGCAAAACGGTTTCCGCGAAAGCGGGCCAGAAGTTCCTGTAAGTTTTCGCCCGATTCGATCTCCTTGCCGGAAATCTCGGGGGCCATCCAATCCTTCAGGCAGGCGAAGACCCCGGCCGCCCATTCGCCGCCGGCCAAGGGAGCATTGCCCGGCGATGTTTCACCCCAACCGGCCAGCGATCCACTCGTCATGCGGACCAAGACGGTTTCCAACGCCTCGAACCCGGCAATCGGAGCCCTAAGCGGGATTGAGAGATGGAACAGATCGATGGAGTCGATTTTCATGGCGTGCAATCTCTTGTAGGGTGCTTCGCGACGCACCGAGACAAACGATTCGCTCTGGTTCATGGTGCGTCGCGACGCACCCTACAATCCAAAACGGCAATGGGTGCCATGCTCCACGCTTGCGTGGGCATGACTAGTGAGTTTTGCCTTGCTATGAGCATGCCCACGCAAGCGTGGGACATGGCACCCGATATTATCCACAGGAGCTCACTACGCGTCTTCCTCGGCCAGTTCGATTGCCTTGAGCAACCCTCGGGCTTTGTTCAGCGTTTCATTCCATTCGTTTTCGGGCACGCTGTCGGCAACGATGCCGGCGCCGGCTTGGACGTAGGCCTTGTCGCCTTGGATGACGATTGTTCGCAGCGCGATGCAGGTGTCCATGTTTCCGTTGAAATCGACATAGCCGACGGCACCCGCGTACGGACCCCGGCGATGCGGCTCGACCTCGTCGATGATCTCCATCGCCCGCACCTTTGGCGCGCCGGAGACGGTTCCCGCCGGCAGACAGGCTTGCATGGCGTCGAAGGCCGTCTTGCCCGGCACGAGTTGGCCGTTGACGTTCGAGGTAATGTGCATGACGTGGCTGTATCGCTCGATGGTCATCACGTCGGTCAGTTCAACCGAGTTGTATTGGGCAACGCGGCCGACGTCGTTTCGGCCCAAGTCGACGAGCATCACGTGTTCCGCCCGTTCCTTGGGATCGGCCAGAAGCTCCTCGCCCAGTCGTTGATCTTCCTCCTCGGTCTTTCCGCGCGGGCGCGTTCCGGCCAAGGGGCGAACTGTAACCTGGCCGTCGACCACCCGCACCATGACTTCCGGCGAACTGCCCACCAACGTCACGCTGGGCGTTCGCACGTAGAACATGAACGGGCTGGGATTGACCACTCGCAACCGGCGATAGATATCGAAGGGATGGCTCTTAATGGGCACCTCCAGCCGCTGGCTGAAGACGACCTGGAAAATATCGCCCGCGCGAATGTACTCAACGCATTTGTCCACCGCCGCTTCGAACTTCTCCTGGGTGAAGTTCGATTCATACGGCAGGCTGACGTCGAGCCCGGTCGTAGCGGGGATATCAATCGGACTTATTTCCCTGGCCGGCGAGGAAAGCTGGTCGACCAGCTTGTCGACCTTCCCGCAGGCCTTTTCGTAAGCGGCAGACGCGTCGCCGTCGGTCTCGTCCAATCTTGCCATGGCAACCACCACGATCGCTTTGGAGACGTTGTCGAAGACCACCATCTGGTCGTAGAAGGCGAAGGCCATGTCGGGAACCTGGCGGTCGTCCGGCGGAGCGTCGGGCAAATGCTCCACGTAGCGAACCGTGTCGTAGCCGGCGTATCCGACCGCGCCGGCGCAAAACGGCGGCAACTCGGGCAGATGCGCGGCCTTTACGGCCTCCACTCGCTTGCGCAGCTCCTCCAGTGGATTGTCGCACTGGAACTGTCGCGTGACCAAGGTGGGGGTTCCGCCGGCGGAAACGCCCGAATATGAATTGACGCTGACCCGGTCGGCGTAGGCCTCGATCTCTAGAAACGGTTCGGTGGCCAGAAAACTATACCGGCCGACCTTCTCCCCGCCGATCACGCTCTCGAACAGGCAGGCACAGCGACCGGCGTCGATCTTGTGAAAAGCGGTCACCGGCGTCAGTGCGTCGCTGAGCAATCGGCGATAGACGGGCACCAGATCGGCGTCTTTGGCAAGCTTCTCGAAGGTTTTCGCGTCTGGGTAGTGTGACATCGCTGGATTATCCGTTAACGGTGGATTTCGCTTCCTCGGGGTTGCTTCGCCGCCAGAATCGTGCGATTCGCGGGGAAACTCGGGCCGAGGGGTGGGGGCTTGCCCATTTTCAACATACGCTCACCCCCAAGCTTAGCAGGCCATGCCCCATCCTACAACCGACCTGCCCGTGTCGCGAGCACCTCCAAGGTTGTTCGTCGACGGCGGCGGGACTGTCCAATTCCGTCTACACCAAGGGGGGAAACGACCTTATTGGCCGCCATATTCGACATGTCCCCCATTGCGGTTGTTCGTCTTGACAGGTGGGGGGCAACTGTTAGAATCCCGTGGGTGGTCTCTATTGTCATTAAAGGGTTATTTTCACCATGAAGTGCCAGCAGTGCGACAAACCGGCGACTTTTCATATCACCGAGCTTACAGGTGATAAGCCGCAGGAATTGCACCTCTGCGAAGATCACGCTCGCGAGTACCTCACTCAATCAAGCAGCGAGCCTTCGCCGGGCGGCAGCATGGCCAACGTTATTGCCCAACAGATGGCCGTCGGCCAGACGGCCGAGGAATTGGCGCAACTCGACCAACAGGCGTGTCCTTGCTGTGGAATGACCTTCTACGAGTTCCGCAATCAAGGCCGGCTGGGCTGCCCCAACGATTACACGTTTTTCGAGCCGCAACTGGAGCCGTTGTTGTTGAACATTCACGACAATATCCAGCATGTCGGCAAGACGCCAAAGCGTTCCGCTGCCGGGAGCGAGGACCGCACCCTATTGATCCGGCTGCGCCGCGAAATGGAAGAGGCCGTCAAGCGAGAGGAATACGAGACCGCTTCCAAACTGAGAGACCAGATCAAGGAAATCGAGGAACAATAACGCGTGTGCGAATCGGCTGTCGCCAACATCCACGATAGGGGCGAGCAGATTGGCGGTCGAAGCTTCTGCGACGCGCGAGTGAAGACGCTTATAAGACGGAACAATCCCAGTGAAACTCGAAGACCTTGCACACACGAACGGCGAATGGCTCAAAGGCTCCGGCCCCGAGGCCGACATCGTCATCAGCAGCCGCATCCGGCTGGCCAGGAATCTGGCCGACGCCCCCTTCGTAAGCCGCGCTTCGCTGGAAGATCGTTCGCGGGTCGAGGCCGCTCTGCACGAACGCATTATGGAGATCGAATCGGCCGAGGACTTGATCTACGTCGACATTGACGAGTTGCCCGGCATCGACAGGCAGTTTCTCGTCGAGCGCCATCTTATCAGCCGTGAACACGCCGAGAGCGAGGGAGGCCGGGCGGTGGCCATCCAGGGTCGCGAGAAGTTCAGCCTGATGATCAACGAGGAGGACCATCTAAGAATCCAAGTCATGCAGAGCGGACTGAACTTGGACAACGTTTGGCAGCAGATAAACAAGATCGACGATCTGATCGAGGAAAAGATAACATACGCCTACAGCGAGCAGCTCGGCTACCTGACCGCCTGCCCTACCAACGTGGGGACGGGCATGCGAGTGAGCGTCATGCTCCACTTGCCCGCCCTTGTTATCACCCGACAGATGGACAAGGTCTTCCGTGCTTTGCAGAAAATCACGCTCGCCGTCCGCGGTCTATACGGCGAGGGTTCGCAGGCGATGGGCGATTTCTACCAAATCAGCAATCAAGTTACCCTCGGACAGAGCGAGGAGAAACTGATCGAGCAGATCGGCAGCATCGTGCCGGATATTATCTCCTACGAGCGCCAAGCCCGCGAGTTTCTCGTCAACGAAAGCCAAGAGAACCTGCACGACCGTGTTAGCCGCGCGTACGGCATACTTCGCACGGCCCAGACGATCAGTTCCGAGGAGACCATGCATCTGCTATCGAGCGTTCGCATGGGCGTGAACCTGGGCTTGATCCCCGATCTGGAAATCCCCGACGTCAACGACCTATTCATCCACACGCAGCCGGCCCATCTACAGAAGATTCGCGGATCGGAACTCGACACCACCGACCGCAACATCGAGCGTGCCCGCTATCTCCGCCGCCACCTGAGCAAGGAAGACGGAGAGAACGGGGCGGAGAATAATTAGCTTCTGTTTCCTAATAGGCCACCGGGTGCCATGCTCCAGGAAAAGCGTGGGCATGTTGAACGATTTCCCATTGGTTTTGCGAATGGAAGAGAATCCATACAAGTCGCCGGAGTGTGACGGGAAGGCAACCCCCGAGGCCACGGTCAAGCGGAGCGATGCTTTTGGCAGCATCCGGTTTTGGGCCGCATACGTCTTCTGCCAATTTCTCGCCGCCAATCTGCTGTCTCCCGGCGACGGCGGAGAGTGGCTGAGAATCATGATGCCATTGCTCGCCTTCTACAACGTTTTCTTGTTCGTATGTTTGCTTGCCGTGCGCAAGTTTTCTTCCCCTTCAAGCCGGAAGGCGGGGCTCGACTGGATAGCCTTTTCGTCGATTATCGTATCACCGGTGTTTGTCGTCGTTCTGGCAACGATTCTGCTCGGCATGTACTGAACGGACGACATTAGGCACGGTCCCGGCCCGTGTTCAGCTTGTGCCGCCGCTTCCACGCGTGGTAAAATATAGCTTGGCCGGTTTGAATAGGAGAGTTCAGGATTGACCTGATTCCCAGGGAGGTAACGACGAATGTCGCGGGATAAGGATGGCTCGATTCGCAAAGCACCTCTCTTGGCCGTCATCCAGCAGTTTCGACTTCTCAATTTCAGCGCACTGTTGTTGGACGGCGGGAGATTCTTCCGATGCGTGCTGATCGCGACGATAGGCTACTGGGCAGCGGCCTCGCTAATACTCGCCCGCCGCTTGGACCGCCCGACGGATTCAGACATCGCGCTGCTGAAATGGGGTATCTGGCCGATGCTGGCAATCATCGAATGCCTTGGGCTGGCGTATGTGATATTTGATCGTGTTTTGTGAATGCTCGCGATTCCAGGGAGCAACGCCCGCCAAGTTCGATGCGCCACCCCAACTCTCTTTCACGAGCGAACCACCGAAACACGAACGCCGCCGCTGCAACGTCAAGAGACCGGCGACGCCTAACCATCGGCTTTGACCGGGTGTCGAATCACTCGTCCGCGATCCACGTTCGAGCCTTGCGCAAGCCTTCCTTGCGGGTTTCCGCGGGGTCTTTGGCGTCGATCCGCTCCCAGCGACCAGTCAAAGCGGCGATTGAATTGGCCGCGTGTTCGGCGATTGAGAGTCCGCCTGCGTCCGCTTGCGTTTGGTCATTCAACAAGGGCCCCAGCTTCTCCGCCGACAATTCATCGCCGGAGCGGACGATCAGTTCCAGGGCTCGTATTCGCGTTTTATTGGCAAGCGATCGGTCGCCGGCCGTTCGCAGCAGAACCTCAACGTACCGATCCGCGTCGCCCTCCAGCCGGGCCAGCGGTTCCACGGCAGCGGCTCCTCGGGGGCCGTGGAGCATTTTCCGCAATGCATCGCCCGCGAGTGCTAGCGCTTTCGAATGATCGGGTTTCTTCGGGTCGAGATTTCCGCAAATCGAGGAGATCACTGTTGCCATGTCGTCGCGAATTTGGTCTCCCTCGAAGCGGCTGGGAGACTCGTCTTGCAGCAGCGGAAGTAGTTTGCGCACGTGGTTGGGGTCCTTGGATTGGCGAAACACCCAGGCGGCACCCGA
>Ga0180432_10009441_pt1 | contig 11905 bp, 9 predicted proteins | sample SS_ome_10_FD_132414 | JGI IMG/M metagenome (GOLD analysis project Ga0180432, IMG submission 132414) | Hypersaline lake sediment archaeal communities from the Salton Sea, California, USA - SS_1_MS_2 metaG | ecosystem: Environmental > Aquatic > Non-marine Saline and Alkaline > Hypersaline >...
ACGTTTTCTTCTGATTGATAGATTCTTGATTCCATTTCTAAATCTCTGATGTGGTTTTTTAATTCGTCCTCTGCTATATTTAACCTTTGTTTCAATTCCTTAAAACTGATTCCTTCTTTTGAGTTCTCTTCAATTATTGAATAGAGTGTTTCCTTAGTGCCGTTAAGCTCAACTTGTTCTTTTTCTTCAAATAACTCATTTATATCAAACTCGTCTGGAATTTCATCTATCGAAGCTCCACCCTCACTGAGCACGGGAATTGCTTGAATATTTCCAGATTTTATCTTTTTTATAATTTCAGCGTTCCGTAACAAAATAGAGTTCGGTTCTTCGATTTTTCTTATTATTTCTGGAGATATAGAGACATAGGAACTCCAAAACCTAATTAATCCAACCATGTCAACTATATTTCCTTTATTAAAGGAGGCATAATTTTCAGGATTAACGTTCCATAAAGTTGCTCGGATTAATCCTGTACCATCGTCTAAATCAAATTCAAGTCTCACATTGTTCCCATCAGCTTCGTTAAAAAATTCATTGTTATCCGACGTTTGGGTATTAATTATTTCCCTTTTATCGACGATAGTGGCGATGATACGTGCTCTTTTTAATTCTCCAAAAATGGTATGGAGGATCTTTTCTTCAGCTGAATAACTCCCTTCCAATAGATGTCTTATCCAACAACGAATTGCTGGTAATCTTTTAAAACTTTTCGCGTCACTCATGAAAATATATCCATTCTTTATGCAGTTCTTACTTAAACTATTAAAATTTCGATTAGTATTAGAATTATCTATTAAACAGAAAACATGAGAAAAAATGGTAGCGGGGGTTCGACTTTCAGTCTGCTGGAGTCCAGCTTTTCTTGACCTTTGAACGAACGATTCTGCCGACCTTTCGTTAATGGAAGGTCGTTCTCAGGGTTATGAGCCCTGCGGCATAAACCAGGCTAGCCCACCCCGCTAGGGTTTTCAATTTTTAATGTGAAAATGTGGGTTATATTTTTAAAGAATCTAATCTTTTAATTTTTTTCCATTTTTACTACGAGTTTATATTACTTCATTATTAATACAATTTACTATTAAAAAATTTGTCACGTAGGAATGAAAAATGGGAAGTAATCATTCAAAAATCTTTTTTGGTCAGAATACGGGTTTAATAGTAAATAGTTCGTCGATTTTAGAGCCATTTTTCTTTATAAGATGTATTAAAAAGAACCCTGATGGCACGTGGGAAAAACCATCAAGGGGAGAGGGGAAGGTGGTAAAATTTTCATTAGAGGAAATCGTTATGATGTTGGAAGTTTTGGATCGAAAGAGTTTAAACTGGTCGAGTTATCACTCGTTTAACGATATCGAAACAAAGATAACTTTCGAATGGGAAGATGATAATGTAAGGACATTATGGATAAAAGTTGATAAATATTCGAAGATGTTAAATTTTGCTCAAGCTGAAATATTGAGGCGCCTTTTAGTTCATATTTTAGAAGAGAAAATAGTTCACGCAACAGTTTCAAGCAACAGCACTATTAAAAGCAACTCTATGGGAAAAAAATCAGATGAAGTGCTAAGTCATGATGTTTTTAATGAGGCGTTACTAGACACACACGAATTTCTTCCAAAAAAAAAAAGAAAGAAGGCTATTAACGATCAACAACCACGAGATTTCACCAAAAAGAAGGTTAATATTGAGGGATCTATCCAAGGGGAAACGAAAAAAGCATTATTAATCCAATTTATCTCTGGAGACGAACTTTGGATACCGAAATCCACCATCCATGGAAAGTATATTCCAAAAAAGAACAGGGACCAAAAATTCTTGATTGATGACTGGATTTTAAAAAAGAACCATGTAATATCTTAGCTTCATGGTCCCCCTTTATTTAAGGTTCGTTAAAAAATGAATAACCTTAATTTTGTCTAATAATTTATTTAGATAGTAGATTGAAAAAAAAATGCTTTAGAATTAGATGGACCTTATAACTACAATATTAAGCTTATTTGCTAATCCGTGGACGATAATTAGCCTAATCTTTTGGACAATTGTATTATTAGCTGCATACCTTTTACGAAAGAAAAAAGACGCAGCATATATATTTTTTCCTTTGCTTGCAATGTTCAAGACGAAAAGGTTAAACAACTTTATTAAAAATATCTCAAGGAAAGCTCCAAGATTTTGGCGCGTATTTTGGACAATTGGTATATTTGTAAGCTTTTGCTTTACGATAATCGCTTTTTGGTACTTTTTTTCAAATTTAATTAGTCTACTCATAGCACCTCAAATTCAAAATGCCATCGTACCGTTAATTCCGGGCGTGACAATAAGCCTTCCAGTTTTTGCGTATTTGTTATTACCGTTATTATTTATTATGACCACGCATGAACTTGCCCATGGAATTTCAGCAAGTGTTGACGATGTTGAAGTCGTTTCAACCGGAGTCATGGGTGTCGGTGTATTTTTTTTAATCGGATTTGGAGCATTTGTAGAAGTTGACGAGAGAAAGTTACGGTCGTCGAAATATAAAAGAAATACGAGATTGAGAATTTCTGCTGCGGGGACATATGTAAATGCGATAACCGCAGGGATAGCTTTCATAATTCTTTTGGCGTTCCCATATATCAACGCGCCTTATTATAGATACTCGGTTCAAATAGCTCAGATGCAAACTCAAGCACAAGGAGGATTTAATTACGGAAATCTTACTGCAGGAGATGTTTTAGTTGGAATTAAAGAAGGATCTGGTGATTACGTATATCTGGATTATGGAGCTTATGTGTACATCAATTATAATTCCGGATTTACACTGAGTGATGTTCTGACTAACCAATCTAGCATATCTTGTGCTGTTGGAGACGTGTTAACAATTTACACTTACAATCCAAACAGTGACATCGAACAAGAGAAAAATATTACTTTGGGACCGAAATATAACATAGGCATAGAATTTGAGAAACATAACGATACTGCCATAATAATCACGAATATATTGTCTTTAGAAGAAGGGGGAAATAATTACAACAAGAGTTTAACTGAAAACTTAATTATAACGGAAGTAAATGGCACAATAATTAATTATACTAGTGGGAATACACTGGAGAATTTTCTAACAAATTATAATCTTAACGAATTAAATTTAACGGCAGCAGATTCTACAGTCTATTCTTTAGATATTGATGTTTCCGGGGTTTTCATTGGTCTTCAATATGGATCTTTTTATTGGATGTATGTTAATTCAATTGGCAAGCTGTTTGGTCCAGGATGGGTAGATTTTATATATAGAGAATTCTTATGGCTTTTTACCATCGCGTTTAGTATAGTCTTATTTAATATGCTTCCATTGCCAGTGTTTGACGGGGACAGGGTTGTTAAAGAGTTGATCAATTGGGGTGTTGGAGAGGGTAGTTATAGGGTTAAAAAGAAAAAGAAAGACAGGTTATATTTCGATGAAGACGCAAAAAAATACGGTTTATCAGAATATAGAGTGGAATATATTGATTCGGTTAAGATTATTGTTAATGAGGATCGAATTACAAGAGAAAAGGACGAAATTACGCTAAGCGAAGAGAGCTACGAACTCATCGATGATATCGGAGACGGATTTAAAGATACAATGTTGCTAAAAATACCTGACCAGTCCAGTATTAAAAAGAATAGCACCATAGAAGTCACCTACGAGTGTTTTTACGACGAGAAGATGAAGCTAAAAAAATTTATCTTAAATACGATCCGTGTCGTGACTTTAACTTTAGTTGCTTTCAATTTCATCATATCAATCGCAAAATTCGGATCTTATTTTTTCTGGCTTTAGTTGGTTGGAAATAATGAATGACAATTTGAATTATAAAACATACATAAAAAAAGGAGATTGCTCGTATTGTAGCAGTAATTCAATTGTTATTCATAGAAAATATTCTGGCGAACGATTATGTCCAGAATGTTTTACGAATAGCATCGAAAAGAACATCTACCAAACAATCTCGAAATATAAAATGCTTAAACCTCAAGATAAAATTGTTGTTGCGTTATCTGGGGGAAAAGATTCAATTGCTCTTTTATATAACTTAATACAAATCCAACAAAAAAAGCATCGTTCTAAACCATTGATTGCCTTAACAATCGACGAGGGAATAAAAGACTACAGGGAACATTGCTTGAAAATCGCTAGCGCAGTTTGTAAAAAGTTAGAGGTTGAACACATCGTTATATCTTCTAAGGAAGAGGTTGGAAGCACCCTAGATGAAATCGTAGAATTGAAAAAAGAAAACGAAGATTGCGTGTACGCCTGCAATTATTGTGCGACGATAAGGAGGAGACTTTTGAACGATGGGGCAAGAAAATTGGGAGGCGATGTCTTAGCGATGGGACATAACCTCACGGATCTGGCCGAAACTTACTTGATGAATATAGTCTCCAATCGATACCAGCTCGTTGCGAATCAGTACCTATTCAAGCAAGAGACTGACGATGTGAGGCAATTTTTCGTCAAAAAAATCTCGCCCTTGATGAGGATTCCCGAAGAAGAAATATTTCTATATTCAAATATTAAAAAACTGGATTACTACCCTTCTCACTGTCCAAATAGAGAAAAAGATCCCATCTTGAGGAAGAGAGTGCTCGATTTCATACAAGATTGCAAAGAATATAGCCCCGAGATCGAGTTTAACCTCCTAAACGGATTTTTGGAACTATCTGAAGTTTTATACAACCAAGCTAAAAAAACGAGCTATAATTCTTGCCAAGAATGTGGATACCCTTGTGGAAAAAATGAGTCATGCACATACTGTAAGTTAAAAAACACTATAAAAAATAATTAAGTACTCGCTATTTTATTAAATATTCAGCCATCTCTTTCAATTTTGGATATTCCCTGATTTCCTCCTTGAAGAGCGGGACTTCCACGAGATTTTTTCCTAATTTCTCCTTGAATATTTCCCTTATTTTAACGAGATTTTTTTGTTGCATCTCACGCCGAGCCTTGCAAAAGTCGCACAACTCGGAGTTGTCTTGATAAAGCTGATTTACAACAATGCTTGAAACAGGAATGGCGTATTTAACTAACTCGTTTAATAACCGCCCCGTTTCAGAAATGGCCATCTCCTCGGGAATCATCACGATTACAAACGAATTTTTAGTAGGATTTGTAAGGTCCTCCCTCGCATTTATGATAGAATCGTTAAATTTTTCCAATACTTCTAGCGAATTGTCTTGTTCTTTTTCTCCCCTCGAAAACATGCTTTTTAGAGCACCCATCATGTTGCCCAGCTTGAGCCGTAACTTTAAAATTTTACCCACCCACCCCGAAAGCGTCTCGGGAAGGCTTAAGAATCTAAGAGTGTGGCCCGTGGGTGCTGTATCAAAGATTATCAAGTCGTAATCGTGCTCGGTTTCTATAAATTCTAAAACCTTTCCGAAGGCTAACGCCTCGTCAATTCCAGGAGGATTGTTTGAAGCTAACTCTTGTATGTCACCTAAACCAAAACCTTCCATCATACCACCCATCCCAGGTAGTCCCATTTCCTCCATAGGATTCACATTAGTCAAGCCCTGGAACTCAGACATGTTTGCTTTAGGATCTATTTCTAAAGCAGTTAAATTCGGAATTCCTTCTATAGGTGTAGGTTCGCCAGGTGGCAACTCTACCCCTAAACTATCACCTAAAGAATGAGCAGGATCTGTACTAATAATCAGAGTGTTTCGTCCGTGTTCTGCCGCCCATATTGCCGAGCTTGCAGCACTGCTGGTTTTACCCACGCCCCCTTTTCCGCCAAACATGACCATTTTTAACTTTAACAGCAAGTCTTGTAATTCCATATCCACGCTACATCATCACTTTTCTATATTGATTATAATATCTTTTTATCTTTCAATCTAATAATTGAGTTTATACCGGAGAATCGCCACGATTCCTCCAAACGTGCTATAGAGCGTTTCTCCTAATTCTGTTTCTGCTGAGATGATTTCAATATCAGTCCCACCGATTTCTGCAAGTTCTCCAAGTTCCTCGATGGTTGATTTTTTTTCTGTAAGATTAAAAGAGTTTGAACTGCATTGAGGACAGCTCTCTTCCTGGATTGATGCTTCTATTTTTATTAATTCTTGTTCTCTTGCAAACCGGTTAGTTGCATAATCACAATTTGAACATTCTATCTTTAAATTGTAAGAATCCAATTTTTCAGATAAGATTAATAGATCGACAGCGTTATAACTTAAAGCCTTTTTTACCTCTTCATATCCATATGTGGCCATACCAGTATCATTCGAAACTTCTTTCATAAATCGTTGCATTACCTGCTTCTCTCTCACGTATTTGATGTTTGCCATTTGATCCTTTACCTTTTCAACTAACGCGCGGAGTCCTTCAGCACCACCATAGCCTAAATCAACAACATCTAAAATCTTTCCTTTTAACCTATAATCTAAACTCTCGTCGTTCACGAATTTTTCCTTGGATGGTCCAGGACCTCCAATAAATATGCCATACAACTCCTCCATATCTAAAAATAATTGATTTACTTCGTCCGAAATCCTGCGATAAAAGCGTTTTTCACCCTCTTCGATTAATCTTTCGTACCTTTTCTGAGATTGGCCTCCAGCCCTGTGTTTACCGTGAATTCCAGAGGTGAATTCTCTCACTACTTCCATGTGATTACCACGTATGTATCCTACAGCAGATGCAGCTCTACCGATAGAAAGAAGGCCGTACGTTTCCTTTGGCGAGAGTGTTTCTTCTAAGGGCCAAAGTAGAAATTCACTAGCACAATGATACCTGAAGGTTTTTACCACCTCAGGAGGATCTACGATATATTTTTCCATTTTTTCCGTCCCGGGAGTATTATTCTGAGGTATTGCCCCCGCAAACATGACCAATCCGTTTTCAGGCACCTCTCGAAAATTTTTTAGCATGTTGGAAAGCGTTGAAATGCCGTCTAACACGTTTTTTCTCGTTAACTTCGACTTGATGTTCTGGCTTTCGCTAACTTCGTTTTTTAGGTAATTAGTGACGTCTGAAAGCTTGCGATCGTGGGGGATATAAAGTGAAATAAGCTCGGTGTGGAAGCCTTTCTTTGATTTAAGTTCTTCCATCAACTTTCTCGTCTTATAGACCTTTAAATCGTTGCTTTTCTTTTTTACTTCCTTGCTCATGACCATCTACAAGAAGATTTAGGAGTACATGGGATTAATACTTTACCTTCATGCGAAATACTCGCTCAATTCTGACTCTAGCCATTTTGGACGCACTTTATTAATATATAATTGTTACATCTTATATCACATATCTACACATTTTTCAAAAATATTAAATGCGTTTAACATTATATCTATATAACTATCCTTATAATTAAAGAGTGGACTCGTAATGGGTACTGATAAAGATTCGCGGTCAAACATATTTACTACCAACGATAATAGATCTCAGCACGTCATTCGAAGATGTACCATTGAAGACCTTGAAGGCGTTATAGACGTCAATGAAAGAGAGCTCCCGGAAGATTATCCTTATTTTTTCTACAAGAGCATTCTAGACAACTTCCCCGAATCGTTTCTGGTAGCTACCAATTCTCATGGAAGAATCGTTGGCTACGTGATGTGGAGAGTGGAAAGAATTCCGGCTAAAGACAGCCTGAGACTACTCAGTAAGGGACATCTCGTTTCAATCGCAGTTTCTACCGCCTCGCGGAGAAAAGGAATTGCTTCTGATCTATTAAACAATAGCATGCCTGCCATCGAGAAGAATAATATCACGGAATTCGTTTTGGAAGTGCGAGTATCCAATTATGGCGCTATAGACTTGTACAAGACTTTTGGCTTTGAAATTGAAAGCATTAAAAAGAAATATTATAGGGATGGAGAAAACGCCTATTTCATGGTTAAGAAAGTCGAAGGAATTGAATAAGTTCCTATGTTGAGAAATATTTATCCAAACTTGTTTGCCCCTTTGATAAAGTCCCAGAATCTTTCTTCGTGTCAAACAAACTCACATCTTTAGGATCGGTTCTTGGTTTGAGACCAAGCTCTTTCATCATCATTAGCGCGTTTTTCGCAGCATATCCCGAGAAGTGATTGTTAAAATAGATCCCTACTTTTTCCGCTTCATTAACGACTTCCTTGATTGAGATCGCCCAGTTTTTTATCTCCTCCTGGGTAAATTCGTAATTAAACCACGGTTTCTTTCCATAGCCGTGAAACCTGATGTAAGCCAATTCAGGATTGGTCACGTCCATCCTTGGAGGTAACAATGGCTCAATGACTGCGCAATACGACAGCGAATTCTCTGACAGGTATTCAAATACATGATCTACCATCCAAGATTTGTGCCGAAACTCTATGGCTAAATGATAACCGTCTTGTTTTTGATCTCCAGGCCAGTTTTCAACAAATTCTCGCAGGTTTCCAAAATGTTTCTCACGAATAAAGGAAGGAGGTAATTGAATTAAGAAGGACAATAGCTTCCCCGACTCGATTAAAGGTTTCATTGCGTATAAATAGACGCTTAAATCCTTCATGCATTCGTTCACGTCCAACTTGTAATCGTGAGTTACTGTCTGTGGAAGCTTAGCTGTGAATGTGAAATCCTCAGGCGTGCGCTTTACCCAACTTTCCACCACCCACCTAGAAGGTGTATTGTAAAACGTGGTATTGATCTCGTTTGTATAATAAATTTTTGAATAATAGGACAAGAATTCCTTGCTCGTTAAACCTTTTGGATAAAATGGACCTATCCACTCGTCGTAGCCCCATCCACTCGTTCCAATCAGTATCTTGTCCATTTTCACGTCGCGATTTTTACAATACCATTTTAGAAATATCCATTTTTGTATTTAAATACGTGGTCACCCAAGATTAAAAGTAAAAATAAATGAAAAAAAATGAAAATGTGATTATATTATCGATCGCAAAAATTAAACCTTCAATATCTCTTTTTAAAGTTTACGACCCTTGACCGTAAAATATTTAACACACCTATGATTCTAATATTTTGTCGCTACATGTTTTTTATATTAAAAAATAATTATCGACACGAGTTATCAAGGAGTTCGCATCTCATCATTACGATGACATGTCCTAAATAACTGGCAACGGCCTCGCGAAAGTACGTCATTAATATCCTTCGACTAATGTTCAAGGCAATGGCGATATCATTCGAGATATTTGAAAACCTTAACGGAGCACGAGAACACCTCTTCTCCCTTGATTTACCGTTAAGAATACGGGAAGCGAGATACCACGCCAAGCATGAAAAAACATGCTCATAAGAACAATCTCCCTATTATGATTAGAGTCTTCAAAACTACAAGGTATCTTTTATTTGTAATTTGTCTCGAATCGTCAAATAGGTATAAACCTCAATTAATTAATTGATTTTGATTTAATTTATTGATTGACTTGTTTATAAACCAATGCTTTTTAAGTCTATTGTGTAGTATTCACAGTTTTTTTAGTTTCAATCGGATTTTACAAGTGTAAATTTGTCGAATTTGATTGAAAGCCGATTCTTTAAGCTTTTGTGCAAGCAATCTGAACCTTTCCTCAACTAGACGCCAATACGCCTCCGCTATTTGGTGGATATCTTGGCTTGGGCACCGATGAAGAGCGTAGCAAGCTGCGATAAGCTCGGGTTAGGCGCATGCAGCCGCAGACCCCGAGATCCTCGAATAGGACATCCACTTGCGGTTCAATAAACCGCAAGATTCCCGCAAGGGAAGGGGAACCCTGGGAAGTAAAACATTTTAGTACCAGGAGGAAAAGAAAACAATAGTGATTCCGTGAGTAACGGCGAGCGAAAACGGAACAGATCAAACCGAATCCCACGGGGATAACCCATGGGAAATGTGGTGTATGGACCCCATACGACCTAACTAATGAAGGCGAATATTCCTGAAATGCCAAACCATAGAGCGTGATAGTCGCGTAGCTGTAAGTTAGAAGGTTGCTTTGGGAGTTCCTGATTAGTGCGGGATGGTTTTCTCGTACGAACGTGCCAGATACACGCTGGCAAATCTAAATATGTCCCAAGACCGATAGTGAAGTAGTAGCGTGAGCGAAAGATGAAAAGTAACCCGGAAGGGCCGTGAAAAGTGCTTGAAACCAAATAGCTTAATAAGGAAGCAGCCTGAAAGGATAGATCCTGGGCGAATGAGTTCCGGTGACGGAACATCAGAGCTCAGGGGACTAGGGTTGCTTCATCAGTCTGGAATCATTGGCCAGGGAGTTTATAGTAGTGGCGAGCTTAAGTGCCTTGCGGCACGGAGGCGAAGGGAAACCGATATTTCTGCAACTTGATTATCACATTAAAATTATCTATTCGTCCGAGAAAGGTTCTGCCGATCAACGACGCTTAGTGCGTTTTTCTAAGGAATCAAGCCAGAGGAATGGTCTCAAAGGGCCTATAGTCTCTGCTATAATACCCGAAGCCGGTCGATCTATTCCTGGGCAAGATGAAGTCGTTCGAAAGGATGATGGAGGTCTGCAGTAGTGCTGACGTGCAATTCGCTTACATGACCTGGGAATAGGAGCAAAAGGCTAATCTAGATCGGTGATAGCTGGTTCTCCCCGAAGTTGGTGTCAGCCAAGTCTCAAACGAGGTAGCCGGTGGGGTAGAGCACTAATTGCTGAGTATGGGGAAGAAATTCCTCGCTCCGCTCTTAAACTCCGAATCTGCCGGCGCTGTAGACTTTGGGAAACGGGTTAGTGGGCGTAAAGTCCATTGCCGAGAAGGGAACAACCTAGACTTGGGTTAAGGTCCCAAAATGCAGGTTAAGTGTTAAAATAAAGGGCGTTATATTTCTAAAACAGCAAAAGGATAGGTATAGAAGTAGCCACTCCCTAACGAGTGTGTAACAACTCATTTGCCGAGAAATATAGCCCCGAAAATGGACGGGGCTCAAATCTGCTACCGAGACCCAAGAGCACGGGCGGAAGAACCCCGTGATCTGGTAGGGGAGCGTCCGGGTTGGGCAGAAGCAGGTGGGTGACTTCCTGTGGACCGGCCTGGAGTGCAGATCCTGGTAATAGTAAAAGCATAGATGGGTTAGAATCCCATCCGCCGAAAGGGCAAGGGTTTCTTCGCAACGCGTCGTCGGCGAAGAGTTAGTCGATCCTAAGTACGACCTTAACTGGTATGTGCGAAAGGGAAACAGGTTTATATTCCTGTACCACGGCGCTACGAATAGCGGTGACGCATGGTTCGTTGCTAACGGTTCCGGGAAGGTGGAGCAGGGCCGTCGAATATCTCCCTGCTTAAATGTATAAAGGTGGTGAATAGAGTAAATCTTAGACCCAGCTGAAATCATGAATAGCCATCCAAATGTGGAAGGTTCCGCCGCGCCCAGGACTTAATAAAAAGGCAAGAGCAAGGAACGCCGTGATCGTACCCAGAACCGACACTGGTTCTAATAATTAATTGGCACCGTCGAAAGGTGCCCCTAGGTGAGTAGCCTAAGGCGTATTCGTGTAAAGGAGGCTAGGGAAATCGACAGATTAGAGCCGTAACTTTGGGATAAGGCTTGCTTGCGAACTTCTTCACGCAGCTTCGGCAGTGTGTGGGGGTTCTCAAGTTGCAATAACTAGGGGGGGACGACTGTTTAATAAAAACATAGGTTTCTGATAGCGCGAAAGCGTGTTTACAGAAGCTGAAACCTGGCCAGTGGCAGTTTGATCAATCCGGGTTACAACCCGAGTAAGTCCTGCTAAACGCCGGGAGTAACTATAACTCTCTTAAGGTAGCCAAATGCCTTGTCTGGTAAGTTCAGACGTGCATGAATGGTCCAACGTTCTCCCTATTGTCCCAGCCTTCTGACGATTGAAATTACACACCGGCGAACGGTCCGGTGATACCTAGTGGGACGAGAAGACCCCGTGGAGTTTTACTGCAGCTTGTTGTTGCGATTTTGAATTGAATACAGAG